>Ga0208242_100312_pt1 | contig 43271 bp, 36 predicted proteins | sample SubbioAug_CSW13A_FD_184825 | JGI IMG/M metagenome (GOLD analysis project Ga0208242, IMG submission 184825) | Serpentinite rock and fluid subsurface biosphere microbial communities from McLaughlin Reserve, California, USA - CR12Aug_CSW13A (SPAdes) | ecosystem: Environmental > Terrestrial > Deep...
CCCGCTGGAGCCGGCGGTGCCGAGCACACCCGCCCCGAGCACAGCACCGACCGAGCCGTCCGAGCCCGCTGCGCAAAACGCGCCGTCTACGGCGGTGGTGCCAGACGAACATTCCGCACCTGCACCCGTGCCGGCACCTGCACCCGCACCGGCACCGGCACCGGCACCGGCGGTGCAGGCTAGCCCGGAGCCCTCGGCGGTCCAGCGCCAGCGCGAAGCTGCCGAACGAGAGGCGGCGCTGGCGCAGCAGCGCGCCAAGGAGAAAGCCCGCCGCGAGGCCGCCGCCGCGCGGGAACAGCAAGAGAGATCTCAGCTGGAAAAGGCCAACAAAACCCTCGACGACTTGCTCAAATGAAAAACCACACCATGCATAAATACGCTTTGTCCCTCGTTGCTTTGACCGTTGGTCTGGCCGGCTGTGCCTCGATGCAGGAGCAGACCGGCATGGACAACAAAACCGCCAGTGCCGTGGGCGGCAGCGCCCTCGGTTGTGTCGGCGGCGCGCTGCTCGCCAAGCTGGCGGGCGGCAATGCTGCGGCCGGTTGTGCCGCTGGCGCCGTCGTGGGCGGGCTGATCGGCTTCGAGCGAGCCCGCCAGGAAGAAATTGCGGCTGCCGAACGCGCACGCCAAGAGGCCCTGGCCGCGTATGCCAACTCGCCTCAAGCCAAGAACGTGCGCGCCAGCGACATCAAGACCGTGGAGGTGACCGCCACCGACAAGCAAAACCAGAGCAAGAAGCTCAAGGCCTTTGACTCGGTCACCCTTGACCTGCCGTTGGCCAGCAAGGGCAGCCCGGAATACGACAACGCCATGGGCAAGCTCAAAACCCTGGCCGAACGCGTGGCCGACGACCGTGGCTCTGCCGACATTGTGGTGGCCATGGCCCCTGCCGACGCCAGCGCCCTGAAGGTCACCTCCCAGAGCGGCACGGCCCAGACCGCCAAAGGTAACCCCATCACCGTCACCAAGGTGGTCGATGCCAACGTGCCCAAAGGCACCGAGCGCATCACGGTCAAGGCCGGTCAGTTGCGCACCACCAACGTCTGATTCCCATAACACCTCTTGCTGTCACACCTCTGTCTATGAACACCGATCTGTTGAAAAATTCGGGGCAATACTCCGTCTTCCGCCTGCCCGAGGCGCTGACCTGCTGGCAAGCGGTCGCCGTCATGGGCATGTCCTATTTGGTCGCGGCGTTGCTGTTTGCGGTCGGGGTGTCCCTGGCGGATGTTTCTGCCGTGTTCATGGGCCTGTTCGGCCTGTTGGCTTTCATTGCCTTGCTGGCGGGCACCAACGGCGCCGGTGTGTGCCTGATGGACCTTGCCCGCGGCAACCCGTTCCGCAGCTTGGTTGGCTACTTGTTCCTCGGCCTGTTGGCATTGCCTAAATTGCTCGGGGCTGCGCTGCTGGTCGTGCTGGCCTATCTGCTGGTGCTGGCCACCATGGCACTGGTGTTGCTGATCTGCAAAATTCCCGTTCTGGGACCTGTGTTGCTCGTGGGTGTGGTGCCTGCGCTGGTGGCGGTACAGATCCTGTTGCTGGTGGCTGTGTATGTGGCCTATTCGCTGATCGGGCCGGCCATCTGGGACGGCAAATCGGTTTTGCAAAGCCTGACGGCCACCTGGGCGATTGCGCGCAACCACCCCTTTGCGACCCTGGGCAAGGTCATGGGTGGTTTTTTCCTGTCTGCACTGTTTGCCGGCGTGCTGTTCGGCTTGGTGGGCTTGAGCAGCGCGACCGTGGGGGGGCTGACCGCTGCAGTGGTGGCCAGTGGAGCAGACATCAATCCGATGGCCATGATGAGCGGCTTTGGCGGATCGGGCTCGGGTCAGGTCATCGGCGCCGGAATCGGTTTCTCGCTGGTGTTCGTGGCGACGGCCTCCTTTGCCTTGCTGCTGCCCATCATGGTCGGGGTGTTGACCTGGTGTGAGTTCATCGGGAAGGTGGATACCCAGGCGGTCGAATCCCAGGCCAAGGCCTTGATGCAAAAAGCCAAAGACAACGTGGAAAAGTCCATGCAAGCGGCGCAGGCGGCGGCGCAACCTGTTCCCAAGGCTATCCCCACGCTCGCCTGCCCTCAATGTGCCAACCCGATCGGGGCGGATGACCTGTTCTGTGGCAGCTGTGGTCACAAGCTGAAGTAAGCAGGAGGTTGGGACCATGGCTCTTTTTTGCACCCGTTGCGGTACCCCTGCTGCACCCGAAGCTGCTTTTTGTGAAAACTGCGGTGCCCCGCTTGGGAAGCCGGCCGTCACCAGTTCACCCGCTTCTGCCGGTCAGGCGAGCGCGCCGGCCACCGGCATCCCCCAACTGCCTCGCCTGTCTCGTAAAGCCTGGTCGTTGGGGCTCGGCGCGGTGGGGTTGATGGTCGCAGTCGCTGCTTTGGCCTACTTGCTGCTGCAGCCGCCAGCACCCAGCCGTGACCGCCTGCTGGCCGCCGTCAAGGCCGCCCATGGCGACCGTTTGACCGCCCGTCAACGCCAGGAACTGTGTCTGTCCAACATGCGCTACGACAACCAGCCCATGAATGTGGGCCAGTTCGACAGCCGGACCCAGGAGTGGCTGAATGTGTTGGTGGCTGCGGGGCTGTACCAGCCGGGCCAACCCATCTACAGCGGTGGGTTCTTTTCGCAAACCCTGATCCAGTACCAGCCCACGCCGGAACTGGCCCGCTGGCTGGAGGGCGCGCGCCTGTGTGTCGCCAAGTCGGTGGTGCTGGCCGATGTCATCGACATCGGTGAGCCGGAAGAACTCAAGCTGGGTAGTGGTGACCGGGCATACACCACCCAGGCGCTCAACGCCACACTCGTGTTCCAGGCCGAGCAGACCGCGCCTTGGCTGGACACCCCCGAAGTGCGCGAGGCTGTTGCCAGTCGCCTGTCGGATTGGACGTTCGATGACCAGCACCTGCGCAAGCAGATGAAGGAGTCGTTTGCCCTGGAAAAGGGCCAGTGGGCCACCGGCCCCGAGCTCCAACACCGGCTGCAGCGTGATTACCGCGCGGCCCAACGGGCAGAAGACGCCCCTGCCAGTTCCAAAGCCAAGGGCTGGATGTCGGGCTGGGGCAGCAAGCTGGGGCAGTTGTTCAGCTTCGGCGGTCATCCTCTCAAGGGCACCTGGCGCTTGGACATGAGCGACCTGGGCGGATTCGCGCCAAAAGGCCTGGATGTACGCTTGGTGTTCACCAACAGCACCATGGAAGTCGAAGGCAAGGTCGTGAAATGTTCGTTTGAAGTCGATGGCCAGCGCGTGATCGTGCGGCCCGAGGGCGAGTCAGCAGGCATGGTGTTCGTGATGGAGGACCGCAACACCGCCAGCGTGGACATGGGCCTTGTGACGATGAAGTACCTCCGTGTGGAGTAAGGCCGAGCTGGCGCCGAACACCTGCCCGCAACCGTTTGCATCCTTCTCATGTCGTACGAATACAGTTCTGAACAAGCTCAACTGGACTTTCCCAACCCTTACCGGATCGAAAACATCCTGTGGTCGGTGCGCGCCGGTATCTTGCTGGTGTGCGCGCTTGCCCTGATTTTCCTGGCGCGCAAGCACCTGGCGGCGCAGGCCCTGGGGAGTTTCCTGCTGCCGGTGGCCATAGGGGCGGGCTTGCTGGTGGTGGCGGGCTGGAATTTTCTGCGCATTGGGCAGCAGTTGCGGGTGTTCTTTGGCCGTGGCCAGCCCGCTGGCTTGGCGCCGGAGCTGGAAGCCGACCAGCGCGGGCTCACGGACGCCGCCAAGGCCCTGATGCAGACGGTGCGACAAGGGGCGTTGGAGTTCCCGGTGCCTAAGGGGGCGCTCAACGGGGTGCTTTACTCGTTGGTCAAAGACCTGATCACTGCGCCCCATTATGTGCAGTCGGTGCTGCAAAACCGCTTCACCAACCTGGCTTCCTACGCTTTCCTGTTGCTGGCCATGCTGGTGGCTTCGGTGTTCGTGTGGGGTACGCCGGCACAAAGCTGGGTGGGTCTGCTGTTCTTGGCGCTGGTGGTCTACCTGGCGGTCAAGCCGATCGCCAACGCCGACGACCGGGCCGCCGTGCGTTTCAACCTGACCCAGGTCGTTACCCTGACCCTGTTGGCCATTCTGGGGCCGGTGTTGTTGGGCTTTTCGCAGCACGCCCTTCCCGATCTGTCGTGGGCCCATTTTGGCGTCCAGGCGGTCATTTTGCTGCTGGCGCTCACGGTGATCGAATCGGTGTTCTTCGTCGCCGTCAAGGCGCAGCTGGACCCCCCGCCGCCGGTCAGCAAGGTCGACACCCAAGATACCGTCAGCTTCAATGCCGACCCCAATGTGCTCATGCAGGAGCTGGAGCGCGAGATGCAGCGCAACTGGGAGCACCGGATCCCCAATCGCCGCTACGCGCGGGTCTTGCCGGCCATCAGCCTGGGCGCTGGCGCTGGTAATTTTTCGGGCCAGCTGCTGGAGGAAACGCAACCGATGGCGCCTGCGGCCTTCTCACGGATGGATTGGTCTGTGGTGCGGGCCTACCCCCGTTTCTTCTGGCTGATGGTGATCGATCTGCTGGGCGTGCTGTTTACGCTGGCAGGGGCGGTCACGCTCACCGTTTTCGCGGTGTCGTATGACCCGCTGCAGGACTGGCGCCCGGTGTTTGGCATGGCCTCCCTGGGTTTGGCCTTGGTGGCAGTGGGTGGCTACGCATTCCGCAGCGCCCACACCCTGTGGGGGCGGTTCGATTTCGAATCCACCCTGACCTGGGTCGAGTTCGAAGGCAGTTACGTGCGCTCGAAAGCACGCATCGGCAACCAGCTCCAAGACCGCGTTTTCACCGAGCGCGATGTGGTCAATGTCGAGAACATGACCCTGCGGGTGTGGGTAATGCAGCTGCGCAGCGTGGTCTTTGGCCACCATGGGCAGGGCAGCCGCACTCAGCGCATCATCACCGGCATGTTGAGCCAGCCGCACAAAGCCGAGTACCTGAAAAACCTAGTACGGCAATTCGCGGGTGAGCAAAGCATCGTCATTGCGCCTACCGCCAACGAAGATGCCCGTCGCATGGCCGCCATGGGAGCGCTCAACCAATTGGGTGGTGCGGCGCCTGCTGCGCCGGCGCTGACGCCGGCTGTTACCCAAGGGGCCTTGCTGGCCACCGCTGCGGCGCAGGCGGTCCAGGCCTTCTGTACCGCCTGTGGCACCAGCAATGCAGAGGGGCATTTGTTCTGCGAGCAGTGCGGCACGACCCTGCAACCGGCTTGAAGCGCCGGACTCTCGTCAAGGCCATCGCGGTTGGCGGACAATACCTGTTTCGACGGTAGCGGCCGGTGGTCGGTCGCTAGCACGTCCTTGCATCGCCCAACCATGAACGCCCTGAACACCGTTGAATTGATGAACACCCTGGGCCAGCAGGCCAAGGCGGCTTCGGCCTTGATGGCCAAGGCGGGCGCGGCCACCAAGGTGGCTGCCCTGCGCGGGCTGGCCGGTCTGCTGCGTGCCAATGTGGATGCGCTGCAGGTGGAAAACGCCAAAGACCTGGAGCGTGCCCGCGCCAATGGCCTGGCCGAGCCCATGGTGGACCGCCTCAAGCTCACGCCCAAGGTCATCGAGACCTGCGCCGAAGGCTGCGAGCAACTCGCCGCCATGCCCGACATCATCGGCGAGCTCATGGGCATGAAACAGCAGCCCAGTGGCATCCGTGTGGGCCAGATGCGCGTGCCCATCGGTGTGTTCGGCATGATCTACGAGAGCCGCCCCAACGTCACCATCGAGGCCGCCTCCCTGTCCATCAAGAGCGGCAACGCCTGCATCCTGCGTGGCGGCTCCGAGGCCATCGACAGCAACCGCGCCCTCGCCGCCCTGGTGCAGCAGGCGCTGGTGCAGGCCGGCCTGCCGGCCGACGCGGTCCAGCTCGTGCCCACCACCGACCGCGAGGCCGTGGGCCAGCTCATCGCCATGCCCGCTTACGTGGACGTGATCATCCCGCGCGGCGGCAAGGGGTTGATCGAGCGCATCAGCCGCGAGGCCAAGGTGCCCGTCATCAAGCACCTGGACGGCAACTGCCACACCTACGTGGACGACCCCTGCGACATCGCCATGGCGGTGAAGGTGGCCGACAATGCCAAGACGCAGAAGTACAGCCCCTGCAACGCGACCGAGAGCCTGCTGGTGGCGCGCGGTGTGGCAGCCGAGTTTTTGCCGAAGATCGGTGCCATTTACGCGCAGAAGGGCGTGGAAATGCGCTGTTGCCCCGAATCGAAGGCGATCCTGGCCAACGTGCCGGGTGCCCAGCTGAAGGACGCGACCGAGCAGGACTGGAGCGAGGAATACCTGGCACCCATCATCAGCGTGAAGGTGGTGGCCGGCGTGGACGAAGCCATTGCCCACATCAACCGCTACTCCAGCGGCCACACCGAGGCCATCCTGACCACCGACCACGTGCATGCGCAGAAGTTTTTGCGCGAGGTCGATTCCAGCAGCGTGATGGTCAACGCCAGCACCCGCTTTGCCGATGGTTTCGAGTACGGGCTGGGCGCGGAAATCGGGATTTCGACCGACAAGTTCCATGCCCGCGGCCCGGTGGGGGTGGAGGGCCTGACTTCGCTGAAGTACGTGGTGCTGGGCGAGGGCGAAGTGCGCGGCTGACGCGGCATGGCAGCGTGCCTGCAGGTACAGCCCCAGGCGGCGAAGGCCCTGTCGCCGGCGGCGCAGGCCTTCAACCGGGCCTTGCAGCGGATCGAGAAACTGCAAACCCAGCTCGACGAACTGGAGCGCATCTGCCGCGACCACCAGGCGGCCCTGGCCCAATCGGTGCAGCCCCTGCGTGAACAGCACACCGCGGCGATGCGGCAGCTGCTGGATCGCCTGTGCGCCCACCTCGACAGCCCCGCCCAGGGCCTGAGCAATACCCAGCGCAGCACCCTGCGCGACATCGTCTGTAATCTGGCGATCGCCCTCATGGAGCAGGGCGTGCCCGGCATGGCAGCGCTGCACGACCGCCACAGCCCGCAGACCCTGGCCCAAAAACGGAAGGAAGACGGCGAGACCCTGCGCCAGACCCTGGACGACCTGATGGGCCAGTTCACCGGGGAAGAGCTGAACCTGGACGCCGACAGCGACGATCCCGAGGCCATGCTGCACGCGGCCATGGAGCAGTTGCGGGCACGCGCCAGGCAGGAGGAAGCCGAGCGGCAGGCCCGGGCCGAAGCCCGCCAAGCCCGCCAGGCGGCCCGGCAAGCCAGAAAGGGCGCGACCGCCAAGCAGCAGCATGCCGCCCAGGCCCTGAAAGACGCCGACACCAGCCTGCGCCACATCTACCGCCAGCTGGCCAGCGCCCTGCACCCCGACCGCGAGCCCGACCCGGCCGAACGCCAGCGCAAGAACGCGCTGATGGGCGAAGCCAATGCCGCCTACGAACGCAAAGACCTCGTGGCCCTGCTTCGCCTGCAGCTGCAGGCCGAACTGGTCGATCCCGACCACCTGGAGCGCGTGTCCGACGAGCGGCTGCAGCACCTGACGCTGTTGCTCAAGCAACAGGGGGCCGATCTGGACAAGCAGCGGCAACTCGAACAGCAACGCTGGGCTGCCACCTTCGATCTGCCCTGGGGCCTGTCGCTCAAGCCCCAGGACCTGCGGCAGTGCCTGAATGCCGAAGTGCTGACGTGGGAAGCGGCAATCCGTGGCGTGCTGGCCGATGTGCATGCGGCCAGTGAGCTCCACACGCTGAAGCCCTGGCTCAACGAGCAGCGCCGGCTGGCCCGGCAGGCCGAACGGGGCGAAGCGCTCCTGGGCCCCACCCCATTTGACAACAGGCCTTGGTAACCCCTCTCAACCACCCGCCCTGGCGCGGGACTGCGCCCGGTGCAAACCCCACTGTGATGCCAGTGCCAGCAAGGAAAACCCGAGCATCAGCGCCGCCAGCAACGCCACGCTGACCGGGTCGAACGCGCCCACGCTGTAGCTGCCGGCCGCCCCCATCACCTGCTGCATCAGCCCCGCCACGGCCGCGGCCGAACCCGCCAATGCGGGGATCTGGCCCACCGTGCCCGCCAGCGTGGGCGGCACCAGCAGGCCGTGGCCCAGGCCCACCAGCAGCAGCGGCACCGTCATGGACCAGTGCACCGGCACCTCAAACAGCGCCAGCCCCAGCATCAGCACCGCACCGGCCAGCGTCAGCCACTGGCCGCGGACCATCAGTTCGCGCCCACTCACGCGGTGTATCCAGCGGCCCGTCAGGAAACTGCCGGCAATGTACGACGCCGTCATGCACAGCACGAACCAGCCCACCTGCGAAGCACCCACACCGTGTTGCGCCAGCACGACCGGCGCCCCGCTCAGAAACGCATACAGCGTGGCGTAAATAAAGCCGAGCATGGCCACGTGCCACACGTACACCGGCAGGCGGGCCAGCTGCCAGTACCCCCGCCACAGGCCGGTGGCGGCTGCGTGCGTGGCACCGTGCACGGGCTGGGCCGCCGCCTGTTTGCCGCCCGGCAACCCCCACCACACCGCCACCAGCAAGCCCAGCGCCAGCGCGGCCGACAACCAGAAGTTGCTGGCCCACCCCAGGCGGTCGTGCAGCTGGCCGCCGAGCAGGGTGGCCAGCGGCGGCGTCACGCCCATGGCCATGCCCACCCAGGCCATGATGCGGGTGCGGTCGTTGCCCTGGTACAGGTCCTGCACCAACGCCCGGCCCACCACCACCCCGGCCGCCGTGCCGGCGCCCTGCAGGCCACGCGCCAACGTCAGGGCCTCGATGCCGGTGGCCAGTGCCGCCAGCACAGAACCCACCGCCGCCAGCACCAGCCCACCCAGCAGCACCGGGCGGCGGCCGTGGCGGTCCGACAGCGGGCCGTACAGCAGCTGCATCACCCCGAATGCCGCCACGTAGGCCGCGAACGTCAGCTGCACCTGGGCGGTGGACACACCGAAGGTGGCCACCCACGACGGCATCGAGGGCAGGCACAGCGCCATGGCCAGCATGCCGTAAGCCATCTGCGCCAGCAGCAGGGCCAGTCTGCCGCGGTGGGGCGTCATGCCGGCTGCGGGCCCAGCACCTCGGCCAGCCGTGCCATGAACGCCGCAGGCAGCGGCGCCACCTTCTTCACCTCGGGCTGCACAAACACAATGCCGATCTTGCCGCGCGCCACGTCACGGCCGGTGGCTTTTTCGCGCATCTGGAAGGCCAGGTCAAAGCCGTATTTGTTGAACTCGGTCGGCTCCATGGAGACGCACATCACCTCGCCATGAAACCCTTCGGACTGGTACTGCGCCCCAATGTCGCTCACCACGATGGGGTACCCAGCCACATTGCCCTCGCTGTAGCCCAGCGCCTTGAAAAAGCGCACGCGCGCCTCGGACACCAGCGTCAGCAGTTGCGCGTTGTCAAGATGGCCGCCCTGGTTCACGTGGCTGATGTAGATCTGGATGTCGGTGGCGAAGCGAAAGTGTCCGGGCGTGTCGAAGTGGAGACGGGGCATGTGGTGACAACAGGAAACGTTTTGAGAAACGCCATTGTCCTGCAAGGGATGCGGTGCCGCGCCACAATGCACCCATGAGCAAAGCCCTGAACACCATTCTCCTGTCCATGCTGGACCTGGTGGCCGTGCGCGAAGGTGGCACGGTGGCCGATGCACTGGCCATTGCCCTGCGCACGGCGCAGCACGCCGAACGCCTGGGCTTCCAGCGCTACTGGCTGGCCGAGCATCACAATATGGCTGGCATCGCCAGTTCGGCCACGGCGGTGCTGGTGGGCCACATCGCGGGCGGTACCCAGCGCATCCGCGTTGGCTCCGGTGGTGTGATGTTGCCCAACCACGCGCCGCTGGTAGTGGCCGAGGCCTTCGGGACCCTGGCCGAGCTCTACCCCGGCCGCATCGACCTGGGCCTGGGCCGTGCGCCCGGCACCGACGGCCCGACCATGCGCGCCCTGCGCCGCGACCGGGTGGAAACCGAGGACGATTTCCCGCGCGACGTGGCCGAGTTGCAGCGCCTGCTGGGCGATCCTCAGCCCGGCCAGCGGCTGATCGCCATGCCCGGCTCCGGGACTCATGTGCCGATCTGGCTGCTGGGTTCCAGCCTGTTTTCGGCGCAGTTGGCGGCAGAAAGGGGTCTACCGTTCGCATTTGCCTCCCATTTCGCACCCCGCCTGCTGCTGCAGGCGATCGAGCTGTACCGCAGCCGTTTCCGCCCCTCGGCGGCACTCGCCCAGCCCTATGTGGCCATCGGCGTGCCGCTGATTGCCGCACCCACCGACGACGAAGCCGAGTTCCTGGCCAGCAGCACCTACCAGCGCGTGCTGGGCATCCTCACGGGCGACCGCCGCCGGCTGCAACCGCCAATGGCGGACTTCTGGCAGCAGGTCGACGGGCGTGCCCGCGCCGCCATTGGTGATTTCTTGGCCGCGGCCGTGATTGGCGGGCCCGACACGGTGCGACAGGGTCTCCAACGCCTGGCCGATCTGACCTACGCCGACGAGTTCATCCTGGTGAGCGATGTGTACGACCCCGCATGGCGTCTGCGCTCGCTCGACATCGCGGCGGGCGCCATGCGTGCGACCCTGGCGCCTGAGGTCATGCCCTCATGACAACCATCCCCGGCATGCCCGTCATCGGCAGGCCACGCAAGGGGTGGCACCGCCTTGCCGCTGCCTGGCTGGCCACGGTCACCGTTGCCTCGGCCTCTGCCGCCGGCGCGGCCGGCCCCACCCGGGTGGCCCTGGACGGTTGGGCCATCGACCAGACGGAAGTAACAATCGGTGATTTCGCCCGCTACGTGCAGGCCTCGGGGGTGGTCACCGAAGCGGAGCGCCAGGGTGGCGGCATGGAGTATGTCGGCGGCTGGCAGCGCCGACCCGGCTGGACCTGGCGCGCGCCCGACGGCCAGGCGCAGGCCGACCCGCGCTTGCCCGCCGTGCACCTCACCCAGCCCGAAGCCGAGGCCTACTGCCGCTGGGCCGGCGGCACGCTCCCCGCCGCGGCCCAATGGCGGCAGGCGGCCTACACCGAGCTGCGCGCATCGCCTCCGCCGCCTTGGGTGCGGGGCCGCACCTACCCCTGGCCCACAGGTGATCGGCCAGAGGGCGCCAACACCTCGGGCGCCGACCCCTGGCCCCGGGCCGCACCCGCAGGCGTCACGCGGGCCGGGGTCAATGGCCTCTACGACATGGGGGCCAATGTCTGGGAATGGGTGTCGGACGCGCGGGGGGAGGAGCGCCGCACCATGGGCGGCTCCTGGTGGTACGGCCCTGAGCAGATGCGCGCCGACGTCGACGCCTGGAAGCCCGCGAACTTCGCTGCGGTGTACATCGGCTTTCGCTGCGTCTATCCCCTGCAAGGCCGATAATCCGTTCCATGTCTACCAAACACCGAGTCGTCGTCGGCCTGTCCGGCGGCGTGGATTCTGCCGTCAGTGCGTACCTGCTCAAGCAGCAGGGGCACGAGGTCATCGGCATCTTCATGAAAAACTGGGAAGATGACGACGACAGCGAGTACTGCTCCAGCCGCCAGGACTGGCTGGACGCCGCCAGCGTGGCCGATGTGATCGGCATCGACATCGAGCACGTGAACTTCGCCGCCGAGTACAAGGACCGGGTGTTTGCCGAGTTCCTGCGCGAGTACGAGGCCGGCCGTACGCCCAACCCCGACATCCTCTGCAACGCCGAGATCAAGTTCAAGGCCTTCCTGGACCACGCCATGCGGCTGGGGGCCGAGAAGATCGCCACCGGCCACTACGCGCGGGTGCGCCTGAACGACGCCACGGGAAAACACGAACTGCTCAAGGGGCTGGACCCGCTGAAGGACCAGAGCTACTTCCTGCACCGCCTGAACCAGGCGCAACTGGCCAAGACGCTGTTCCCGGTGGGCGAACTGCCCAAGACCGAGGTGCGCCGCATCGCGGCCGAGATCGGCCTGCCCAACGCGAAGAAGAAGGACTCGACTGGCATCTGCTTCATCGGCGAGCGGCCGTTCCGCGAGTTCCTCAACCGTTACATCCAGAAGGCGCCCGGCCCCATCCGCGACGACCGGGGACGTGAGATCGGCCAGCACGTCGGCCTGAGTTTCTACACCCTGGGCCAGCGCCAGGGCCTGGGCATTGGCGGTGTCAAGCAGCAGGGCGAGGTCAAGGGTGGCAGTGAACACGCGCCCTGGTTCGTGGCGCGCAAGGACGTGGCCCACAACACCCTGTGGGTGGTGCAGGGGCACGACCACGCTTGGTTGCTGTCGCCCGAGTTGCGGGCCGAGGACGTGAGCTGGGTGGCCGGTGAACCGCCGGCCCTGCAAGCCTGTGGGGCCAAGACGCGCTACCGCCAGGCCGACGCCGGCTGCCAGCTGGCGCTGGACGGGCAAGCTTCGTTCACGCTGCGCTTCACCGAGCCGCAATGGGCCGTGACGCCCGGACAGAGCGCGGTGCTGTACGACGGCGAGGTGTGCCTGGGCGGTGGGGTGATCCACAGTGCCACCGCCACAGAGCGGCCGCTGCCGCTGGTGGGCACGGTGCCAGTGGTGCGCCGGCGCCCGCGGCGCACCGTGGTGCGCACCCCGCCAGCCACCTGAAGCGGTCCTGCGTGGCAGGGCGGGTGCGCAGGCCCTCAGGCGGCCAGGCTTACCCGATCGCGCCCGCTTTGCTTGGAGCGGTAGAGCGCGGCGTCGGCCCGAGCAATCCAGTCATTGGCGCTTTCCCCGGGCTGCAGGGCCGCTGCGCCCGCCGATACGGTCACGCTCAACACCACCTCGGGGGCGTTGCGCTTGCGCAGCTTCATGGCCTTGGCGGCGTGGCGAATGCGCTCGGCCACCTGCGCCGCCGTGTCCAGCGACGCCTCGGGCAGCACCACCGCAAATTCTTCGCCGCCGTAGCGGGCCACCAACTGGTGCGGCCCGTTGACCACGCGGCGCAGCAGCTCGCCCATGCCTGCCAGCACCTGATCGCCCACCAGGTGGCCGTGTGTGTCATTGATCTGTTTGAAATGGTCGATGTCGACCATCACCAGGCTGTGCGCGGCGTTGGCCGCCAGCGGCTGGCGCAGCAGCTGCTCGAGCCGGTGGTCCAGCCCCTTGCGGTTGAGCACGCGCGTCAGGCTGTCCACGAACACCTCTTCGCGGGCGCGGTGGAGGTCGTTGCGCAGCCGCTGGATTTCTTGTCGGCTGGCTTCGACCTGTGCCTTGAGAGCGGCTGCCGAAGCCTGCATGCCAACGCTGTGCTGGTGCGCGAGCTGGAGCCGTTCGCGCAGCACGGCCGGGTCTTCGGTGCTGGACAGCACGCTGCTGAGGTTGTTCAACTCGGCCCCGAAGGCGCCCGCGTCCTCGCCGGTGCGTTGAACCCGGTCGGCCACGGCGTTCATCACCTGCTGGAAGTCGCGGCTGATGCGGTCCATGGTCTTGTCGTCCACGCCGGCGATGTGTTCGCGGTACAGGCGTTCGATGGACGCATCACCGAGCCGGGGCTCCGACTGGCGCAGGCGATCCAGGGCCTCGTTGAGCCGCTCATTGAGGCCGGCCGCGTACTCGTACCAGACGCTGTAGCTGATGGGGTTGAATGCCGCATCGTGCTGGCCCATGTGGCCGATGACGATCCGCAACAGTTCGGCGCTTCGCTCACGTGTCTCGTTGTACTGCACCTGTGGCCCCGTGTGAGATGCCGCTGGACATGCGGCGGGTGAACTGATAATTGTAGTGGTCGGCGCCCGGCTTGCGACGGCGGGCGCCAGGGGTGTCACGCGGAAGCAACAGTCGGCGGCGCGGCGAAATGGGCCTGCAGCATGTCGATGAAGGCGCGGGTTTTCTGTGGCATGAGCCGCCGCTCGGGGAACACCGCCCATGCGTCGTGCGGGGGCAGCTGCCAGTCGGGCAGCACGCGGCACAGTTGGCCCTGTTGCAGTGCCGAGCTGGCAAAGTGGTCGGGCACGGCAATGAGGCCGCTGCCCGCCACCGCCAGGCGCACCAGCAGCTCGGGCGAATTGGCCACCACCCGCGCCGGCGGGCGGCCTTGCCAGCGCTGCTCGCCGCAGTGGAGCACCCACGGGCCGGGGTCGGGCTGGCGTCCCTGCAACAGAACGGCCTGGTGCTGCAGCAGCTCGTCGGGCTGCGTGGGCCAGCCTTGCGCGGCCAGGTAGCCAGGGCTGGCGTACAGCCCGCCCGAAAACGACGCCAGCCGACGCGCCGCCAGGCTGGCGTCGCTGGGCAGCGCGCCCATGCGCACCGCCAGGTCGAAGTGCTCGGCCAGCAGGTCCACCCGCCGCGACGACAGGTCCAGCTCCAGCGTGATGCGCGGGTGTTGCGCCACGAAGGCGGCAATGGCCTCCGCCATCATCAGGTCGCCGAAGTTGTTGGGCATGGACACCCGCAGGTGGCCGCTTGGGGCCGACTGCCGCTGTTCGCTCAACGCGGCCACGGCCTGTACCTCGGCGTCCACCTGGAGCGCATGGTCCAGCAGCAGGCGGCCAAAGTCGGTCAGCGTCTGGCGGCGGGTGGTGCGCAACAGCAGCCGCTCGCCCAGGCGTTGCTCCAGCGCCGCCAGCCGCCGCGACACGGTCGATTTGGGCAGCCGCAGCCGCTGCGCGGCCGCGCTGAAACTGCCGAGCTCCACCACCCGGGCAAAGATCAGCAGGTCGTTGGGGTCGATGGGCAACGTGCCTTTGAATTGTTCCATTCAAGGAACAATGTAATCTGAAAACAAGGAATTATCAAAGTATTCGGTCCAATGTACAGTGCGTCCATCGCCCAAGCATTTCGCTTCTTCGTTCCATCACACCGGAGTTCTTCATGTCCCTGAAACTGTTGCAGATCAATGCCAGCGCCCGCCGCGACGGCGCCAATTCCACCAAGCTCGCCAACACCGTGGTCGAGCGCCTGGTGGCCGCCCACGCCGGGGCCCAGGTCACCGTGCGTGACCTGGCCGCCCACCCGGTCACGGTGCTCGACGAAGCCGCCCTGGGTGCCCTGTTCACCCCGGCCGACCAGCGCAGCGCCGCCCAGGCCGCGGTGGTGGCCGAGTACGACGCGCTGATCGCCGAAGTGCAGGCCCACGACGCCATCGTGCTCGGTGTGCCGATGTACAACTTTGGTGTGCCGGTCCAGCTCAAGGCCTGGATCGACGCCATCGCCCGTGCCGGGGTCACTTTCCGCTACACCGAAAACGGCCCCGAGGGCCTGATCAAGGGCAAGACGGTGTACGTGGCGCTGGCCCGTGGCGGGTTGTACCGCGACCAGCCGCACGACACCCAGGTGCCCTACCTCAAGACGGTGCTCGGCTTCCTGGGCCTGACCGATGTGCGCTTCATCTACGCCGAAGGCCTGAACATGGGCCCGGAGGCCGCCGCCAAGGGCTTTGCCCAGGCCGAGGCCGACCTGGCTGCCGCCCTCGCCTGACCCCCTGCCACGGAAGGCCCGCACCATGTCCACCACCATCACTTCCGAGACCGTGCACCAGCCGCGCCCTGTGGAGGGGCTGGTGACGGGCCTGCCGACGTCCGACGGCGCCGGCGTGAAGCTGACCCGCGTGCTGACGCAGGAGCTGCAACAGCGGCTCGACCCATTCCTCATGTTGGACGCCTTCGGCAGCGACCGACCGGACGACTACATCGCCGGGTTTCCCGACCACCCGCACCGCGGGTTCGAGACCGTGACCTACATGATCGCGGGGCGCATGCTGCACCGCGACAGCGCCGGCCACGAAGGTTTGCTGGAAAACGGCGGCGTGCAGTGGATGACGGCGGGCCGCGGCGTGATCCATTCCGAGATCCCGCAGCAGGAAGAGGGGGTGATGGAAGGCTTCCAGCTCTGGCTCAACCTGCCGGCGCGCGACAAGCTCTGCCCGCCCTGGTACCGCGACTTTGGCGCGGCCGAATTGCCCCGCTTCACCACAGCGGCCGGGGTGGGCGTGACGGTCATCGCCGGCCACAGCCACGGCGTGACCGGCGCGGTGACCCGTGAAAGCACCGTACCGCTGTACCTGGACCTGCACCTGCCGGCGGGTGCCCGCTTCGAGCAGGCCCTGCCGCCCGGGCACAACGCCTTCGTCTATGTGTACCGGGGCGAGGTGGCGGTGTCGGGCCAGCGGGTGCCGGCCCAGCGCATGGCGGTGCTGGCCAACGAACCCCAGGCCGACGGCGTGGTCCTCGAAACCCAGGCCGAGGCCAAGGCGCTGCTGATCGCCGGGCGGCCCTTGAACGAACCCATCGTGCAGTACGGCCCGTTCGTCATGAACACGGTGCAGGAGATCCAGCAGGCCATCAGCGATTTCCGCGCAGGGCGTCTGGCGTCCTGAATACGCAACCGGTCTTAGAAGGGGATGTCGTCGTCCATGTCGTCGAAGCCGCTGCTCGGCGACGGGGCTGGCGCGCGCTGGGGTGCTGGCCGGGGAGCCGGTGCGGGTGCCGGGCGGGCGGCGGGTGCCGCGGCACGCGGGGCGTAGCCGCCACCACCGCCTTCGTCCATGCCGGGGCCGCCCATGCCTTCACGGCCGCCCAGCAGTTGCAGTTCTGTGGCGATGATGTCCACCGTGTTTTTCTCGATGCCCGACTGGTCGGTGTATTTGCCGTACTTGAGTCGCCCCTCGATGTAGATCGGGCGGCCTTTCTTCACGTATTCGCCGGCAATTTCGGCCAAACGGTCGTAAAAGGTCACGCGGTGCCATTGTGTGTCCTCTACCGTCTCGCCGCTGTTGCGGTCCTTGCGGCGGCTGGTGGTGGCCACACTCACGTTCGCCACGGCCTGGCCCGAGGGCAGGTAACGGATCTCGGGGTCGCGGCCGCAGTTGCCGACCAGAATGACTTTGTTGACGGATGCCATGGCGTGAGGGGTCCTCTCTAGCGTGGTGTAAAAACGAAGATCGATTGTCCAACATTTGCCCGCCCACGGCATGCCAGGGCCGCCCAGGCTTTTACACTAGGCGCATGCCACGGCCCCAGCAGCCCGATTTTCTGGACAACCTCCGGCGGGAGGTGGTGGATGGGCGCCACTGGCTGGACCGGGCGGTGGTGATCGGGTTTGCGGTGCTGGCCGGGCTGGCGGTGGTGGGGTTCACCTGGCTGTACGACTGGGCGTTCGAGCAGTTTGCCGGCCTGCAGTCGCGCCACTGGTGGCTGCCCCTGCTGTGGACACCGGCCGTGACGGCGGCGGTGGTGTGGCTGCTGCGGCGCTGGGCCCCGGGGGCCGGTGGCTCGGGGGTGCCGCAGGTGCTGGTGGCGCTGGAGCCCGGTGTGCCGCGTGAGCGGCGCAGCCGCCTGGTCTCGCTCAAGCTCTCGGTGGCCAAGGTGCTGGGGGTGTCGGGCGGGGTGCTGGCCGGCCTGTCTGTCGGCCGGCAGGGCCCGTCGGTGCAAGTGGCCGCGGGCGTCATGCACCACGCGCGGCGCTATCTGTCGCCAAAAACCGTCATCACCGACCGCGAACTGCTCGTGGCCGGTGGCGCGGCCGGCATCGCCGCCGCTTTCAACACGCCGCTGGGCGGCATCGTGTTCGCGATCGAGGAGTTGTCGCGCCGGTTGGAGCAGCGCAGCAGCGGCCTGATGCTGGCCGCCATTGTGGTGTCGGGCCTGGTCTCTGTGTCGGTGTTTGGCAACCTGTCGTACTTTGGCCGGGTACGCATCGAGGTGGTGTCCTGGGCCGACCTGTTCTGGCCGGGCCTGTTGATCGCTGTGGTGTGTGGGCTGGCGGGCGGGCTGCTGTCGCGGCTGCTGCTGGTGTCGTTCACCGGACTGCCCGACCGTTTTTGCGCTCTGCGCCGGGCCCACCCGGTGCGTTTTGCGGCGCTGTGCGGGTTGGGCGTGGCCGTGATCGGCCTGGTGACCGATGGCGCGGTCAATGGCGGCGGCCACCACCACGTGCGCGAGTTGCTGGCGATGGAGTCGGCGGAAGCACACACGCCCTTGCTGTTCTCGGGGCTGAAGTTCATCGCTTCATGGTGGTCCGCCTGGTCGGGCGTGCCCGGAGGCATTTTCGGCCCCAGCCTGTCGCTGGGAGCGGGCGTGGGGGCCGACATCGCCTGGTTGACCGACGCGCGTCAGGTGCAGGCGCTGATCGCGATCGGCATGGCCGGCTTTCTGGCGGCGGTGACGCAAACACCGATCACCGCCATGATCATCGTGATGGAGATGACCGACGGCCACAGCATGGTGCTGAGCCTGATGGGCTGCGCGCTGCTGTCGAGCCTGCTGTCGCGGATGGTGAGTCGGCCGCTGTACAGCACCATGGCCGAGACGTTGTGGACCCAGGTGGTGCGGGTCAGCCCGCCGCCGGCGCCTGCACCCGCCGCGGGCCCGCCGGGGCCGGGGCCCGCATCGGCCACGCCACCAGCAGCCACACCAGGCTCAGGCCCGCACACGCCATGAACAGCCCGTCGGGCCCGGTGTGACGCACCAGCCAGCCCCCGGCCGCGCCCCCCACGAAGAAGCCGACCGACTGCAACGTGTTGTACACCCCCAGGGCTGCGCCACGGGCATGGGCTGGCGCCAGGCGCGATGCCAGGCTGGGCTGGCTCGCTTCCAGCGTGTTGAAGCCCAGGAAGAACAGGAACAGCCCGATCCCCAGCGCCGTGAGCGACGCGCCCTGCGTGGCACTCCACCAGAAGCCGAGCTGCACCAGCAGGATCAGCCCGATGGCGAACAGGAACACCGCCCGCAGGTGCCCGCGCCGCTCCAGCCGGAACAGCACGCCGCCCATGACGACGAACGACCCCACCAGCGCCAGTAGGTAGACCACCCAGTGCCGCTCGGCCGCGAGGCCGGCCTGCACCAGCAGGGCCGGCACGGCCATCCACATTGCCAGCTGCACCGCGTGCAGCACGAACACCCCCAGGTCCAGCCGCAGCAGCCCGGCGTGGCGCAGCACTTCGGTCAGTCCGCGTCGGCCCGCGTCCACGTGTTCCCGGGGTTCGGGGGGCACCACCCAGGCCACCACCGCCATGCCCGTCAGCGCCAGGCCGGTGGTCAGCCAGAACAGGCCGTGCAGCCCGATGTGGGCGGCCAGCACCGGGGCGGCCACCAGCGAAAGCGCGAACATCAGCGCGATGCTGACACCGACCAGCGCCATGGCCTTGGTGCGCACTTCGTCGCGGGTGACGTCGGCCAGGAAGGCGGTGATGGCGGCCGAGATGGCCCCGGCGCCTTGCAGCGCCCGCCCGACGATGAGTGCGTCCAGCGACGGGGCCCAGGCCGCGACCGCGCTGCCCACGGCAAACAGCGCGAGCCCGAGCAGGATGACGCGTTTGCGGCCAAAGCGGTCGGACGCCATGCCCAGCGGGATCTGCAGCAACGCCTGCGTGAGGCCGTAGATGCCCATGGCCAGGCCCACCCGGGCCGGGTCGTCACCGCCGGGGTAGCGGGCGGCTTCGAGCGCGAACACCGGCAGCACCAGGAACAGGCCGAGCATGCGCAGCGCGAAAATCGAGGCCAGCGAGGCGCTGGCCCGCCGCTCGAGCGCGGTCATGCGGTGGGAAGGGGGGGTGGTATCGGACACGGCGTAATTGTCGCGCAAGCGGCGACCAGGCGCCGCTTGCGGGGTCTCAGGCCATCCGGTCCGGCCGCGATCAGGCTGCCTTCAGGGCACTGCGGTAGGCGCCGCAGCCCACCAGCAACTGGTCGTTGATCGGCAGCACGAACGAAGACTTGCCGCGCACGTCCTTGGTCACCGGGTTGACGATGTTGTACTCCACCCAGCCGCCGCCGCTGTCGGCGCGGTCCCAGGCGTCGCGCAACAGTTGCTCGGCGTCCAGGCCGGGGGCGTCGTGCAGGCGGGTGCCGTTCTTGGCGCGGTCGGCGCCCATCACGCGGTACACCCCTTCGCGGTCGAACACGAAGATGTAGAGGTCGCGGTCGATGAAGCGGCCGCTCCTGTTGTAGAAGTCCTCGCAGGCGCGCTCATAGCCCAGCTGCTGGATGTGTGCCAGGGCGTCTTGCGCCATCCGCATGGCCACATCGGCGGTGCCCTGCGTCAGCCGCATGTGGTGCACGGCGTGGTCGAGGTCGTCGGTGTGGGCAAGCAGGTCGGCCGAGCGCTTGCTGGTGCGGTCGACCATGGCCGCGTTGTCGTAGGTCACGGTGTCGATCTCGCCCATGGCCTGTGCCACCTCTTTCAAGGCGGCACTTTGCTGGTTGCTGGCCACCGCCATGCCGTCGATGCGGGTGGCGATGTCGCGGATGCCATGCACCAGCTGGTCCATCACGCTGTTGACCGAGCTGATCTGCGTGACCGAGGATTGGACCCGGCCGGTCGATTCGGCGATCAGCTGGCGCACTTCGCCGGCTGCGGCCTGGCTGCGCTGCGCCAGGCTGCGCACCTCGGCGGCCACCACCGCGAAGCCACGGCCGGCCTCGCCGGCGCGCGCCGCTTCCACGGCGGCGTTCAGCGCCAGGATGTTGGTCTGGAAGGCGATGCTGTCGATCACGCCGATGATCTCGGTCATGCGCTGCGAGGTGGACTGCAGCGTGCCCATGCCGCTGACGGTCTGCTGCATCAGGCCGCCGGCGGTTTCGGTCTGGCGGTGCAGCTGCTCGCTCACGCGGCTGATTTCGAGCACGTTCTGGCTGTTGCGGGTCACGGTTTCAGCGGCCTCGCGCACGTTGGCGCTGGCCTCTTCCAGGGCCGCGGCCTGCGCCTGGGTGCGGTCAGAGAGCAGGGCGCTGTCGGCCACCAGTTGCTGGCCCATGTGGCCGAGCACGGCCGAGACGCTGCGCACGTCGGCCACCAGCGCCGACAGGCTGTTGAGCATGGTCTGGAACTTGCGCCCCATCTGGGCCATTTCGTCCGAACCGGGGATCTGCACCACGCCGGTGAGGTCGCCGGCGGTGGCCTTCTCGATCACGCCGTCGAGTTGGCGCAAGCCGTCGATGGTGGCGTGGTAGAAGGCCATCATGCCGTAGGTCAGCACCAGCAGCAGCACCACGGCACCGGCGGCCACGCCGATGAGCTGGTACTCGGCGCTGTCGGCGCGCGCCTGCAGCAGGGTCTGCAGGCGTTCGCTGTGGGTGTCGGTGAAAGCGCGCTGGGCTTGCAGCACCTCGCTGCCGCGCTGGTAATGCTGCTGCGCATCGGCCATCAGGGCGCCCGAACCCATGGTGGTGCCCACTTCGTTCGCATAGCCTTCGCTGGCGCGTTGCAGGGCGGCCCAGCTGTCGGGGGCGGCCTCGCCGGCGCGCTGCAGCGAGGTCAGCCGCTCCTCGATCTGGCTCAGCACGTCGGTGACCTGGGTGCTCTGGCCGCCCAGCCGCACCGCCGCGGTGATGATCTGGGTGTTGAGGCCGGCACTTTGCTGCACCAGCAGCGCCGCGCCTTCGTTGCGCAGGTGTGCGGTGGCCTGCTGCAGCCCAGGCAGGCGGGCCACCACGGTGTCCATCAGGAAGTAGGTGGCCGCGTAGGGGTCGAGCAGCAGGGTGGACGTTTCTGCGGTGAGCGACGTGAGCTTTTGCAGGCGGTTGAGCAAGGCCGTGTGGCGGTCGTAGAGGGCGCTGCGGTCGGCGTCGGGGGGCACGGCGCCGGTGACGGCACTCACGTCGCGTTGCAGCGGTGCCCAGGCGTCGGCCAGGCCCAGGTGGGGGGCTGCCTGGATCCGCGCGTCGAGCGCGGCCACGGCCTGCCGCAATGCGGCGGCGCTGGCGTCGAGCTGGGGCCGCGCGCTGGCTTCACCGGACAGCAGCAGGTGGGCCTGGCCCTGGTGGTCGAGCAGGTGGCGGTTGACCTCGGCAATGGCGCGCACCACGTGCACGCCGTCGATTTCGAGCTGGGCGGTGGCGCGCTCGGTCCACAGGCGCTGCGACAGCTGCAAGCCGGTGATGGCGAGCGGCAGCAGCAGCACCGCGGCCATCGCCAGCATTTTCACGGTCATGGGCAGGCGCTGCATCAGCGCCACGGCAGGTGCGAGCAACCCCGGGTTGTGCGGTTTGGCACTCATGGGCGGAACCTCAGGCAAGGGCGGTGCGCATCTGGTCGATCACCGCGCGGTAGTCGGGTTTGCCAAAGATGGCGCTGCCGGCCACAAACGTGTCGGCGCCGGCGTCGGCCACGCGGCGGATGTTGTCGGCCTTGATGCCGCCATCCACCTCGAGGCGGATGTCCTTGCCACAGGCATTGATGCGCTGGCGCGCGGCCTCGATCTTGCGCAGGGCCGAGTCGATGAAGCCCTGGCCACCAAAGCCCGGGTTGACGCTCATGATGAGGATGAGGTCGATGTCGTCGATCACCCAGTCCAGCACGTCCAGCGGGGTGGCGGGGTTGAACACCAGGCCGGCCTGGGCGCCCTTGGCCTTGATGGCCTGGATGCTGCGGTGCAAGTGGGTGGAGCCGTCGGGGTGGAAGCTGACCAGGTCGGCCCCGGCGTCGATGAAGGCGCCGGCCAGCGCGTCCACCGGCTGGATCATCAGGTGCACGTCGATCGGCACGGCCGTGCCGTCGGCCTTCTTGGCGTGCGGTTTGAGCGCCTGGCACACCATGGGTCCGAAGGTGAGGTTGGGCACGTAGTGGTTGTCCATCACGTCGAAGTGGATCCAGTCGGCCCCGGCGGCGATGACGTTACGCACCTCTTCGCCCAGGCGGGCGAAGTCGGCGGACAGGATGGACGGAGCAATGCGGTACATGGTCATACGGAGCGCAACCCAACGAATGTGAAAAATGGCATTGTGCCCATTCTGGGGTAGGCCTTGTGTAAGGGAAAGCGTGGATTGAGCGACATTCGCACCCGCCGAAGGGCGGCTGCCGCTACCATTGCGGCCATGCCCAAGCACCAGTTCACCTGTGACGCCGTCCCGCAGTACGTGCCGCAGCAATCCGACCCCGAGGTCGGCCAGTACGTGTTCGCCTACACCATCACCGTCCGCAACACCGGTGAGGTGGCGGCGCAGCTCGTCTCGCGCCATTGGGAGATCGAGGACGCCCAGGGCCAGACCCAGGTGGTCGACGGCCTCGGCGTGGTGGGGCAGCAGCCGTTGCTGCAGCCCGGCGAGGCCTTCCGCTACACCAGCAGCGCGGCGCTGCGCACGCCCATGGGCATCATGAGTGGCCATTACTTCTGCGTGGGGGTGGACGGTGTGCGTTTCGAAGCCCCGGTGCCGCCCTTCGTGCTGCGGGCCGACGGGGCCGGCCTGGTGCATTGAATTCACCCATGGCGGCCACCACTCCCACCCCGGATGCCCGGTTGCAGGCGCTGCTTGACGGCCTGGACGCCGACGCACCGCTGCCGCAACGCCACCTGTGGCTGATCGGGTTGCTGGGCTGGTTGCGCGGGCCGCAGTCCGATGTGCCGGGCACTTTGCGCCGGCTGGAGGCCCTGCTGGAGGCCGCCGAGGCGAGCCCGGCGTGGGTGGCACACTGGCGGCGCTGGTGGGCCCGTTTCCGCGAAGAGGTGGCCGTCGCCCCCCTGCTGGCCGACTTCGGTTTCGCGTCCAAGTCGGTGTTCCTGACCGAGCTGGGCCACCGGCTGCGCCGCAAACTCCTGCCTGCCTCGCCCGTGACGACCGACCTGGCCGAACTGTTCGGCCTGCTGTTTGCCGATCCGCTCGACGCCCGCTGGCTGCGGGCGGTGCCCGAGCGGCTGCTGCTGCGCGTGGCGGCCTTGCTGGAGCCGCTGCCCGACCCCGAGGACCCGGCAACAACCCCCGCACCCTCGGTCCCTGCTGCTGCCTGGGACCAGACATTGCTCGATGCACTGACCTTCTGCGTCGGCCAGATCAGCGCGGCCGGCTTCAGCCCCGAATTGCGGGTGCGCATGTCGCCCGAGGCCCAGCGGGCCCGCACCTTCCACGACCTGCCGGTGGCGCTGGAGGCTTACCGACAGGCCGTGCTCGCGGCCGGTGCGGGCAGTGACGCGGCCCGCGCGCAAGAGGCCCGCCTGCGCCGCCAGCTCGACGAGTGCCGGCATGCCGCCTACACCGTCTATGCCCACCTGGAAGAGCACGGCATTTCGGTCGGCATCGTGTTCCGGCTGCGCCAGCTGCGCGAGCGCGTGATGCGCGCCAAGACGCTGCTGGACTGCCTGGCCTCGCCGCAGCGCCCGCGCGCCACCGCGCAGCTGCTGGCGCAGCTGGTGCAGGTGGGGCGCGAGAGCACCAGCATTCGCGCGCTGGTCGCCACCAGCACCCAGCTCACGGCGGCGCGGGTAGCCGAACGCAGCGCCGAAACGGGCGAGCACTACATCACCCGCACCTGGGCCGAATACCGCGCCATGCTCTGGCGCGCCGCCGGTGGCGGGGCGGTGCTGGGTTTCACCACCTGGTTCAAGTTCCTGCTTGGCGGGCTGGCGCTGTCGGCCTTCTGGGGTGGCCTGGCGGCAGGGCTCAATTACGCGGCGGCCTTCGTGCTGATCCAGCTGCTGCACTTCACCGTCGCCACCAAGCAGCCAGCCGTCACCGCGCCGGCCATGGTCGCCAAGCTCAAGGACCTGCAGAGCCGCGAGTCGGTGCTGCGTTTTGTGGACGAGGTGGCGCACCTGTTCCGTTCCCAGGTGGCGGCGATAGCGGGCAACCTGCTGGCGGTCATGCCCATGGTCGGGCTCATCAGCGCCGCGCTCTGGCTGGCCACCGGCGCGCCCATGCTGACCGAGGCCAAGGCCCGCCATGTGATCGACGCGCACCAGCTGCTCGGCCCCACGTTGTGGTTTGCGGCCGGCACCGGGCTGCTGCTGTTCGCCAGCAGCATCGTGGCGGGCTGGGTGGAAAACTGGTTCGTGCTGCACAAGCTCGACTCGGCGATCGAGCACAACCCGGCCATCACCCAGCGCCTGGGCCCCGCGCGGGCACAGCGGTGGAGCCGTTTCCTGCGCCACAACATCTCGGGCCTGACGGCCAACGTCTCGCTCGGCCTCATGCTCGGGCTGGTGCCGGCGGTGGCGGGGTTTTTCGGCCTGGGGGGCGACGTGCGCCACGTCACGCTGGTCACCGGGCAGATGGTGGCCGCGGCCGTCACCCTGGGGCCCTCGCTGTTGCTGGAATGGGCGTTCTGGTCGGCGGTGTTGGCCACGCTGCTGGTCGGGCCCATCAACCTGGCGGTGAGCTTTTACCTCGCGTTCCGGCTGGCGCTGAAGGCGCAGGGCGTGAGCGACGTGAACCGCCAGCGCATCCAGGTCGCCATCCGCCACCGCCTGCGCCGTGCGCCCTTGAGTTTCCTGTGGCCGATCGGTGAACGGCAGGCCGCCGAAGCCGATGCCGAGGCCGACATCCCGCCCCCCGCCGCGGCCGACGCGCCGCTGGTAGACGAACCGGGGGCCGCGCTGGCCCGTGTGGAAAGCCAGGGGCCCGAGCGCCATGGGTGAGTTCGAACTGATCCGCCGCCACTTCCAGCACGCGCTGCGACCGGCTGGCGTGGCCCTGGGCAACGGCGACGACTGTGCCTTGCTCGCCCCGACGGCGGGCCAGCAGCTGGCTGTGTCCACCGACATGCTGGTGGAGGGCCGGCATTTTCTGCCCACTGTCCCGCCCGAGGCCTTGGGCCACAAGGCCCTGGCGGTGAACCTGAGCGACCTGGCCGCCATGGGTGCACAGCCGCTGGCTTTCACGCTGGCGCTGGCCTTGCCGCGCGCCGACGATGCCTGGCTGCAGGCTTTCGCGCGAGGCCTGCTGGCGCTGGCCGATGCGCACGGCTGCGCCCTGGTGGGTGGCGATACCACGGCCGGTCCGCTCAACCTGTGCCTGACCGTGTTTGGTCAGGTACCGCCCGGCCAGGCGCTGCGGCGCGACGCCGCGCAGGACGGTGACGACCTCTACGTCAGTGGCACCCTGGGCGATGCCCGGCTCGCCCTGGAGGCGTTCCGCGGCGAATGGGCCGCGGCCACGGCGTTAGATGGGCCCGTGTGGACCCGTGTGCGCCAGCGGCTCGAACGGCCCACGCCCCGTGTGGCGCTGGGCCAGGCCTTGCGCGGGGTGGCGCACGCCTGTGCCGACGTCAGCGATGGCCTGCTGGGCGACCTGGGGCACATCCTGGCCGCGTCCCGGCTGGGGGCCGAGGTCTGGGTGGACACCCTGCTGGCGTCCGATGCGGTGTCGCCCGCGGTGCGGGCCCTGCCCTTGGCCCAGGCCCTGACCTGTGTGCTGGCCGGAGGCGACGACTACGAGCTCGTGTTCAGCGCCCCGCCGGCGGCCCGCGCCGCGGTGGCCAGCGCCGCCCAGCGGTCGGGCACGCCGGTCACCCGCATCGGTCGTTTCACCGGCCGTGCGCCGGCCCGGGCCCACCTGTGCCATGCCGATGGGGCGCGCTTCGAGCTGCCCGCCGGGCTGGCGCTGTCCGGTTTCGATCACTTTGCCTGACGGGGCGGTGTCACAATTGGCGCGATGACCACACCCGCCGCTTCTCCCTCCGCCGCCCCTGCCGCCGACGACACCCCCCGGCCCGCCGCCTCGGTGGTGCTGTTGCGCGACGGCGCCGACGGCCTGGAGGTGTTGCTGCTGCGCCGCCACAGCAACTCCAACGTGCTGGGCGGGCTGTACGTGTTCCCGGGCGGCAAGCTGGACCGCACCGACTGCGACCCGGCCTGGGCCGCCACACTGGACCTGCCCGTGGCCGAGCTGCACCAACGCCTGGCCGAGCCCGACGTGGCGCCCGAGCAGGCCATGGGCCTGTACCTGGCCGCCCTGCGCGAAATGTTCGAGGAAGCCGGTGTGCTGATGGTGGAGCCCAGCCCCGGCGCCGCCCCCAACGCGCTGGCGACCGATGCGCTGTCGGCGGCGGTGGCCGCCCGGGTGGCTGCGGGGGCGCCGCTGGCCCAGGCGCTGGCCGACCTGGGGCTGCGCTGGACCACCCGCGCCGTGCGCCCCTGGTCGCGCTGGATCACGCCGCGCAACCCCCCGGTGGGCACGCCGCGGTTCGACACCCGCTTTTTCCTCGCTGCGCTGCCTGCCGGGCAGTCGGCGCAGCACGACGACCACGAGGCGGTCGACAGCGTGTGGCTGACGCCGCGCGAGGCGCTGCGGCGCCACTGGGCGCGCGAGCTCGACCTGATCCCGCCCCAGCTCATGGGGCTGGCGCAACTGGCCCGCCACGGCAGCGTGGCCAGCGCCTGGGCCGAAGCCGAGGCGCTGCGGCCACCCTGCATCCTGCCCGAGCACTTCATGGACGGCGAGTACCGCGCCATGTGCTACCCCGGCGACGAACGCCACAGCGTGCGCGAGCGCGCCCTGCCGGGCCCCACCCGGCTGCGGCTGGTGCAGCGCCGCTTCGAGCCCTTCGACGGCTTCGAGGGCTGGTTCCGGTGAACGCGGCGCCCCTGCCCGTGCCGTCGGCCGCGTTCATGCTGGAGCGGCTGTCGCACCTCGTCGCGCTGGGCTTTGGCGCCGGGTTGAGCCGCCGGGCACCGGGCACCGTGGGCACGCTGTGGGCCTGGGCCGCCTTCCTGGTGATCGACGCACTGTGGCGGCCGTCCGACCTCACCTGGGCCGTGCTCATCGGCGCCGGCCTGCTGGTGGGCTGGTGGGCCAGCGTGCGCACCGCCGAACGCAGCGGCATCGCCGACCCCGGCTTCGTGGTGATCGACGAGATCGTTGCCTTCTGGCTCGTGCTGTGGCTGGCCATGCCCATGGGCCTGCTGGGCCAGGCGGTGGCGTTCGCCCTGTTCCGCTACTTCGATGCCGCCAAGCCCGGTCCGGTGCGCTGGGCCGACCAGGTCTTCAAAGGCAGCGGCTGGCGCGGTGGCTGGGGCATCATGTTCGACGACCTGGTGGCCGCGTTCTGCACCCTGCTGGTCATGGCGTTGTGGCGCTTCTGGTGACCCTGGAGCCCCCATGCTGACCACCGCCCCCGACCTGCTTGCCCTTGCTGGCCGCCTGGCCACCGCCTTGACCCAGCGCGGGTGGATGCTGACCACGGCCGAAAGCTGCACCGGTGGCCTCATCGCCGCCACGTGCACCGGCCTGAGCGGCTCCAGCGACTGGCTGGAGCGGGGGTTTGTCACCTACTCCAACGCCGCCAAAACCGAATTGCTGGGCGTGCCTGCGGCCCTGATCGACATCCACGGTGCCGTCAGCGAACCCGTGGCCCGCGCCATGGCCCTCGGGGCCCTGGCCCATGCCCGGGCGCAACTGGCGGTGGCGGTGACGGGCGTGGCCGGGCCCACCGGCGGCAGCCCCGACAAACCGGTCGGCACCGTCTGGTTCGGTTGGGCCATGGGCGGCCAGGCCTGGACCGAGGGATGCCGTTTCGATGGCGACCGCGACGCCGTGCGCGCCCAGACGGTGCACCATGCCCTGGACGGCTGCCTGAAGCGCCTGGCCAGTTTCCACCTCCACCCCGGGAGTGCCGCATGAATAAACGCGATTTCCTGGCTGGCACGGCGCTGGCCACCGCTTGGCCATTGGTCCAGGCGAGCAACGAGCGCCCCCGCCGAGGTGCTTCGGCCGGCCCCGCCGTGCTGACCATCGGTGGTGACATCGGTCAGCCCAACCGCGGCCCGCTGGACCCGCAGCTCGAGCAGATGATGGTCAAGCACGGGGTGCGCTTCACCCAGGCCCACGCCCTGAAGGCCGAGCGCTTGCACCGCCTGCCGGCGGTCACCATCCGCCCGACGTTGGAATACGACCAGAAGCCCCATGCCCTGACCGGTCCCCTGCTCACCACGGTGCTGGCAGAAGCCGGTGTGTCGGCGCAGGCGGCGGTGCAGGTGGGCTTGCGCGCCGTGGACGGTTACCGCGTGGCGTTGAGTCTGGCCGATGCGCGGAGCTACCGGATGATCGTGGCCACCCACCTGGACGGCCAGCCCCTAAGCCTGGGGGGACTCGGGCCGCAATGGGCGGTTTACGACCCCGAGACCATCCCCGCGTTCAAGGACAAGTCGCTGTCCGAGCGCTTTGCGCTGTGCCCCTGGGGGCTGTACTACATCGACGTGACCAGGGCCTGAACCAGGGCCCCGGACGGTCTCAGGCGCCGCAACACTTCTTGTACTTCTTCCCGCTGCCGCACGGGCAGGGGTCGTTGCGGCCGGGCTCGCTGCCCTTGACCACCTGCTCCACGCGTGGGCCGATGTTCTTCCACAGGTCGCGCAGGTCGTACACCGCCCAGATCGCCTCGCCGTAGGCGTTGAGGCGCTCCTGGCTGACGCTGGGCGGGCTGTCTTCGCCGAACATGCTGATGGTCGGTTCGCCGTCGTCGTCCTCGGTCATGATGACCATGCGCTCCAGCGCGTCTTCCAGCCAGCCGGCGGCTTCCTTGTCGCGCGGCGGGGCCCATTCCTCGGGCCAGGTTTCCACCGCGTACATGAAGCCCAGCGCCCACACCTGCGCGAACGACGGCAGCTCTTCGTCGCCCAGCTCGTCCTGCATGGCGGCGCGTTCTTCGTCGGTCATGGCGGCCACGGCGCCACGCACGTCCACCACCTCGGGGGCGTAGGCGCGTTCGTCGTCCAGGCTGTCCACCGGCGCGTCCAGGGCGGTGGCCACCTCGTTCCAGCGGCGGTTCCACAGCGTCAGGAACTGCTCGTACTGCTCGGGGCTGGCGAACAGCGACGGACCAAAGCTGCCGGTGGCCGGGTCGCTCAGCAGCGCCCCGAAGTATTCGTCGGCCGGGATGGCGCGGCGGCAGCAGATGAGCGCGGCCATGAAGCCTTCGCAGAACTCCCATTGCGGCACCTCGTCCAGCCGCTCGCGCAGGTCGTCGAGGATCTGGTCAAGGGCGTCGTAGTCGTCGTCGCTCAGGGCGGTGGGGGTGGCGGTCGTGTTCATGCCGGCAGTGTAGCGGCAGGCCGTGACAGGGCGGGTGGCGGCGCCTGTTGGTTCCGAGCGACACCGCCGTTTGGCGCTGCAGGAGTTGGGCCAGAATGGTTGCCGTACAGCCCATCGGCTGCCTGCCCATCCAGAGGCCCCCATGCCCATCTTCGCCACGACGGTGTTCCTATCAGCGTTCCTGCTGTTCCAGATCCAACCCATCGTCGCCAAGATGATCTTGCCGTGGTTTGGCGGGGCGTCGTCGGTCTGGAGCGTGTGCCTGGTGTTTTTCCAGGCGGAGTTGCTGCTGGGCTATGCCTACGTGCACTGGATGCACGAGAAGTTGCAGGCCCACCGGCAGATGGTGCTGCACGGTGCCCTGTTGCTGCTGAGCCTGCTGACCTTGCCGGTGGTGGCCAACCCGGCCTGGCTGGACGCGTTGCCGCAATCCCCCAGCCTGTCGGTGCTGCTGGTGCTGGCCACCACGGTGGGGGCGCCCTACCTGCTGCTGTCCACCACCGGGCCGCTGATGCAGGCCTGGTACGCCCGCTCCAGCCTGTACGCCACGTCCCGGGTGCAACCCTACCGGCTGTATGCGCTGTCCAACCTCGCGTCCATGCTGGGCCTGCTCACTTACCCGGTGCTGGTGGAGCCCTTGCTGGACCTGCGCCCGCAGGCGCTGGTGTGGTCCACCGGCTACGCGGTGTTCGTGGCGGCCTGCCTGGCCACGGCGGCTGTCACCTGGCGTGGCCTGCACCGCGCGTCCGACGCCGCCGGCGGCAGCGAGCCCGCGCCACGCCCGTCGTGGGCCGAATGCCTGCTGTGGGTGGGGCTGGCGGCCACGGCCACGGTGCTGCTGCTGTCCATCACCCGCCACCTCACGCAGGACGTGGCACCGGTGCCCTTCCTGTGGGTGTTGCCGCTGAGCCTGTACCTGCTGAGCTTCATCCTGTGCTTCGACGCCCCGCGTTACTACGTCCGCCCCGCCTTCCTGGGGGCACTGCCGCTGGCCTTGCTGGCGCTCGACCAGGTGATGGACGCCGGCATGGAGGTGCTGTGGCTGATCGTGCTGCTGTGCGGCGCGCTGTTCGTGTTCTGCATGGTCTGCCACGGTGAATTGGTGCGGCGCAAGCCGCCCGTGCGCCACCTCACGCTGTTCTACCTGATGCTGTCGATCGGCGGTGCGCTGGGCGGGGCCTTCGTGGGCCTGTTGGCGCCGGCGGTGTTCAATGCCTATTACGAACTGCCCATCGGGCTGTTCGCCTGTGCTGCCCTGGTGACGGTGGTGCTGTGGCCGTCGCTGCAGCGGCACTGGCGGGTGCTGTTGCTGCTGGCGCTGCTGGCCTACGGCGCGCGGCTGGTGGACATTTCGCGCAGCTACGTGCAGGGCTACCAGGCCGTGATGCGCAACTTCTACAGCCAGCTGCGGGTGGACGAGTCCACCGACGCGGTGGGCCCGGTGCGCAGCATGCTGCACGGGCGCATCAACCACGGCGAGCAGTACCTGGAGGAGCCGCACCGCCGCCAGCCCACCGCGTACTACTGCGAGCTGTCGGGCATTGGCCGGGCCATCCGCAGCCTGCCGCAGGACCGGCCCTTGCGACTGGGCGTGGTGGGCCTGGGCACCGGCACGCTGGCCGCCTACGGCCGCCCTGGCGACGTGATGCGCATCTACGAAATCAACGACCAGGTGCTGAGCCTGGCGCGCAGCCACTTCACCTACCTGCAGGACAGCGGCGCCACCATCGAAACCGCGCTGGGCGACGGCCGGCTGGTGCTGGAAGCCGACCCGCCCCAGGGCTTTGATCTGCTGGCCATGGACGCCTTCTCGGGCGACTCCATCCCCACCCACCTGCTCACGCTGGAGGCCCTGCGCGGCTACCTGCGCCACCTGGCGCCGCAGGGCCTGCTGGCGGTGCACATCACCAACCGCTACCTGGACCTGGAGCCGGTGATGGCCACCGCCGCGCAGGCGCTGGGCCGGGTGGCCGTGGCCTACCCGCTGCGCCCGCCCGAGGGCGACCTGTACTGCCGAAGCTCCACCTGGGTGCTGCTGATGACGCCCGAGCAGGCGGCGCAGCTGCCACCGGTGCTGGCCGGCGGCAAGCCGCTGACCGCCCCGGCCGGCTTCCGCCCGTGGACCGACAGCTTTTCCAACCTGCTGGGCATTTTGAAGGACTGAGCGGCGCCCCAAGGTCGGCAGGGGGCGCTAGACTGTCCTGACCATGTCCGACCCTTCGCACGATCCCTCACCCGCCCCGTCCCCCGGGCACCTGGCCGCTGCCGCCGCGTCGGCGTTCTATGGTGCGCCGGTGGCCCAGCGCCTAGCCCCGTCGGACCTGCGCCGGCGCGTGGCGCCCGACACGCTGGGTTTTGCTTCCACCGCCGAACTGGCGCAGGAACCGCTGCCGTGGATTGGGCAGGAGCGGGCACACACCGCGGCGCGCTTTGGCCTGGGACTGGACCAGCCCTCGTACCACCTGTTCGTGCTGGGTGACGTGGGCACCGGTCGCTCCACCCTGTTGCGCCAGGCCATGGAGACCGCCGCCGCCCAGCGCCCGGTGCCGCCCGACCTGTGCTACCTGCACAACTTCGAGACGCCCGAGCGCCCGCGCGCCCTGCGCCTGCCGGCGGGACAGGGCCGTGAGCTGCGCCAGCTCATGCAAACCTTCGCCCGCACGCTGCACGACGACATTCCCAAGCGCTTTGCCGAGCCCGATTTCAAGGCCGAAGTCGATGCGCTGGAAAAGCGCTACAGCGACCAGGAATCTGCCGCCTACCTGGCGCTGTCGGCCTTTGCCGAGGCGCGCGGTTTTGCCCTGCGCCGCGAAAGCGGCCAGCTCATCTTCACATTGATGACGGAGCAGGGCGAAACCCTGTCGGCGGCCGAGATGGCGGCCCTGCCCAAGGAAAAACGCGAGCGCTACGACCACGGCGAGCGCGAGCTGCGCGGCGAGATCCTGCGCTTTCTGGAGACCACCGCGCCGCTGGAGCGGGCGCTGCGCGACGGCATGGTGGCACTGCGCCGCCAGACCATCAAGCCGCTGGTGGAGCGCGAGATGCAGGCCATCCGCCAGGGCCTGAAAAAGCAGTTCAAGGACACGCGCAAGCTGGGCACCTGGCTCGACGAGGTGGCGCACGACGTGCTGGAGCATCTGGAGCTGTTCGAGGCCACGGCCTCCGAGGACGAGGAGGAACGGCGCGAGTTGCTGGCCGCGCAGCTGGCGCGCTACCGCGTCAACCTGGTGGTGGACAACGCCAGCACCGACGGCGCGCCCGTCATCGTCGAGAACAACCCGCTGTACCGGCCGCTGTTCGGCAGCATCGAATACCGCTCGGAAAACGACGTGCTGGTGACGGACTTCTCGCGCATCCGCGCCGGCAGCCTGCTCAAGGCGCACGGCGGCTACCTCATGCTGCACCTGCGCGACCTGCTGGCCGACGACCTGGTGTGGGAAAAGCTGCGCCGCTTCCTGCGCAGCGGCCGCCTGCAGATCGAAGAGCCCGGCACCATGTTCAGCGCCCTGGCCACCACCTCGCTCGAGCCCGAGGCGGTGGACGTGGACGTGAAGATCGTGCTGATCGGCTCCAACGAGCACTACTACGCCCTGCAGGAGGGTGACCCCGAGTTCGCGCGCCACTTCCGCGTGAAGGTGGACTTTGCCGACGCCTTTCATGCTAGTGACGACACCCGCTACGCCACCGGCGTGTTCGTGGCCCACACCTGCCAGCGGCTGGGCCTGCCGCACTTCAGCGCCGCGGCGGTGGCCCGGCTGATCGAGGACAGCCACCGCGAGGCCGAGGACCAGACCCGCCAGAGCGCCGCCTTTGCCCGCACCGAGGCGCTGGTGGTTGAAAGTGCCGCCACCGCGCAGGCCCGCGGTGCCCGCCTGGTGGACCGGCCCGACGTGGACGCTGCGCTGGTCGCACGCAACCACCGCCACGACTACCCCGACCAGCGCCTGCGCGAAGCCATTGCCGAGGGTGACCGCCTCATTGCCCTGGGCGGGGCGCGCGTGGGCCAGCTCAACGGCCTGAGCGTCATCGACCTGGGCGACTACCGCTTCGGCCTGCCCATGCGGGTGGCCGCGCGCACCGTGGCCGGCTCCGAAGGGCTGCTCAACATCGAGCGCGAGGTCGAACTTTCCGGCCCCATCCACGACAAGGCGGTGCTCATTCTGCACAGCTACCTGGCCGCGCTGTTCGCCCACATCGCGCCGCTGGCGCTGTCGGCGTCCATCGTGTTCGAGCAGGAGTACAGCGGCATCGAAGGCGATTCGGCCTCGTGCGCCGAGCTGTTCGCCCTGCTGTCGTCGCTCTCGGGGGTGCCGCTGAAGCAGGGCATCGCCGTCACCGGCGCGCTCAACGCGTTTGGCGAGGTGCTGCCCATCGGCGGGGTGAACGAGAAGATCGAAGGCTTCTTCCGCGTCTGCCAGGCCGAGGGCCTGACCGGCGACCAGGGGGTGCTGATCCCGCAGCGCAACCGCCGCCACCTGATGCTGAACGACGAGGTGTGCGACGCGGTGGCGCAGGGGCGCTTCCACATCCACACCGCCACCCACGCCTGCGAGGGGCTGGCGCTGTTGACCGGCGTGCCGGTGGGCACCCTGGTGCAGGCCGACAATGGCAGCGCCGCCTACCCGCCCGACACGTTGCTGGGCCGCGCCGAAGCCACCTTGCACGCCTACCGCCGTGCCATGCACCGGGCGGGCAACCCCAAGGCGTGGCGGCGGCGGGGTTGAGCCCCGCGCCTAGCGGGGGTGGTCAGCCGGCGGGGCTCGTCCAGTCGCGCGCCTTGGCCAGCACGAAATCGATCAGCGTGCGCGTGGCCAGGGTCTGGTAGCGGTCGGGCATGCGCAGCAGGTACAGCCGGGTGCCGAACAGGCTCAGGCGCCAGTCGTCCAGCGCGGTGACCACGCGGCCGGCCGCCACGTCGGCGGCCACCACGTAGTCGGGCACCAGGCCCACGCCCAGGTCGCCCAGGATCGCCTCGTGCAGGAACTGGAAGTTTTCCGACGCGAGGGTGGGTTGCAGGGCCAGTTCGCGCCGTTCCTCGCCGCGGTAGGCGGCCAGGCGCAGCTCGCGCCCCACCACGGTGGACGTGATGACGGGCAGTTGCAGCAGGTCTTCCACCTGCTGCGGCATGGCGTGGCGGGCGGCAAACCCGGTGGAGGCGCAGGCGATGTGGCGCATCGGCGCCAGCTCGCGCGCCACCAAGCCGGGCGGCGGCTCGCTCATCACCCGCACCGCCACGTCCACCTCGTCGCGCAGCAGGTCGTCCACCCGGTTGTCGAACACCAGCTCCAGCGTGATGCTGGGGTGCAGGCGCTTGAACTCGATCAGCCAGCCCGACATCACCATTTGCCCGAAGCCGGTGGGCACGGCCAGCCGCACGTAGCCGTGTAGCCCTTCGGCCAGGCTGGCCACCGATTCCTGCGCTGCCAGCAGTTCGTCGCGGATGGCGCGGCCGTGGCGGTAGAGCTTGAGCCCGGCCTCGGTGGGCTCGATGCGCCGGGTGGTGCGGCGCACCAGCTGCAGGCCGGCGGTTTTTTCCAGCTGGGCCAGGTGGTAGCTGATGTTGGCGCGGCTCATGCGCCGCTTGCGGGCGGCCTGGCTCAGGCCCCCGGCGTCCACAATGTCCACCAGCAGGAGCAGGGCGGCGGCGTCGAGCATTGTTCAATCCTGTTTGACGGTATGTTTACTTCCATTGGGATTGTCAAGGAAACCGCGAAACGGAACAATCGCGGGCAGTTGTTTTACCGCCCTACGCCATGAGCCTTTACGCCTTGCAGGATGGCATCGCCGTCATCACCCTGAACCACCCGCCCGTCAACAGCCTGAGCCACGTGCTGCGCCGCTTCATCGTGCAGGCGCTGGACGCGGCCGAGGCCGATCCGGCCGTGCGCGGCACCGTGCTCGCGGGCAACGACAAGGCGTTTTCCGCCGGGGCCGATGTGGCCGAACTGGGTACGCCGGCCCAGCTGGCCGAACCCATCCTGCTGACGGTGCTGGCGCGCGTGGCGGCCTGCCGCAAGCCGGTGGTGGCGGCTCTCAGCGGCGTGGCGCTGGGCGGTGGGCTGGAATTGGCCATGACCTGCCACGGCCGTGTGGCCTTGGGCCACGCCAAGGTGGGCCTGCCCGAGATCAACCTGGGCCTGATCCCCGGCTCCACCGGCACGCAGCTGCTGCCGCGCCTGGTGGGCGTGCCCCAGGCGCTGGGCATGATGCTGACCGGCCAGCCGCAGACCGCGCAGGCCTGGGCCGACAGCGGCCTGTTCGACCGCGTGGTGGCCGACGACGTAGTGGGTGCCGCCTGTGCACTGGCACGCCAGTGGGCCGAGCCCGGCGCCCTGCCGGTGGGCACCCGCGAGCGCACGCTGGATACCGCCGCGGTGGCTGAGCAGGTGGCCGCCGAGCGCAGCAAGCTGAATGCCCGCCAGCGCCTGCAACCCGCCTACGGCGCGCTGATGGACGCGGTGGCCGGCTGTGCGCTGCCGTTCGCCGAAGGCGCCCAGCGCGAACGCGAGCTGTTCCTGCAGCTGGTGCCCAGCAATGCCGCCCAGGCGCTGCGCCACCAGTTCAAGGCCGAGCGCGAAGCCACCAAGCTGCCGCCCGATGTGCAGGCCGAGCCGCGCCCGGTGCAGACCGTGGCCGTGATCGGCGCCGGCACCATGGGTGCGGGCATCGCCATCTGCGCGCTCGACGCCGGCCTGAACGTGCTGCTGCTGGAGCAGAACGACGAGGCCCTGGCCCGTGGCCAGCAGCGCGTGACCGAGCACTACAGCGGCCGCGTGGCCGCCGGCAAGGTGAAGCCCGCCGTGGCCGAGGCGGCCCAGGCGCACCTCACCGCCACCACCGACTGGACCCAACTGGCCCGTGCCGACCTGGTGATCGAGGCCGTGTTCGAAGACCTTGCCGTCAAGCAGGGCGTGTTCCGCCAGATCGACGCCCACGCCCGCTCCGGCGCGGTGCTGGCCACCAACACCTCCTACCTCGACATCGACCAGATTGCCAACGCCACGTCGCGGCCGCAGGACGTGCTGGGCCTGCACTTCTTCAGCCCCGCCAACGTGATGAAACTGCTGGAAGTGGTGCGCGGTGCGCAGACCGCCCCTGACGTGCTCGCCACCGGCATGGCGCTGGGCAAGACGCTCAAGAAAATGCCCGTGCTGTGCGGCAACGCCTTCGGCTTCATCGGCAACCGCATCTACAACGCCTACCGCAAGCAGTGCGAGTTCATGCTGGAAGACGGTGCCTGGCCCGAAGACGTGGACAACGCGCTCACCGGCATGGGCTTTGCCATGGGCCCGTTTGCCGTGGCCGACCTGTCGGGCCTGGACATTGCCTGGCGCATGCGCAAGGCCCAGGCCGCCACGCGCGACCCGCGCGAGCGCTACGTGAGCATCCTCGACCAGCTGTGCGAGCAGGGCCGCCTGGGCCGCAAGACCGGCGCCGGCTACTACACCTACACCGACGGCAAGGCCGCCAAAACCACCGACGCCACCGTGCGCGGCATCATCGAGCAGGCCAGCGCGGCGCGCGGCCTCACCCGCCAGCCGCTGAGCGCCGAACAGATCCGCCGCCGGGCCCTGCTGGCCATGGTGAACGAGGCGGCCCTGCTGCTGGCCGAAGGCGTGGCCGCCCGTGCCAGCGACATCGACGTGGTGCTGGTGCAGGGCTACGGCTTCCCGCGCTGGGAAGGCGGCCCGGTGTTCTGGGCCCGCCAGCAAGACCGCGCCACCCTGGAGCGCGACCTGCAGGCCCTGGCGCAGGAGGCCGGTTACGGTTTCCGCCTGGGCGACCTCGGCCCCTTGCTCGCGTGACCCCCTTTCGAGCCCAGACCCTGTAAGCTGTCCATCCAACACCCCCACCTGGAGACTCCCATGAACCAAGCCTTCATCTGCGACGCCATCCGCACCCCCTTCGGCCGCTACGGCGGCGCCCTGAGCAGCGTGCGCACCGACGACCTCGGCGCCATCCCCCTCAAGGCCCTGATGGCCCGCAACCCGAATGTGGACTGGGCCGCCGTGACCGACGTGATCTACGGCTGCGCCAACCAGGCCGGCGAAGACAACCGCAACGTGGCCCACATGAGCAGCCTGCTCGCCGGCCTGCCGCTGGAAGTGCCCGGCGCCACCGTCAACCGCCTGTGCGGCTCGGGCCTGGACGCCATCGGCACCGCGGCGCGCGCCATCAAGGCCGGTGAAGCCGGCCTGATGATCGCCGGCGGCGTGGAGAGCATGAGCCGCGCCCCCTTCGTCATGCCCAAGGCCGAGTCCGCCTTCAGCCGCGCCAACGCGGTGTACGACACCACCATCGGCTGGCGCTTCGTCAACAAGCTGATGAAAGAGAAGTACGGCGTGGACTCCATGCCCGAAACCGCCGAGAACGTGGCGGTGGACTTCAAGATCGAGCGCGAAGCGCAGGACCTGATGGCGCTCAACAGCCAGATGCGTGCCGTGGCCGCCATCGAGGCCGGCCACCTGGCGCGCGAAATCTGCCCCGTCACCATCCCGCAGAAGAAGGGCGACGCCATCGTGGTGGACACCGACGAGCACCCGCGCAAGACCAGCCTGGAAGCACTGGCCAAACTCAACGGCGTGGTGCGGCCCGACGGCTCGGTGACCGCCGGCAACGCCAGCGGCGTGAACGACGGCGCCTGCGCCCTGATCCTGGCCGACGAAGCCACCGCGGCCAAGAACGGCCTGACGCCGAAGGCCCGCGTGGTGGGCATGGCCACCGCCGGTGTAGCGCCGCGCATCATGGGCATCGGCCCCGCGCCCGCCACGCAGAAGGTGCTGGCCCAGACCGGCCTGACGCTGGAGCAGATGGACGTGATCGAGCTCAACGAGGCCTTTGCCGCCCAGGGCCTGGCCGTGCTGCGCCTGCTGGGCCTGAAGGACGATGACGCGCGCGTCAACGCCTGGGGCGGCGCGATTGCCTTGGGCCACCCGCTGGGCGCTTCCGGCGCCCGCCTGGCCACCACCGCCATCAACCGGCTGCACACCACCGGCGGCCGCTACGCGCTGTGCACCATGTGCATTGGCGTGGGTCAGGGCATTGCGCTGATTCTGGAGAAGGTCTGATTCGCCACCGGCACCACCAACAGGGTGGTGCTGGTCGTCAAGCGCGTCTTGCACCATCGGGTCACGGACCCATCCTACCCCCTCATTTCCCCCACGCGGGCCTCGCGCACCAGGCCCGTGCCCGGTGACCGGCGTCCAAGCCCGCGTCACCGCTCCTTGTCGCTCGGCTTGCCGTTCGCGAAACAAGACCACCTGCCTTCCAATTGTCAAATTTTTATTGACAGTGTGTCAATGTGGGTCGGTATTGTCCAAAGCAAATTGGATGGCCAAAATCTGCATTGCAGAACAATGATCCATTTTTATTGCAAGGAGACGGTGTATGGACCTGAGCTTCACCCCTGAAGAAGAGGCCTTCCGCGCCGAGGTGCGCCAGTTCCTCAAAGACGAACTGCCGGAGCGCCTGTCAGCCCAAGTGCGCGACGGTCAGCGCCTGTCCAAGGCCGACATGGAGGCATGGCACGCTATCCTCAACCGCCGTGGCTGGTTGGCCAACCACTGGCCCGAGCAATGGGGCGGCCCGGGGTGGAGCGCGGTGCAGAAGTTCATTTTCGAACTCGAATGCGCGCTGGCGCACACGCCGCGCATCGTGCCCTTCGGCGTCGGCATGCTGGGGCCGGTGCTCATCAAGTACGGCAACGAGGCGCAAAAGCGTTACTGGCTGCCGCGCATCCTCAGCGGCGAAGACTGGTGGTGTCAGGGCTATTCGGAGCCGGGCGCCGGCTCCGACTTGGCGGGCGTGAAGACCACGGCCGTGCTGCAGGGCGACCACTACATCGTCAACGGACAAAAGACCTGGACCACGCTGGGCCAGCACGCCAACATGATCTTCTGCCTGGTGCGCACCAACCGGGAAGCGAAGAAGCAGGAAGGCATCAGCTTTTTGCTGATCGACATGAACAGCCCCGGCGTCGAGGTGCGCCCCATCATCACCCTGGATGGCGAGCACGAGGTCAACGAGGTGTTCTTCACCGACGTGAAGGTGCCGGCCGAGAACCTGGTGGGCGAGCCCGACAAGGGCTGGACCTGCGCCAAGTATCTGCTGACGTATGAGCGGACCAACATCGCCGGCGTCGGCTTCTCGGTCGCCGGGCTGGAAAAGCTCAAGGCCGCCGCATCGCGCGTCATGCACAAGGGCAAGTCCCTGCTGCAGGATCCGTTGTTCGCGGCGCGGCTGGCGAAGGTGGAAATCGACCTGGAGAACATGAAGACCACCAACCTGCGCGTGATCGCTGCTGTGGCTGGCGGCGGCGTGCCGGGCGCCGAGAGCTCCATGCTCAAGATCCGTGGCACCGAGATCCGCCAGGAGCTGCTGTCGCTGATGCGGCGCGCCATGGGGCCGTACGCGTTGCCTTTCGTGGAAGCGGCGCTGCACGCCGGTTACGAGGGTCCGTGGTCCGGACCGGACGAGGCCAAGGCGGCTGCGGCGCAGTACTTCAACTACCGCAAGCTGTCCATCTTCGGCGGCTCCAACGAAATCCAGAAAAACATCATCTCCAAGATGATCCTCGGACTGTGAGGACTGACCATGCACTTTGAACACACCGAAGACCGGCGCATGCTCGCCGACACGCTGGACCGCTTCCTGGCCGAGCAGTACCCCATCGAAGCGCGCCATGCCGCCGCACGGTCTGCCACCGGCTACAGCCACGAGGTCTGGAACGGCCTGGCCGAACTCGGCGCCATCGGCGCGCTGTTTCCCGAAGCTGTGGGCGGCTTTGGCGGCAACGCGTTTGACGTGAGCGTGGTGTTCGAGAGCCTGGGCAAGGCCCTGGTGATCGAACCCTTCCTGGGCGCCCTCGTGGTCGGCCGTGCCATCGTGGCCGCCGGCAGCGCGGCACAAAAGGCGCAGCTCGGGGGCCTGCTTGACGGCAGCACCATCGCCGCGCTCGCGCACGACGAGGCCGGTAGCCACCACGAGCTCTCGCACGTGGGCTTGCAAGCCACGCGACATGGCGATGGCTACGTGCTGGGCGGCACCAAGGGCGTGGTGGTGCACGGCGAGGCGGCCCAGCTGCTGCTGGTGAGCGCACGCACTTCAGGGGCCATCGACGACGAGGCCGGCATCTCCTTGTTTTTGGTGCCGGCGGACAGCCAGGGCCTGAGCCGTCAGGGCTATCCACGGATCGATGGCGGTCGCGTGGCCGAGGTTGTTTTCGACCAGGTCAATGTGCCTGCAACGGCCCTGCTGGGCGCCGAAGGCGAAGGCTTGGCCGTGCTGGAACAGGCCGTGGGCTGGGGCCGGCTTGCGCTGTGCGCCGAGGCCATCGGTGCCATGGACGTGACGCGGCAGCACACGCTGGACTACCTGCGCACGCGCAAGCAATTCGGCGTGCCCATCGGTAGCTTCCAGGCCCTGCAGCACCGCATGGCCGACGTGCTGCTGGAAATCGAGCAGGCACGCTCGGCGGTCATCAACGCAGCCGCTGCGATGGAGGCCGACCGCGTCACGCGCGAGCGTGCGCTCTCGGCCGCCAAATACAGCATCGGCCGCATCGGCACGCTGGTGGCCGAAGAGAGCATCCAGCTGCACGGCGGCATCGGCATGACCTGGGAACTGCCGATGGCGCACTACGCCAAGCGCCTGGTGATGATCGACCACCAGTTCGGCGACGAAGACCACCACCTGGCGCGTTACATCGCGCTGGCCGCCTGAGCGTTCGTACGGCACACTGGACGCCATGCCCCGCGCCATCACCGCCGACACGCCATTCACCACCCTCGCCAGCCTCGTGCGTGAGCACGCTGGCGAGCGGCCGCTCGACCTGGCCTTGTGCGACGAGCTGCAGGCGCTGAACTGGCAGGCGCTCAATGCGCTGATGGACCGCGTGGCCGCGGCGCTGCAGCGCGACGGGCTGCACCCCGGCGAGGCAATCGCCATCTGTGCCGCCTCGTCGGTGCGCTACGCGGCGCTCTATCTGGGCGCGCTGCGCGCGGGCGTGGTGGTGGCGCCGCTGGCGCCATCGGTCACGCGCGAGAACCTGGCGCAAATGCTCAGCGACGCGCAGGCACGCCGCGTGTTCGCGGACGCCGACACGCGCGACCTGTTGCCCGACGAGGCCCCGGTGGTGTGGCTTGACGGCAGCGCAGCTTGTGGCTTCGACGACTGGCTGGAACCGGCCGGTGCCTCGCCCCGGCCCGTGGAGCTGCCGCCCGAGGCGCCGTTCAACATCATCTATTCCTCGGGCACTACCGGCATCCCCAAAGGCATCGTGCAGTCGCACGGCATGCGCTGGCAGCACGTGTGCCGCGGGGAGCGATACGGTTACGGCGTCCACACCCGGACGCTGCTGTCCACGCCGCTGTACTCCAACACCACGCTGGTGGTCTTCTTCCCCACGCTGGCCTTTGGTGGCTGTGTTCACCTCATGCCCAAGTTCGACGCCGCTCGCTATCTGGCCTTGGCCGAGCAGCGGCGCATCACCCACACCATGCTGGTGCCGGTGCAGTACCAGCGCATCATGGCCCTGCCGGACTTCGGGCGTTTCGACCTGAGTGCCTTCAAGATGAAGTTCTGCACCAGCGCCCCGTTCCGGGCCGACCTCAAGGCCGACGTGCTGCGGCGTTGGCCGGGCGGGCTGGTGGAGTTCTACGGCATGACCGAGGGCGGCGGCACTTGCATCCTGAATGCCCACGAACACCCGGACAAGTTGCACACCGTGGGCCAGCCGGCGCCGGGACACGACATCCGGCTGATCGACGAAGACGGGTGCGAACTGCCGGTGGGCAGCACCGGCGAGGTGGTGGGCCATTCGGGCGCCATGATGGCCGGCTACCACGGCCAGCCTGGGAAGACCCGCGAGGTCGAGTGGTTCGATGCCAGCGGCAAGCGCTTCATCCGTACCGGTGACGTGGGCCGTTTCGACGCCGACGGCTTTCTGGTGCTGATAGACCGCCGCAAGGACATGATCATCAGCGGTGGCTTCAACCTCTACCCGAGCGACCTCGAAGCCCTTCTACGCCAGCACCCTGCCGTCGAGGACGTGGCTGTGGTTGGCGTGCCCAGCGAGCAGTGGGGCGAGACGCCGGTGGCCTTCGTGGTGCGCCGCGCCGGCCACGACACCACCGCCGATGCCCTGCGCGAATGGCACAACGAACGCTCGGGCAAGACCCAGCGTCTGGCAGCCGTGCAGTGGGTTGACGAACTGCCCCGCAGCGCCATCGGCAAGGTGCTCAAGCGCGAACTGCGAGAACGCCTGAACACACCCGTGCGCTAAATCCTTTCGACGCCGATGCCCTCACTTTCATCAGGAGCCATCGACCATGAAAATCCTCGTCCCCGCCACCGTGCAGAGCGCCGACCCGGTGAAGGTCATCACCGTGCGCACCACCGGGTTTGACGCCGCGGGCCAGGGCGGCAGCGCCGCCGTGGAAACCCAGGCGGCCGTTGCCGACAGCGGCAAGAGCCGGTTCGTCAAGAGCGAGATCGCCAAGAGCGAGCGGCCCGAGCTGACTGCGGCCAAGGTCATCGTCTCGGGTGGCCGGGCGCTGGGCAGCAGCGAGAAGTTCAACGAAGTCATCACGCCGCTGGCCGACAAGCTGGGCGCGGCCATCGGTGCGAGCCGCGCGGCGGTGGATGCGGGCTACGCCCCGAACGACCTGCAGGTGGGGCAGACGGGCAAGATCGTGGC
>Ga0208242_100313_pt1 | contig 43197 bp, 43 predicted proteins | sample SubbioAug_CSW13A_FD_184825 | JGI IMG/M metagenome (GOLD analysis project Ga0208242, IMG submission 184825) | Serpentinite rock and fluid subsurface biosphere microbial communities from McLaughlin Reserve, California, USA - CR12Aug_CSW13A (SPAdes) | ecosystem: Environmental > Terrestrial > Deep...
TGGCCTGCTCGGCCGTCACAATGCCCAGCGACAGCAGCGTGGCCATCGCGCCCGTGCTTTTCAGTACGGTGCGGCGTTTCTGGTTCATATCAGACTCCTGCGAAAATTCGTTGGATACACCCGGGGGTCACCGGGTTCACTTGTCCGGGGCGCCGGCCAGGATCCAGGCGGCCAGCGTCTTGGCGTCGGCGTCGCTCAGCGCGGCCTGGGCGGGCATCGGCACCGGGCCCCATTTGCCCGAGCCACCGGCCTTGATCGAAGCGGCCAGCTTGTCGGCTTCCATGCCTTTGTACTTGGCCGCGACGTCCTTGTAAGAAGGACCGACCAGCTTCTTGTCGGTGGCGTGGCAGGCCATGCAGGCGCTCTTGGTGGCCAGCGCCTTGGCGGCGGCACCGTCCACCGAGGCGTGGGCTGCGCCAGTGGACAGCACGCCTGCGGCCAGCAACAGGCCCGACACGGTCTTGAGGGATTTCATTGCGTTCGATCTCCAGGGTGATGGGAGGTGAAGGACAAAAAGGGGGCGGACCAGCCCGCCCCCGCGGTGGTTATTTTGCGCCGGCCGCAATCCACGCAGCGATGGCAGTGGCATCGGCGTCGCTGACCTGCGGCTGCGCCGGCATCGGGATGGCGCCATAGACACCGGCACCGCCGTTCTTGATCTTGTCGATCAGGTAGGCCTGCAGGCCGGCTTTGTCTTTGTGCTTGGCCGCCACTTCGTTGAAGCCGGGGCCCACGATCTTGCTGTTGACGCCATGGCAGGCGGTGCAGGAGTTGCTGTTGAGCAGCGCTTTGGCGTCGCTGCCGCCAGCCGCCTGGGCCAACACCACCGGCGCGGCGACCGAGATCTTCTGCGTCAGCGGGGCAGTGGGCGCGGGCTTGGTGGTGTCGGCGCCACGCACCGGGCCGATCACGCGGTTCTGCTCCTGGATGTTGCCGTGGGCATCGCGGGCAAAGCCGGGCAGCGAGGAACGGATCTTGGCATCCGTCGGGCAGTCCTTCATGCAGGCCACGTTCTTGACGTCGCCCTTGCCGTCCACGCGCCACAGCGGTTCGTAGAACACCATACCGTTGCGGTTGGGCATGCGCTTTTGCACATCGGCAATGTTCTGATCGCTCAACACGTAATCAGCAGGCACGACTTCGGCCAGGTTCAGGATGTAGGCCACCACGCCGTAAACCTCGTCGGTCGACAGGCTCTTGGGGGCGTTCCAGGGCATGGCGCGGTTGATGTAGTCCCACAGCGTCGAGACGGTGGCCACTTTCATCATCGTGGTCTTCTGGGGGTAAGACGAGCCCTCCTCCAGGTTCTTGACGCGGCCGCGCTCGATGTCGGCCTTGGTGGTGCCGCCCACGATGGGGGTGAAGACCTCGTTGGATTCGCCAAAGGTGCCGTGGCAGGAGGCGCACTTGCCCTCCCACACTTCCTCACCCAGCGACACCGAGCCAGAGCCCTTGGGCAGGCCCTTGAAGTCGGGGCGCACGTCGATGTCCCAGGCCTTGATCTCGGCCGGCTTGGCGTCGCGGCCGATGTCGTGCCAAGGTTTGGATTGGGCCAGGGCCGCACCGGTGCCGAGCGTGGCCAGCACCGCCGTCAGCGCCACCGCGTGGAGGGTTTGTTGGAACTTGCTTTTCATCAGTACACCTGCACGTTGGAGACTTCACCGTTTTCGGACACCAGCCAGCTCTGGATCGCGTTCTGGTGGTAGATGGACTTGGTGCCACGCACGGCGCGCAGCTGGTTGATCTTGGGCTGCACGTAGCCGGTACTGTCGATGGCACGGCTCTGCAGGATCGCAGGCTTGCCGTCCCACACCCAGTCGATGTTGAAGCGCGTCAACGCCTTGGGCAGCACCGGGCCTTCCAGGCGGGCGGTGCGCCAGTTGCGCCCGCCGTCCACGCTCACGTCCACACGCTTGATGGTGCCGCGGCCCGACCAGGCCAGGCCGGTGATGTTGTAGTAGCCACGGTCCAGCAGCGTCTGGCTGCCCGACGGGGTGGTGATTACCGACTTGCATTCCTGGATGCCGGTGTACTGGCGGTGGGTGCCGTCGGGCATGTGGTCGATGTAGTGGACCGCCTCGTCCTTGGTGGCCCATTTCTGGTCGCCCACCTCGATGCGGCGCAGGTACTTCACCCAGCTCACGCCCTGGATGCCGGGCACCACCAGGCGCAGCGGGTAGCCGTTCTCGGGGCGCAGCATCTCGCCGTTCATGCCCCAGGCCACGATCACGTCGTCCATGGCGCGGTCCAGCGGGATGGTGCGGGTCATGGAGGAGCCGTCGGCGCCTTCGGCCAGCACGTACTTGGCCTTCTTCTTGTCGATGCCGCACATCTCCAGCAGGGTAGACAGCAGCACGCCGGTGAATTCGGAGCAGCTCACCATGCCGTGGGTGTACTGCACCGAGGGCAGCGCCACGTTGCCCCATTCGGGCGCGGAGTTGGCACCGCACTCGATGAAGTGGATGCGCGAGACGCTGGGCAGGCGCATCAGGTCGTCCATGGTGAAGACGCGCGGGCGCTTGATCATGCCGTCGTCGCCATGCACCATGAGGCGGTGCTTGGAGGGGTCGATGTCCCACCAGCCCTGGTGGTGGCGCTCGAAGTGCAAGCCGCTGGGGGTGATGATGCCGAACACGCCTTGCAGCGGGGTGAAGCTGACCGAGGCCTGCGACACGCGGGTCAGGCCCGGGCTTTCGCGACGCTGCAGGTTGGCTTCCCACTTGCTGGGCTGGCCATACCCCAGGGCGGCCACGGGCTGGCCCAGGCCGGTGGTGTGCTCGGGCAGCTTGAGGATGGCGTCCTCGCCCTCGGCGGCCAACGCCTTGGTGGCCGCTGCGGTGCTGGCCACGGCACCCGCGCCCATGGCCAGGGCCTTGCCCATGAAACTGCGGCGCGCCTTGCGGGCCTGGTCGAGCAACTCGGGGCTCAGGTGGTTTTCAGGCGCGGGGAGGACGCGCCCAATGACTTCGCTCAGGTCTTTAGACACTTGCTTTTTCCTTCGGGTTGGCTGGGGTGACAAGCGCAGGGGCGGCCAGGCCCATGGCGTGGGGATCGTCGGCGTTCCACTGGGTGCGGGTGGCGTCGTCCATGCGCGCCAGCACCTGCACGGTGACGCTGCGGCACAGCTCAACAAACAGGCGGTCGGCCACCCGGTAGAACACCTGCGTGCCTTCACGGCGGCGCGACAGCATGCCGGCCTGGTACATCAGCCCGAGGTGGCGCGACACATTGGCCTGAGCCATGCCCGTGGCCTTGATGATGTCGTTGACGCACTTCTCTTCCTGGCAGATGGTGTGGAGGATGCGCAGGCGTGTCGGCTCGCCCAGCACGCCAAAGTAGCGCGCGACCGACTCGAACACCTGTTGCATGGCGTTCGGTGGGAGCGTTGCGGACAGGGCACCGGGGTTCATGCCGACACTATATGATTGATTGCTAATATAGTGATTAGTGTAAACCCTAAACGCCTACACCGGCCTGACAGCCGGTGATCGCAGGATCAGGCCAGGCGGCCGGCGGTCATGTGCAGGGTGCGGTCGCAGCGCGCGGCCAGCTCGGGGTCGTGGGTGACGAGCACGAAGGCCGTGCCCTGGTCGCGGGCGAGCGACAGCATGAGCTGGAACACCGTTTCGGCGGTGGCGCGGTCGAGGTTGCCGGTGGGCTCGTCGGCCAGCACACAGGCCGGTTCACCGGCCAGCGCCCGCGCAATGGCCACGCGCTGGCGCTCGCCGCCGGAGAGTTCGGCCGGGCGGTGGTGGGCCCGGTTGCCCAGGCCCACCCGCTCCAGCCAGGTGGCCGCCTGCCGCGCCGCCTGCTCGCGCGGCAGGCGGCGTATCCACAGTGGCATGGCCACGTTGTCGAGGGCGCTGAATTCGGGCAGCAGGTGGTGGAACTGGTACACGAAACCCAGGTGCCGGTTGCGCAACACGCCCTGGCGGGCCGGGGGCAGGCGGTCCAGCGGCTCCCCGCACAGCTGCACACGGCCGGCGGTGGGCTGGTCCAGGCCACCCAGCAGGTGCAGCAAGGTGCTTTTGCCCGAGCCGGAGGCCCCCACGATGGCCAGCGTTTCGCCGGCGCGCACCTGCAGGTCCACGCCCTGCAGCACGGTCACGTCGAGCCGGCCTTCGTGGAAGCGCTTGACCAGACCCTCGGCCTGCAGCACCACGGCGCCGGCGGTGTGGCAGACGTCATTCATAACGCAACGCCTCCGCCGGGTTGACACGGCTGGCCCGCCAGCTCGGGTACAGCGTGGCCAGGAAGGCCAGCACCAGCGAGATCACGCCCACCGGCACGATGTCGGCGCGCTGCGGGTCGCTCGGCATGCGGCTGATGAGGTAGATGTCCTGTGGCAGGAAGCTCGCGCCCAGCAGGCGCTCCAGCGCCGGCACCAGCGTGTCGATGTTGAACGCCACCCCCAGGCCCAGCAACAGCCCGGCGCCGGTGCCGATCACGCCCACCAGCGCCCCCTGCACCACGAACACCGCCATGATGCTGCCCGGGCTGGCCCCCAGCGTGCGCAGGATGGCGATGTCGGCGCGCTTGTCGGTCACGGTCATGACCAGCGTGGACACGAGGTTGAACGCCGCCACCGCGACGATGAGGGTGAGGATGATGAACATCATGCGCTTTTCCAGTTGCACCGCCGCGAACCAGGTGCGGTTCTGGCGCGTCCAGTCGCGCACCAGCAGGTCGCCGCTCAGGCGGCCAGCCAGTTGCACCGCCACCTCGCGCGCCTGGTGCAGGTCGCGGATCTTCAGGCGGATGCCGGTGGGCCCTTCGAGCCGGAAGATGCGTGCCGCGTCGTCCTGGTGCAGGAAAGCCAGGGTGGAGTCGTATTCGTAGTGGCCGGAATCGAACAGGCCGACCACGGTGGTCTGCCGCAGGCGTGGCACCACGCCGGCCGGGGTGAGTTGGCCGCTGGGGGCAATCAGGGTGACGGCGTCCCCCACGGTCACGCCCAGGCTGCGCGCCAGCGCCCCGCCCAGCACCACGCCGTACTCGCCCGGCACCAGGCGCGGCAGCACGGTGTCGGCCAGGTCGGCCGCCAGTTCGGTGACCTGCGGTTCTTGCGCCGGGTCGATGCCACGCACCAGCACGCCGCGCATGTCCTCGCCGCGGGCCAGCAAGCCCTGGGCGGCAATGAAGGGCGCCGCCCCCACCACGGCGGGGTGGGCGCGGACTTCATCGAGCGTCCGGTCGAGGTCGGGCAAAGCCTCGCCGCCCGGCGCCAGCACCTCGATGTGCGACAGCACGCCGAGCATGCGGTCGCGCACCTCTTTCTGGAAGCCGTTCATCACGCTCAGCACCACGATCAACGCGGCCACGCCCAACGCGATGCCCAGCATCGACACCCCGCTGATGAACGAAATGAACCCATTGCGCCGCGTGCCTCGCCCCGCGCGGGTGTAACGCCAGCCAACCAGAAATTCGTAGGGAATGCGCATGGATCTCCAACGGTACCAACCCTGGATTGTGGCATCCCCGACAATCGCCCCATGCCGAGCCCGAATGAAACCCTGGCCGATCACCTGATCGTGCCGTTTGCCAGTGCCCCGGGCTGCCGCGAGGCACTGGCGGCCACCGCCCTGCCCACCCTGACCCGGCTGCTGAACGACTGGACGCCAGTGGCCCGGCACAGCGGTGACGAATACACCCTCACGCCGCCCCACGAACACGCCCTGGCGCAAGCCCTGGGCTGGCCCGAACGGCCCGACGGCGTCACACCCTGGGCCGCCCGCAACGCCGGTCTGCCCGGGCAGCCCTGCGCCTGGTTCACGCCCTGCCACTGGAGCGTGGGCATGGAGCAGGTGACGCTGCTGCCACCCGACGGGCTGGACCTGCACGCCGACGAGTCCGAGGCCCTGCTGCAGGCGCTGGCCCCCTGGGCCCGCGAAGACGGACTGCACCTGACGCTAGAGACGCCCTTGCGCTGGCGGGCCGAAGGCAACGCCCTGCGAGACCTGCCCTGCGCCAGCCTGGACCGGGTGGCCCACCGCCGCGTCGACGCCTGGCTGCCCCGGGCCGAGCAAGCACCCGCCATTCCTGGCCTGCTGCGCCTGCAAAACGAGGCCCAGATGCTGTTCTACACCCACCCGGTCAACGACGCCCGCCAGGCCCGCGGGGCCCTGCCCATCAACGGCTTCTGGACCAGCGGGGCCGGGGTGTGGGATGGCGATGCCGCAGCGGCGCTCACGGTGCTCGACGCCCTGCGCGCCCCGGCGCTGGCCGGCGACTGGGCAGCCTGGACGGCTGCCTGGCAGGCGCTCGACGCCACACTGGCACCCTGGGCTGCGGCCGCCGACCAGCACCTGCGCCAGCTGACGCTGTGCGGCGAGCGCGGCTGGGTGCGCTACGCCCCGGCCCCACGTACCGCCCGCCGGCCCTGGTGGCAACGGCTGGGCCTGGGCCGCCCGGCGGCCACGACCGCTGTGACCGTTTTGGAGGCGCTGTGAAGATCGTCACCCGCCCCGTGCCCCCCCGCACCGCCTGGGCGCTGGAGCAGGCCGGCCTGCACCCGCTGCTGGCGCGGTTGTTTGCCGCGCGCGGCGTGCGCGACGCCGACGAACTCGACGACCAACTGGCCCGCCTGGCGCCGCCCCAGCAACTGCGGGGTGCCAGCGAGGCCGCGCGCCTGCTGGCCGACGCCCTGGGCCAGGGCCGCCACCTGTGCGTCGTGGCCGACTACGACTGCGACGGCGCCACCGCCTGTGCCACCGCGGTGCGGGGCCTGCGGATGCTGGGCCAGGCGCTGCCGCAGCCAGCGCGCGTGTCGTACCTGGTGCCCGACCGCATTGCCGACGGCTACGGGCTCACGCCCGCCATTGCCGAGCGCGTCAAAGCCCTGGGGGCCGAGGTGCTGATCACGGTGGACAACGGCATTGCCAGCGTGGACGGCGTGGCCCATGCCCGCCGCATCGGCCTCGACGTGCTGATCACCGACCACCACCTGCCCGCCGTGACCGACGGTCAGGTGCAGCTCCCGCAGGACTGCGTCATCGTCAACCCCAACCAGCCCGACTGCCCCTTCCCGAGCAAGGCCATGGCTGGCGTGGGGGTGGTGTTCTACGTGCTGCTCGCCCTGCGGGCCGAACTGCGCGCGCGCGGCGCCTTCACGGCCGAACACCAGCCCCGCATCGACCGCCTGCTGCCGCTGGTGGCCCTGGGCACGGTGGCCGACGTGGTGCGGCTGGACGCCCACAACCGCCGCCTGGTGGCGCAGGGGCTCAAGCGCATCCGTGCCGGCGCGCTGCAACCCGGCATGGCGGCGCTGTTCGAGGTGGCCGGGCGCCAGCCGCGCCAGGCCAGCAGCTTCGACCTGGGCTTTGCCCTGGGCCCGCGCCTGAACGCCGCCGGCCGTTTGCGCGACATGGGCCTGGGCATCGAATGCCTGACCACCGACGACGCGGGGCGGGCCGCCGACCTCGCCCGACAGCTCGACGGCATCAACCGCGAACGCAAGGTGCTGGAGCAGGACATGCGCGAGCAGGCCCTGGCGCTGGCCGACGGCCTCTGGCCGGCCGACGCCCCACCACCCGCCGCCGTGTGCGTGTTCGACCCCTCCTTCCACGAAGGGGTGGTCGGCATCGTGGCGTCGCGGCTGAAAGACCAGCTCTACCGCCCCACCTTCGTGTTCGCGGCCAGCCAGGCCCCAGGGCAAGGGCACGAGGTGAAAGGCTCCGGCCGCTCCATCCCAGGCTTTCACCTGCGCGACGCGCTCGACCTCGTCGCCAAACGCCACCCGGGGTTGCTGCTGCGCTTCGGCGGCCACGCCATGGCGGCCGGTTGCACCCTGCACCGCGACGGGCTGGACACCTTCGGCGCGGCGCTGCAGGCCATCGCCAGCGAATGGCTAGACGCCGCCACCCTCCAGCGCTGCGTGGAAGCCGACGGGCCCCTGGAGCCACAGTACCGCCGGGTGGACCTGATCGACACCCTGCAGCAGCAGGTCTGGGGCCAGGGCTTCGCGCCCCCGGTGTTTTGCGAGGAGCTGGACGTGGTGTCGCAACGGCTGGTAGGCCAGAAACACCTCCAGCTCAAGCTGCGCCACGGTGGCGAGCTGGTCGACGGCATCTGGTTCGGGCGCGCCGAGCCGCTGCCAGCACGCGCCCGCCTGGCCTACCGGCTCGACGCCGACGAATGGCAGGGCCAGCGCCGCGTGCGCTTCATCGTCGAGGGGGCCGAGCTGTGACCCTGCCGGCCTGGCGACCGCTGGCCGTACCCGACGGGCTGCACGCATTGCACGTCGACGACACCTTGCTGGTGCTCGACAAGCCGGCCGGCTTGCTCTCGGTGCCGGGCCGCGGACCAGAGAACGCCGACTGCCTGAGCGCCCGCGCCCAGGCGCTCTACCCCGACGCGCTGGTGGTGCACCGGCTCGACATGGCCACCTCCGGCCTGCTGGTGATGGCGCGCGGCCCAGCGGCGCAAACCGCCCTGTCGCGCGCCTTTGCCGAGCGGCGCGTGCACAAGCGTTATGAGGCCGTGGTGGCCGGCTGCCCCGACGACGCCGGTGCCGACCCTGAGGGCTGGTGCGAAATCGACCTGCCCCTCATCGTGGACTGGCCGAACCGCCCCAAAAGCAAGGTCGACTGGGCCGTGGGCAAACCGAGCCGCACGCGCTGGCGCGTGCACCCTGCGCCCGCGCAGGTGGGCATCCCGGCCACCCGGCTGGTGCTGGAACCCGTGACCGGCCGCTCGCACCAGCTGCGCGTGCACCTGCAGGCCATCGGCCACCCCATCCTGGGCGACGAGCTCTACGCCCCGCCCGAGGCCGTGGCGGCCAGCCCGCGCCTGTTGCTGCACGCCACCGAGCTCAGCCTGCCGCACCCGGTCAGTGGCGAATGGCTGCGGTGGCATTCACCCGCCAGCTTCTAACGCCCAAGCGCTTGCACCGCGGCCCGCATTTGTTCATAATATTTGCATTATTAAAAATCATTTAAACCACATTTCCCAGGGATGGATTCTTGTTTAGCATTCGATTCAAACTGGTCGTTGCCTTGATGGCCTTGATGCTGGTGCCGCTCATCGGTGCCCAATCCTGGGTAACCTGGCGGCTACACCGCAGCCACGTGGAGGTCGAACTGGCCGCGGTGGAGCGCGACTTGCAGCGCCTGCTGGTGGCGATAGACACCGAGTTGAAGCACCACGAAAAACTGGTCAACGACTGGGCCAACTGGACGGAATTTGCCGAATACGTCCAAAACCCCCACACCCCTTTTGCCGACAGCAACCTCCACCAGGACGCGATCGCGGCCGCTGGGTTCAGCTGGCTCGTCGTGCTGGACGGGCAACGGCGCCCCTTGCACACCGTCAGCCAGAACGGCATCGACCCCAGCGCGGTGCTGGCCAGCCGGTATGGCGCCCGTTTGCTGCAGCCGCCCGCGCCGGGCGAACGCAGCTGTGGCCTGGGGCACTGGAACGGCACCTGGATGGCGCTGTGCAGCCAGGGCATACGAGACAGCTCCGGCCAGGGACCGGTCCACGGCCTGTTGGTGGTAGGCGAACCATTGCGTGCCGATTTCAACGAGCACCTGTTCAAGCTGACCGGTCTGCGGTTCAACCTGTCGGCCGATCCAGCGCCAGACCTGCCCGACAGCCTCACGGGCGACTTGATCACCTCCGCTCTGGGCCAGGCCCGGCCCCGGCTGCAATCCACCCCAGACCTGGTGCAGGCCTGGTGGCCGGTGCGCGACCTGGCCTCACAAACCGTGGGTCACCTGCGGCTGGACTGGCCGCGCCAGGCTTTCCAGCAGGCCAGCGACGACCTGGCGTCACTGCAGTGGCAGCTGTTCGGGGTATTCCTGCTCATCACAGCAGGGCTGCTGGTGATGCTGGACCGCGTCGTGGTGCGGCGGCTGGTGCGTTTCAGCCAGGAGCTGCGCACCATCCACCGGGACGAGGCGTGGCACGCCAACCTCACCGTCGATGGCCGAGACGAAATCACCCAGCTCGCCCACGACACCAACAACCTGCTGGGACTGATCCAGAGCCAGCTGGAACACCTGGAGCTGCAGGCCGAATCGGATGCACTGACCGGCCTGCCCAACCGCCGCAGCTTCGACAACACCTTGCACCGCGCACTGGCCACGTTCAAGCGCCACCACCGGCCGCTGTGCCTGGTGGTGCTCGACGTGGACCACTTCAAGCTCTACAACGACCACTATGGCCACGCCCAGGGCGACGAAGCACTCAAAGCCCTGGGGCGCTGCCTGCTGGCGCAAGCCCGCCGCCCCGGCGACCTGCCCGCCAGGATCGGCGGCGAAGAGTTTGCCGTGGTACTAGAAGACACACCGCTGCAGGGCGCCCAGCATTGGATGGCGGCGGTGCAGCAACGCCTGGCCTCGCTGGCCATCACGCACGAGGTCAGCCCGGTGGCACCCGACCTGACCTTGAGTGCCGGCATCGTGGCGGCCACACCCGATGACACGGCAGAAAGCCTGTACCGGCGCGCCGACAAAGCCCTCTACCACGCCAAGACCACGGGCCGCAACCGCATCGTGCTGGCCGAAGACCTACCGGCCGACCGAGCAACCGACTGAGCAGCAGGCGGCCCACCACCGGTGGGCGCCCAAACGGTGTCAGAGCAGCGGCACGCCCGTCTTGCTCTGGATTTCCTCGCGCGTCACGCCGTCGGCCAGTTCCACCAGCTTCAGGCCTTCGGGCGTCACGTCCATCACGCCCAGGTCGGTGATGATGCGGTCCACCACGCCCTTGCCGGTCAGCGGCAGGGTGCATTCGGGGATGATCTTCAGGTCGGTGGTACCGTCCTTCTTCTTGGCCACGTGCTCCATCAGCACGATCACGCGCTTGACGCCGGCCACCAGGTCCATGGCGCCGCCCATGCCCTTGACCATCTTGCCCGGGATCATCCAGTTGGCCAGGTCGCCCTTGTGCGTCACCTGCATGGCGCCCAGGATGGACAGGTTGATCTTGCCGCCACGGATCATGGCAAAAGACTGGTCAGAGCCGAAGATGGACGAGCCCTTGATGGTCGTCACCGTCTGCTTGCCGGCGTTGATCAGGTCGGCGTCCACCTCGTCCTCGTAGGGGAAGGGGCCGATGCCCAGCATGCCGTTTTCGCTCTGCAGCCACACCTCGATGTGGTCGGGCACGTGGTTGGCCACCAGCGTCGGGATGCCGATGCCGAGGTTCACGTAAAAGCCGTCTTGCAGTTCTTGCGCCGCGCGCGCGGCCATCTGGTCTTGGGTCCAGGGCATGTCGGTTCTCCTGATCAAACTTTGCGGTCGCGGGTGGTGCGCTTTTCGATGCGCTTCTCGGGCGTGGGGTTGACCACGATGCGGTGCACGTAGATGCCGGGCAGGTGCACGTCGTCCGGGGCGATCTCGCCGGTGGCGACCACACGTTCCACTTCCACGATGCAGACCTTGCCCGCCGTGGCAGCGGCCGGGTTGAAGTTGCGCGCCGTCAGGTTGAAGCGCAGGTTGCCCGAGCGGTCGGCCACGTCGGCCTTGATCAGCGCCACGTCGGGAAACAGGGCGTGCTCCATCACGTAGGTCTCGCCGTTGAACTCGCGCAGCTCCTTGCCTTCGGCCACCAGCGTGCCTACACCGGTCTTGGTGAAGAAGGCGGGAATGCCCGCGCCACCGGCGCGCAGCTTCTCGGCCAGCGTGCCCTGGGGCGTGAACTCCAGCTCCAGCTCACCGGCCAGGTACTGGCGCTCGAACTCCTTGTTCTCGCCCACGTAGCTGGAGATCATCTTCTTGATCTGACGCGTTTCCAGCAGCTTGCCCAGGCCGAAGCCGTCGACGCCCGCATTGTTGGAGATGGCGGTCAGGTTCTTCACGCCGCTGTCGCGCAGCGCGTCGATCAGCGCCTCGGGGATGCCGCACAGGCCGAAGCCGCCCACGGCGATGAGTTGCCCGTCGGCCACCACGCCCTGGAGGGCTTCGGCCGCGCTGGGGTACACCTTGTTCATGCTTGCACGCTCCTGTCCAATAGTGAAGGAAAACCGTACGATACTACGTAATCGCATACGTAGTTTTGCCTAAAGCCCAACCCCTAGACGCCCACCCTGTGCCCCAAGGCCCCGCACCCGCCATCGACTACCGCCTCGCCTTCGACCTGGCCCCGGTGGGGCTGGTGCTGTCGCGCCACCGCACCATGGTGGATTGCAACCAGGCGGTGTGCGAGATGTTCGGCGTCACACCCGACCAGCTCATCGGCCAGAGCTTTCAGCTGCTCTACCCCAGCGCCGACGAGTTCGAGCGCATCGGCGAACGCATCGCACCCATCCTCAACGCCAAGGGCCACTACTCCGACGAGCGGGTGATGAAGCGCGTGGGTGGCCGCTTTGCCGGGCAGACCTTCTGGTGCCACGTCACCGGCCGCGCGCTCGACCGCTCCGACCCGCACGCCGCCGGCATCTGGAGCTTCGAGGACCTGTCGTCGCGCCGCCCGGTCAAGGCCGAACTCACCGCGCGCGAGCGTGAGGTGGCCGCGCTGGTGATGAAGGGCCTGACAGCCAAGGAAACGGCCAAGGCGCTCGGCATCAGCCCGCGCACGGTCGAAATCTACCGCGCCCGCCTGATGCGCAAGTACCAGGCCAGCAGTTCCGTCGACCTGGTGCAGCGCCTGCTGACCGGTTGATTCCCCTCACCGGAGCCTCCCCATGCCCCCCTCCATCGAAGAGCTGCTGGCGCGCATCCAGTCCCTGCAAGACCAGATGGAGCAGGAATACGCCCGCCTGCGCGACCAGCTTGAGCAGCAGCGGCGGACGCTGGCCGGGCGGTTCGTGGAGCTGCAGCGCCAGCAACGGGTGGGCCTGTGGCGCTACCTGCGCGGCACCCGCTTCACGGTGCTGCTCACCGCGCCAATCATCTACGCCGGCTGGCCGGTGTTTGCGCTGCTGGACGCGTTCGTCTCGCTGTACCAGGCGCTGTGCTTTCCGGTGTACCGCATCCCCAAGGTGCGCCGGGCCGACTACCTGGTGTTCGACCGCACCGACCTGCCCTACCTGAACGCGATCGAAAAGTTCAACTGCTTCTACTGCTCCTACGGCAACGGCGTGATCGCCTACGCGCGCGAAATCGCGGCGCGCACCGAGCAGTACTGGTGCCCCATCAAGCACGCGCGACGCCTGTACGGCGCGCACGACCGCTACCCCGCGTTCTTTGAGCATGGCGACGCCGAAGCCTTCCGCCAGGGGCTGGAGCGGCTGCGGCGGCAGTACGATGAGGGCGGCCACGCCAAGCCCGACGCGGGCCGACCGCCACCCGACGGCCGTTAAGCCGTCATGCCGTCATGCCGTCATGCCGTCACGCCTTGGGCCCGTCCACCACCTCGGCCGCCGAGCGGAAGGCCTCCACCGCCGTGGGCAGGCCGCAGTAGATGCTGGCGTGCAACAGCACTTCCTGAATTTCCTCGGGCGTGGCGCCGTTGTTCAACGCACCGCGCACATGGCCTTTGAGTTCGTTCTGTTTGCCCATGGCCGTGAGCATGGCCACGGTGATGAGGCTGCGGGTCTTCAGGTCCAGGCCCGGGCGCTGCCACACGTCGCCCCAGGCGTTGCGGGTGATGTACTGCTGCAGCGGCGCGGTGAAGGGCGTCAGGCCGCTGAAGGCCCGCGCCACGAAGTCTTCGCCCATGACGCGCTGGCGCATCGCCAGGCCCTGCTCAAAATCTTTGCTGTGCTCGGTGCTCATGGTGGGTATCGGTCGGTTGCAAAATTGCAAGCATAGCCGCCTGCCCAGCCTGCCACCGTGCCCGCCACGCCCATCCGCCGCATCGCCCACCTCGACATGGACGCGTTCTACGCCTCCGTGGAGCTGCTGCGTTACCCGCAGCTCAAGGGCCTGCCCATGGTCATTGGCGGCGGCCGGCGCAGCGCCGACCACGCCCTGCGCCAGCACTTTGCCGACGTGGCCGAGGCCGACATCCCGGTGGACGCCTTCCCGCGCCTGCGCGACTACGCGGGGCGCGGCGTCATCACCACCGCCACCTACGCTGCGCGCCAGTTCGGCGTCGGGTCGGCCATGGGGCTGATGAAGGCGGCCCAGCTCTGCCCCGACGCCATCCTGCTGCCGGTGGACTTCGACGCCTACCGGCGCTGCTCGCGCGCGTTCAAGGCCGTCATCACCGAGATCGCGCCGGTGATGGAAGACCGCGGCATCGACGAGGTGTACATCGACTTCACCGAAGTGCCGGGCGGCCAGCGCGAAGGCGGGCGGGTGCTGGCGCGACTGATCCAGAAAGGCATTTTCGAGGCCACCGGCCTGACCTGCTCCATCGGCGTGGCGCCCAACAAGCTGCTGGCCAAGATGGCGAGCGAATTCCACAAACCCAACGGCATCGCCATCGTCCACGAAGACGACCTGCAACGCCTGATCTGGCCCCTGCCCTGCCGCAAGATCAACGGGATTGGCCCCAAGACCGGCCAGAAGCTGGAGGCACTGGGCATCCACACCATCGGCGATCTGGCGGCGCAGCCGCTGGACATGCTGCTGGAGCACTTTGGGCAAAGCCAGGGGCAGTGGCTGCACGAGGCCGCCTGGGGCCGCGACGACCGGCCGGTGCAGACCCACAGCGAACCGGTGAGCATGAGCCGGGAAACCACCTTCGAGCGCAACCTGCACCCGGTGCGCGACAGGGCCGAGCTGAGCACCCTGTTCGCCCGTTTGGCGGAGCAGGTGGCGGCCGATCTGCAGCGCAAGGGCTACTGGGGGCGCACCGTGGCGGTGAAGCTGCGGTTCGACGATTTCCGCATCGTCACCCGGCACCACAGCCTGCCGGCCCCGGTGGACCAGGCGGCCGACATTTTGCGCGCGGCGCGCGAGGCGCTCAAGCGCGCGCCCCTGGGCCGCCCACTGCGGCTGCTGGGCGTTCGGGTGGATGGATTGCGTCGCAAGGACCAGCCCTGGCCCGAGGGGGCCGGCGGGTCGGCGCCCGCCACCGCAGCAGAGGCCGGACAGGGCCAGCTGTTCTGACGCCAAAACACCTTTTCAGTCACTTGGGTGTCGTTTTTGCACAATCAGCAGCAATCGACCCGGATTTTCCCGTGTTTTTTGCACGATGCGCAGATCGAGTCTGCCAGAATCACACGCCATGACGTACCGACTCTGAAAAGGCGCCCATGAAGCTGAACCTGCCCGTCACCCAACAAGAATACGACTACCCTGGCCAGGAAATGCTGGTGTCCACCACCGACACCAAAGGCTTCATCACGCACTGCAACCAGGCGTTCGTCTCCGTCAGCGGCTACAGCCACGACGAACTCATCGGGCAGAACCACAACATGATCCGCCACCCGGACATGCCGCCCGAGGGGTTCAAAGACATGTGGGCCACCATCGGGCGTGGCCACCCGTGGACCGGGCTGGTGAAAAACCGCCGCAAGAATGGCGACCACTACTGGGTGATTGCCAACGTCACCCCCATCATGCAGGGCAACAAGCCGGTCAGTTACCTGTCGGTGCGCATCAAGCCCACGCGCGAACAGATCCGGGCCGCCGAAGCCCTGTACGCCAAGATTGCGCAGGAGCGTGACGGCCGCAAGACCCTCACCCTCAAGGCGGGGCAGGTACGGCTGCTGGGCTGGCGCGGCTGGCTGGAAGCGCACCGCCATGCCAGCTTCAGCCAGCGCCTGGCGGCCACACTCGCCGGCGTGATCGCGCTCGGCATGGCGCCACCCGTGGTGCGTTACTTCCGCCCGGAATGGATCAGCGACGCCACGGGCCTGGGCCTGCAGCTGCTGGTGCTGCTGGCCGGCGCCGGCAGCATCATGTGGTGGTTCCGCGGCCAGTTTGCCGCCGCCGTGGCCGAGGCCGACCGCTTCACGGCCGACCTGGCCAGCTGCAACCTCACCACCCAGGCCAACCCCCACTTCCCCGAGCCGCTGGGCTCGCTCATCCGCAAGCTGATGCAGGTGCAGGTCAACCTGCGTGCCGTCATCGGCGACGTGCGCGCCGAAGTGGCCGGCTTCAGCCAGTCGGCCACCGAAATCGCCGCCGGCAGTTTCGACCTGTCGGCCCGCACCGAGTCGCAGGCGAGCAGCCTGGAGGAGACCGCGGCCTCCATGGAGGAGCTGTCCAGCACCGTGCGCCAGACCGCGGACACCGCCCATGAGGTGGCCCAGCAAACCCGCCAGAGCAACCAGACCGCGGTGCAGGGCCAGCAGGCGATCCGCGCGGTGGGCACGTCGATGGAGGCCATCGAGCAGTCCTCGCGCAAGATGAGCGAGATCATCGGCGTGATCGAAAGCATCGCCTTCCAGACCAACATCCTGGCGCTGAACGCGGCGGTGGAAGCGGCGCGTGCCGGCGAACAGGGGCGCGGCTTCGCGGTGGTGGCGTCCGAAGTCCGGGCCCTGGCCCAGCGCAGCGCCAACGCGGCCAAAGAGATCCGCGACCTGATCGGCCACTCGGTGCAGCAGGTCAGCGAAGGGGCGCGCCAGATGCACGCGGCCTCGGCCACCATCGACAGCGTGGTGCAGGAGGTGCAACGCGTGTCTGACCTGGTGCTGCAGATCACCCACGCCACGCAGGAACAGTCCCAGGGCATTGCCCAGGTGAACGAGGCGGTCACGCAGCTCGACTCGGTCACACAGCAAAACGCCGCGCTGGTGGAGCAATCGACCGCCTCGGCCGCCAGCCTCAGCCAGGGGACCGTCAGCCTGCAGCGGGCGGTTCAGGTGTTCCGCCTGCCCTGAAACGGCCCGACGCCGGGCCCAGCACACACCCTGCGGCGCGTCACTGGCGCGCGGTGCGCTGGCTGACCGGGGGCTGCTGCGGGTGGCTGGTGCGCCAGGGGTTGATGTCCAGCCCACCGCGGCGCGTGTAACGCGCCTGCACGCTCAGGCGCGTGGGGCGGCAGCGCGTCCAGAGGTCCATGAAGATGCGTTCCACGCACTGCTCGTGAAATTCGTGGTGGTTGCGGAAACTCACCAGGTAGCGCAGCAGCCCGGCCTGGTCGATGGGCGCGCCGGTGTACGCGATGCGCACGCTGCCCCAGTCGGGCTGGCCGGTCACCAGGCAGTTGCTCTTGAGCAGGTCGCTCACCAGCACCTCCTCCACGTCGGGCTGGCTGGGGTCGGCCTGCAGCAGCTCGGGCGCCGGCAGGTAGTGGGTGCACTCCACGTCCAGCCGGTCAAGGCTCAGGCCCTCGAGCTCCTGCACGCGCTCGCCGGCAAACTGCGCCGGCGTCAGCAGCCGCACTCCCACGGTGCCACGCCGGTCCGCCCCGCGCCAGACGGCTTCGCTGAGGTCCTCGCGCAGGCGGGTCTGCACTGCCTCGGCGCTGTCGAACACGCTCTGGTTGTAGCTGTTGAGGTAGAGCTTGAACGACTTGCTCTCGACGATGTTGGGGGTCTCGCACGGCACCGTGATGTGGGCAATGGCCACCTGCGGCTTGCCGCGTGGATTGAGCCAACTCAGCTCGTAGGCTGTCCACTGGTCGGCGCCGGTGAACAGCGGCGTCCCGCCCAGGCCAATCTCGGCGCGCTTGGGCGCCCGTGGCAGCGGAAACAGCAACCCCGGGTCGTAGCGGTCGGCGTAGGCGGACGCCTTGCCGAGCTGGGAATCTTCGGGCCGGTGCGGCACGGTGCCGGATGTGGGGTCTGCAGTCATGTGAATTCGCGTTCGCGCAACCATTTGGTGGCCACCCACTTGTCGCCGGCCAGCACCGGGGCGCCGCCGTGCAGCGTCTGGGTGGACGGAAGGGGTTGACCGTAAGCAAAGAACACCGCGTGGCCGCGTTGCGGCAGCACTTCCAGCCCCACGTCGGGGAAGGTGGTGCCACCGCCGCGTTCCGGCTCGTTGAGGTACATCACCAGGGTGCCCACGCGCTGGCCGCCGCGGCGGGTGATGTTGGCGGTGCCAGGCTCGCGCGGGTCAAAGTAGTCGTAGTGGGGCTTGTACTCCGCCCCGGGGCGGTAATGCAGCACCTGCAGCCCCTCGCCGTGGCTGACCGGCCAGTTCAGCAGGCGGGCAATGCGCGCCTCCAGCCGGCTGACCAGCTCGATTTCGCCACGGCGAAAAAACATGCCGTGGCTGGTGCGATCGGCGTTGAGCGCTTCGCCGCCGGTCTGGGTTTCCACCGTGAGCGAGCGGCTCATGCGCGGCCGCGCGGCGTCGATCAGGCCCTCACACTCAGCGGCCGACAGCAGGTTGCCAAACACCACCAACTGGGGCCGGCGCAGCGTCACCAGCACGTCGACGATGCGGTCACCCGCATCGACCCGGTGCGGCGAACCGCGCAGGTCCGGGTGCGGCAAGCGGGGCGAGGTGGCAGTTGCCACGGCACCGTCGGCGAGGTCGGATCGGGGCGAATGCACGCGCTCGGCGCGAGGCGCCTGCGGCGTGAGCTGCACCTGCAAGGTCGCTTCCAGGGCCTCCAGGGCGACCGTTTCGTCCCAGCCGGCGTCGGTCATGGCTTGGAGCACCGAGGCCGGTGTAAAGCCCGCCCTCGACTGCTCGACAATCCAGCGCCGCAGCTCTGGTGTGACCTGTTGCACCATCTCAGCCCCCTTGTCTGTGCGGGCGATCAGCCCCGATGATCGCGGCGGAAGACCAGGCGACCAGGCTCCGACGCGGCGGGCACGTAGCGGTAGCCTTCCAGATCGAAGCCCTGCAGCGACGCCACCGTGGTCAGCCGGTGCTGCACGGCGTAACGCACCATGAGGCCCCGCGCTCGCTTGGCCATGAAGCTGATGACCTTGTACTGGTCGCCCTTGAGCTCCTCGAACACGCAGCTGACCACCTGCGGCCGCAAGGCTTTGCGGTCCACCGACTTGAAATACTCCTCGCTCGCGAGGTTGACGATCACCGGCGAAATGTCACCCGCCGCCCGCTCGTTGAGGTAATCCGCGATCTGGCGCCCCCAGAACTGGTAGAGGTTCTTGCCCTTGGCGGTCGGCAAGCGCGTGCCCATCTCCAGCCGGTAGGGCCGCATCAGGTCGAGCGGGCGCAGCACGCCATAGAGGCCGCTCAGGATGCACACATGGGCCTGGGCCCATTGCAGCTCGTCCTCACTGAGCGTTTTGGCGTCCAGCCCTTCGTACACGTCGCCATTGAAGGCCAGCACCGCCTGCTTGGCGTTGTCGGGCGCAAAGGTGGGCTGCCAGGCCTGGTAGCGGGCCACGTTCAGCCCCGCGAGCTGGTCGCTCAGGTCCATGAGCGTGGCAATCTCCTGGGGGGACTTCTCGCGCAGCACCTCGATGAGCTCGCTGGCCTGCGGCACGAACAGGGGCTGGGTGTGCACCGGCGTGACGGGCGGGGTTTCGTAGTCCAGGGCTTTGGCGGGAGACAATAGGAACAGCATGCTCAAGATCCTTTACCTCGACGATTATCTGGCAAGTGTGGACAAGCCTGCAGGGCTGCTGGTGCACCGCACGGGGCTGGACGCCGGGGAAACGCGGTTCGCGTTGCAGATGCTGCGCGACCAGCTGGGCCGCCCGGTCTGGCCGGTGCACCGGCTGGACAAGGGCACCAGCGGTGTGCTGCTGTTTGCGCTGCACGCCGAAGTGGCGGCCCTGCTGGGCCAACGCTTCGAATCGGGCAATGGGCTGAGAAAGACCTACCACGCCATGGTGCGGGGTTGGCCTGCCGCCCACGGCCTGATCGACCACCCACTCAAGCGAATGGACGACGATGCCCGCCCGGAACGGACCACGCTGCAGGACGCTCGCACCAGCTTCCAGGCCCTGGTGCGCCACACACTGCCTGTGGCCCATGGGCCGTACGCCACCACGCGCGTGGCGCGGCTGGCCTTGCAGCCCCTGAGCGGGCGCCGCCACCAGCTGCGCCGCCACCTCAAGCACATCGCCCACCCCATCGTGGGCGACGCCACCCACGGCAAAGGGCCACTGAACCGGGCCCTCGCGGCCCACCTGGGCCTGCAGCGGCTGTGGCTGCACGCCGTCGCGCTGGAGCTCGACCATCCCGTGCACGGCACCCCGCTGCGCATCGAGGCGCCCCCCGGCGCCGAATGGGACCTGTGGAACCCCTACCGCGTGGACTGATGCCAGAACCGGCCCGTAAGGCCTGCCGGTTGGTCAGCGCAGGTCACCCGCCAGGCTGGCCAGCGTTTCGGGCGGGATCTGCACGTGCGAGGGGTAGTGGGTGTGGTCACACCCCAGCTTGACGGCTGCACCGGCCTTGACGGCCGCGCACATCGCCGGGTCGAGCTCGAAACGCAGGAAGTGCACCGCCGAGGTCTTGTCTTCCGTTTCGCGGTCCAGGTCCTCGTCGGCAATCGCGTACACGCGTGGGCGCCCCTCCACCTCCACAAAGAGGCGGTCTTCCACGCCGATCAGCTTGGCCAGTTCGCGCCGGCGCTCGTGGATGTCGGGGTACTCCAGCAACAACGTGGCCTTCCAGTTGCTGCCATCGGGTACCAGCGGGGCATAGGCATCGATCTCGTCCTGAATGCCCTCTTCCTCGAAGATTTTTTCGATCCGCAGCATCTCCTGGATCTGGTAGCGCATGCTGAACTCACTTTCGAACTGCACGCTCAGGTGGTCGCCCAGGCGCACGGTGCGCAGCTGTCGGTGGGCCATGACCTCGGGCTTGTGCACCTTGCGCCACTTGGCATAGGCCTCCAGGGTCATCAGGCTGTCGGGGGTGATTTTTCCGGTCAGTTGCATAGCGGTGTTTCCATTCATTTGAGGCCGTAGGCGGTGCGCACCAGCGTCAGCGGGTGGGCCAGTTGCGGCTCGCCAAGCTGGTTCACTTCAAAACCCTGGGCGATGTGATGGCCGCCCAGTGGGCAATCGGAGCTGATGTAGTCGGGCTTGGTGCCGTCTTTCATCTGCGACATGGACTTGAATACCGGCTTGCCGATCTTCATCGCCATCTGGTGGCTGCCCTTTTTGACCCCGTAGGTGCCGGCGTGGCCAGAGCAGCGCTCGATGGTCTGCACCGTGGTCTCGGGCACCAGCTTCAGCAGTTCTTCGGTCTTCTTGCCGATGTTCTGCACCCGGCTGTGGCACGGCACCTGGTAGCTGACGTTGCCCAGCTTTTGCGGGAAGTCGGTTTTCAGCAGGCCATCGCGCTTGCGGGCCACGAGGTACTCGAACGGGTCCCACATGGCGTCCTTCACGCGCTGCGTGTCCTCGCAGTCGGGGAACATGAGCGGGATTTCCTGCTTGAACATCAGGGTGCAGCTCGGCACCGCGCTCAGGATGGCGAAGCCGTCCTTGGCGTACTTGGCCAGCACCGGGATGTTGGCCGCCTTGCTCGCCGCCACCGAGTCCAAGTCCCCCAGCTCCAGCTTGGGCATGCCGCAGCACTTCTCCTTTTCCACCAGCACGTAGGGAATCTCGTTGTGCTCCAGGATTTTCAGCAGGTCGTGGCCGATGCCGGGCTCGTTGTAATTCACATAACAGGTGGAAAAGATCACCACCTTGCCGGGTGTCAGTTCGCCATCGCGCACCTGCGTGGCCTTGGCCTCGGGCGCGGACGAGCGGAACTTGCGGGTGGCCAGCGACGGCAGCCAGGCGTCCTTGTCAACGCCCAAAGTGCTTTCCATCAGGCCTCGGGCCACCTTGGTCTTGTTGACGGCGTTGACCACCTGCACCACCACCGGAATACCCGCGAGCGAGCCGTGCATGTCGGTCGAGGCCAGCAGCTTCTCACTGGTCTTGACCTTGCCCTGCTTGAACTTGATCGCCTTGGCGCGCAGCATGGTGTGGGGAAAGTCCAGGTTCCACTCGTGCGGCGGCGTGTAGGGGCACTTGGTCATGTAGCAGAGGTCGCACATGTAGCACTGGTCCACCACTTTCCAGTAGTCCTCTTTTTTCACGCCGTCCACTTCCATGGTGGCGCTTTCGTCCACCAGGTCGAACAGGGTGGGAAAGGAGCCGCACAGGCTCACGCAGCGGCGACAGCCATGGCAAATGTCGAAGATGCGCTCCATTTCGGCAAAGCACTTGTCTTCGTCGTAAAAGTCGGGGCTTTGCCAGTCGAGTGGGTGGCGGGTGGGCGCCTCCAGGTTGCCTTCGCGAGCCATGGTTGTCTCCGTGTTGTGGTTATGGAGGGCGCCTGCGTTGGGCGCCCTGGAATCGACCCTGCATGCGGTCCGAGCCTTCAGAAAAGAGCGCTGGCGCCTGGCGCCAACGCCCCATGCTCAAGACTCGGACGCGTCAGTCCACAAGCTCGGCCAGCGCCTTGGTGTAGCGGTTGGCGTGGGAGCGCTCGGCCTTGGCCAGCGTCTCAAACCAGTCGGCGATTTCGTCAAAGCCCTCCTCGCGCGCGGTCTTGGCCATGCCGGGGTACATGTCGGTGTATTCGTGGGTCTCGCCGGCAATGGCCGATTCGAGGTTCTGGCGGGTGCCCCCGATGGGCATGCCAGTGGCCGGGTCGCCAGCGGCCTCCAGGAATTCCAGGTGGCCATGGGCGTGGCCGGTCTCGCCTTCGGCAGTGGAGCGGAACAGCGCCGCCACGTCGTTCTGGCCTTCCACGTCGGCCTTGTTCGCGAAGTAGAGGTAGCGGCGGTTGGCCTGGGATTCGCCGGCGAACGCGTCCTTCAGGCACTGTTCGGTTTTCGAGCCTTTGAGTTGAGGCATGTCTGTCTCCTGTGTAAGGTCAGAGGATGTGCCGCCGGTCGCAAAACCCACATGCTGTCCTGCCACCGGCCGACGACTCCACCTTATCGCTACCCACCGCCCCTGTCTAATAGTTGAGTGCTATCCGCCGGATTGACAGCACCTATCCCTGGGCACCGCGGCGCTGGCACCACCTGCACCCCGTAAAATCGTGGCTTTGTCTGTTGGCGCCGCCTAGCCGCGGCCCAGTCGCCCCCGCTCGGGGGCCGGCCCCCTTTCTGCCCCCTGCCACCATGTCCGACACCGTTGCCCAGCCGGGCCTGCAAGCCCTGTCCAAGTCTTTCGAGCCTGCCGCCATCGAACGCCACTGGGGCCCCGAGTGGGAACGCCGGGGCTACGGCGTAGCCGGTTTCCGGGGCACGGCCCAGCCCAGCCCCGAAGCCGCTGCCGCCGGCCGCAACTTCGCCATCCAGCTGCCGCCGCCCAACGTGACCGGCACGCTGCACATGGGCCACGCCTTCAACCAGACCATCATGGACAGCCTGACCCGCTACCACCGCATGGCCGGGTTCAACACCGCGTGGGTGCCGGGCACCGACCACGCCGGCATCGCCACCCAGATCGTGGTGGAGCGCCAGCTGCAGGGCCAAGGCATCAGCCGCCACGACATGGGCCCCACCCCCGAAGAAGCGCGCAAGAACTTCGTCGCCAAGGTGTGGGAGTGGAAAGAGCAATCGGGCAACACCATCACCCAGCAAATGCGCCGCATGGGCGACAGCGTGGACTGGACGCGCGAGTACTTCACCATGGACGAAAAGCTCTCCAAGGTGGTGACCGAGACTTTCGTGCGCCTGTACCAGCAGGGCCTGATCTACCGCGGCAAGCGCCTGGTCAACTGGGACCCGGTGCTGATGAGCGCGGTGAGCGACCTGGAAGTGGAAAGCGAGGAAGAAGACGGCTCGCTCTGGCACATTGCCTACCCCCTGGCCACCGGTGAAGGCCAGCTGGTGGTGGCCACCACCCGGCCCGAGACCCTGCTGGGCGACGTGGCCGTGATGGTGCACCCCGAAGACGAGCGCTACGCCCACCTGATCGGCCAGTACGTGAAGCTGCCGCTGTGCGACCGCGAAATCCCCGTGATCGCCGACGAGTACGTGGACCGCGAATTCGGCACCGGTGTGGTGAAGGTGACCCCAGCGCACGACGCCAACGACTACGCCGTGGGCCAGCGCCACCAGCTGCCCATGATCGGCGTGCTCACGCTGGACGCCAAGATCAACGACCACGGCCCGGCCAAGTACCGTGGCCTGGACCGCTTCGTGGCCCGCAAGCAGATCGTGGCCGACCTGGAAGCCGCCGGCCTGCTGGTGGAAGTGAAGAAGCACAAGCTCATGGTGCCGCGCTGCGCCCGCACCGGCCAGGTGGTCGAGCCCATGCTGACCGACCAGTGGTTCGTCGCCATGACCAAGGTCAGCGAACAGGACCCGACCGGCAAGAGCATTGCGCAAAAGGCCATCGACGCGGTGCAAAGCGGCCAGGTGACCTTCGTGCCCGAAAACTGGGTCAACACCTACAACCAGTGGATGAACAACATCCAGGACTGGTGCATCAGCCGCCAGCTCTGGTGGGGCCACCAGATCCCGGCCTGGTACGACGTGGAAGGCAACGTCTACGTCGCTCGCAACGCCGACGAGGCCCTGGCGCAGTTGCAGTCCTACGCCGCGAACCTGAGCGAAACGCAACGCACTGCCCTGCTGGCCGGCGGCCTCAAGCGCGACGACGACGTGCTCGACACCTGGTACTCCAGCGCCCTGGTGCCCTTCAGCACCCTGGGCTGGCCCGAAGCCCTGCAGGACGGCAGCGCCACCAAGGACTACGACCTCTACCTGCCCAGCAGCGTGCTGGTCACTGGCTACGACATCATCTTCTTCTGGGTCGCCCGGATGATCATGATGACCACCCACTTCACCGGCCAGGTGCCGTTCAAGCACGTCTACATCCACGGCCTGGTGCGCGACGCGCAGGGCCAGAAGATGAGCAAGTCCGAAGGCAACGTGCTCGACCCGGTGGACCTGATCGACGGCATCGCCCTGCCCGAACTGCTGGACAAGCGCACCACCGGCCTGCGCAAGCCCGAAACCGCGCCCAAGGTGCGCAAGCAGACCGAAAAGGAATTCCCCGACGGCATCCCTGCCTACGGCGCCGACGCGCTGCGTTTCACCTTTGCCGCGCTGGCCTCGCTGGGCCGCAGCATCAACTTCGACAGCAAGCGCTGCGAGGGCTACCGCAACTTCTGCAACAAGCTGTGGAACGCCACCCGCTTCGTGCTGATGAACTGCGAAGGCCACGACTGCGGCCTGGGCGACCACACCGCCGACCAGTGCGTGCCCGGTGGCGGCTACCTGCACTTCAGCCAACCCGACCGCTGGATCGTCTCGCGCCTGCAGCGGGTGGAAGCCGAGGTGGCCAAAGGCTTTGCCGAGTACCGGCTCGACAACGTGGCCAACACGATTTACGAATTCGTCTGGAACGAATTCTGCGACTGGTACCTGGAAATCGCCAAGGTGCAGATCCAGACCGGCAACGCCGAGCAGCAACGCGGCACCCGCCGCACGCTGATCCGTACGCTCGAAACCATTCTGCGCCTGGCGCACCCCATCATCCCCTTCATCACCGAAGAGTTGTGGCAAAAGGTGGCGCCGGTGGCCGGCCGTGCGGGGGCGTCGGTCAGCATCGCCGCCTATCCGGTGAGCGAGCCCAGCCGCATCGACGAAGCCGCCGAAGCCCACGTGGCCCAGCTCAAGGCCCTGGTGGACGCGTGCCGCAACCTGCGCGGCGAAATGAACGTGTCACCGGCCCAGCGCCTGCCCATGTACGCGGTGGCCGGCACCGCCGAAGGCGCCGCCTTCCTGAACGGCGTAGCCCCGGTACTGCAGGCACTGGCCAAGCTGAGCGAAGTGAAGGTGTTTGCCGACGAAGCCAGCTGGGCCGCCGCCGCCCAGGCCGCCCCGGTAGCGGTGGTGGGCTTGGGCGCCGACGTGGCGCGCCTGTGCCTGTTCATGGAAATCGACGTGGCGGCCGAAAAGGCCCGCCTGTCCAAGGAAGTGGCCCGCCTGCAGGGCGAAATCGCCAAGGCCAATGGCAAGCTCGGCAACGAAGCCTTCGTGGCGAAAGCCCCGCCGGCGGTGATCGACCAGGAAAAGAAGCGCCTGGCCGACTTCAGCGCCACGCTGGCCAAGCTGCAAGAACAGCTGCAGCGCCTGGGCTGAGGCACCCCAGGCCCAGCCGGCGGCGCTCAGTTGGCGCGGCCGGTATGGGCGTGCTGGCGCGGGATCCGGATGACGAACGACGTCCCTTCGCCCATGACGCTCGTCACGCTCACCCGCCCACCCAGCACCGCCTCCACCGCACGCCGGGATGAGAACAGGCCCAGCCCTGAGCCCCCGGCCTGACGGCGGGTGGTGAAGAAGGGGGTGAAGGCCTTGGCCAACGCGTCCTCCGACATGCCCCGGCCGTTGTCCTGCACGACCAGGGTCATGGATTGGTCGTCGGCCTCCACCGTCAAGGTAATCCGGCGGTCGTCCATGCCCTCGAAGGCGTGCAAGGTGGCATTCACCACCAGGTTGGTGATCACCTGCATCAGCGAACCGGGCTCGGTGTAGACCTCCAGGCGATCGGGGCAGTTCAGCTCGACGGTGCACTTGGCCCGCTGCACCAGCGGAGAGACGGCCTGCAACACGCTCTCCATGAAGGGGCGAACTTGCAGCATGCGCCATTCGTTGCGCGAGGCGTCTGCGGTGGTCTGCTTGAAGCTCCGCACCAGGGTCGCTGCCTTGTTCAGGTTGTTCCCTATGAGTGCGGCAGACTTCGCCAGCGTCTGCGACACCTTGTCCAGCTGCGTGCGGTCCAGCTCCGGTGCCGCGGCCATGGCGGACAGCTTGCGCACCTGCTGCTCCACGTGGGAGGCGGCTGTCACCGCGACCCCGATGGGGGTGTTCAAATCGTGGGCAATGCCGGCAATCGTCAACCCCAACGACTCCAGCTTCATGGACTCGTGCAGCTCTGCCTCCATGGCCTGACGCTCTTGTTCTGCGCGCTTGAGGTCGGTAATGTCGGTCTGGCAACCCACGTAATGCAGCAAGCGGCCTTCGCTGTCGTAACTCGGAAACACCAGGAACCGGTTCCAGAACGGCTCACCGTTCTTGCGGTAGTTCAGGATTTCGATCTCTGCCGTTTCCTCGTGTTCAACGGCCTCGCGCACCCTTTGAACGGCCTCCGGCCGGGTGTCCGGACCCTGCAAAAACCTGCAGTTGCGACCCAGCACCTCATCCGCGCTGTAACCGGTCAGCTCCAAAAACGCGTCATTCACGTAGACCAGGGGCATGTCGGGCTGGGCGGGGTCGGCAAAGGTGATGCCGAAGGGGGCTTTCTGCATCACCGTCGTCAGGGTGCTGAGCTCGTCCACCTTGAGTTTCAGGCGGTATTCGCTGTCTTCCAGATAGCTTTGCGACAGCGACAGGTCCTCGTTCGACTGAACCAGCAGCGCGTTGGCTTTTTTGTGTTCCCGCAGGGCAGCCGCCGCTGAGCCGACAAAAAACAGCAGGTACAGGCCAAACAGCCAAGTATCGTCGGCTTGCTCGGTCAGAGACAAGGCCACGGTCACATCCTGCACCCCGCGCACGTCACCCACTTTCCAGTCGTTGCGGGGCGACTGTGGGTGCCCGTTGTGACACGCAATGCAGGCCGCCTCCATCTTCACCGGAATCGCCAGGCGGACCTGATGACGGCCCGAGGGCGATTTTTCCAGCCGCCACAGCTCGCTGTCGTCGGGCTGTTGACGAAAGTGGTCCATCGCGTCTTGCTGGAAAGCGTCCAGTGGCCCGCGCTGGCGGTGCTTGAACGGGGCATCGGACACGAAAGCGGCCGAAAACCCGTCATGCTCGTGGTTCTGCTGCAGCAAGTCGCCCAACTCGATCGACAGGGTGGCCGGGATCGGCACCCCGCCCTGCAACTGGTGGTAGTTTTCCGTCAGGACGATGGGGGCGCCACCACTGCCCAAAATGCGACCGGCCACGTTGGTGGCGTAGTAAGAACGGAATGCAGAAATGACGCGACTGAACTGCTGGGCATTGCGCAGGGCCTCGCTTTGCGCGTGCCCGTACACCACCCAGTAGATGGCAAATGGCAGGCCTGCCAATGCCACAATAAACACCAGCAAGGCGGGGGTGAGGCCCAACCGTTTCCAGCGGTTTTCAAACATGGATCTCATCACATCGCTCCCTGGGTGGGCAACTTGTTCAAGCCATGACCTGCTCAACGATCGATTGCGCTTTTTCAAAATCGAAGCCCTCGATCGCATGGCGCAAAGCCACGTAACGCGCGCCCAGGAGCTTGCGCAAATCCTCTGCATGGACGTTCAGCCACTCCCTTGCCTCGGTGTCCCCCGTCTCCAGCAAGGCATGCAGGCGGTGGACCGCCGCACTCGACTCGTCACGGGCGTTGGGGGAATCGACGGATACGTCATTGGCGGCCAGCGCCGCACTGGCACGTTGGCGTTGCGCCAGTTTGGGCAGCCATTGTTCCAGTTTGGCGTACAGCTTTTCCGGAACGATGGGTTTGTTCAGCAGGTCGTTGAAGCCGCTGGTCACCCAAGAGGTGTCACCGTCCAGAAAGGTGCCTGCCGTCATGGCGATCACCCGCAACCCGCCATGCATCAGATTGGCCCGCAGGGCCCGCACCGCGGTGTGGCCGTCCATCACGGGCATGTGTATGTCCATCAGCACCAGATCGAACGGGACCAGCGCCAGTTTCTCGAGCGCTTCGGCCCCGTTGACGGCCACATCGCACTCAATGCCCGCAGCACGCAGCAGTTCGGCACCTATCTGGCGGTACAGGCGGTCATCGTCCACCAGCAGAATGCGGGCGCCGGCCAGTTTGCCGCCCCAGGCCAGCACCGGCGCCGCCACCGGGTTGGGCAGAGAAGACACCGCGAGAGCCTGCCTCTGCAACTGCTCCGGCTTGGCGAGCTGCTCGGTCACCGCCTCAAACAATTGCTCGGTGGTCAGGGGTTTGCTCAGCAAGCCGTCAAAATCGTCGCGCTTCGACTCGGCCTCCAGTTCCTCGGGGCTCGCCCCCGTCACACACAGGATGACGGGCTGCTCCATCCCCTTGAACCCGCGGATGGCACGGACACACTGCACACCGTCCATCTTCGGCATCCGCCAATCCAGAAAGATCAGCTGGTACGGCCGGCCCGAGGCATGCGCCCGCAGCACCGCGGCCACGGCCTGCTCCCCGTCCGGCACATCGTCCACCTCGAACCGCATGCTCTGCAGCTTGCGGACCAGCAGGCTGCGCGTGGCCCCGTTGTCGTCGGCCACCAGGACGCGCTTGCCCCAATGGGCGCCGTCGGGCAGGAAGGCGCGTGAGGGGGCGCCTTGGACAGGCTGCAGCGTGGCGGTGAACCAGAAAGTCGAGCCCTGGCCCTTCTGGCTCGACACGCCCACCTCGCCCCCCATCATCTGGGCCAGGTTGCGGGCAATCGCCAACCCCAGGCCGGTGCCCCCGTAGTGCCGGGTGGTGCTCGCGTCGGCCTGCTCAAATTCCCTGAACAGCCTGGCCATCTCCGGTTCGCTCAGTCCAATCCCGGTGTCGATCACACTGAACCGCAGCGTCTGCTGGCCGTCTTCGCAGGCCTTGACCTGTGCCACCTGGATGTGGATTTGCCCCTCGTCGGTGAACTTGATGGCGTTGTTCACGTAGTTGATGAGCACCTGTGACAGGCGTTGCGGGTCACCCGACAGGGTGCGCTCAACGCCTTGCTCCACGTCCAGAATGAGCTCCAGCCCCTTGGCCTGGGCACGCTGCGTCACCATGGACATGACATTGTTCAGCAACCCCTCCAGGTCGAACTCAATGTGTTCCAGCTGGAGCTTGCCCGACTCGATCTTGCTGAAGTCCAGGATGTCATTCACCACACCCAGCAGGTGCTTGCCCGAACTTTCGATCTTGACCAGGTAGTCGCGTTGGCGCGGGGTGAGATCGGTACGCAACGCCAGGTTGGACAAGCCAATGATCGCGTTGAGCGGCGTGCGGATTTCGTGCGACATGTTGGCCACGAAACGGCTCTTGGATCCGCTGGCCTTGATGCTGCGGTACGCGCGCAGGGCCGTCAGCACGGTGATTTCCAACCGCTCGGCCGTCAGTTCGGTTTTTTCCCGGTAATCGTCCACCTCCATGTGGCGCATGATTTCCAGCGGCGGGGCAGCGCCCGGGTTTCCGGTGCGCAACACCAGCCGGGTATCGTGGTTGTGCAACTCGGTGCGCACGTACCTGATCAGGTCCAGCCCGGCGTGCTCGGTCTCCATCACCACATCGATGAAGGCCATGGCGATCTCCGGCTCACGCTGGAAAATCTCCCGCGCCTCGGCGGCGCTGTTGGCGCACAGCATCCGCAAGCGTTTGCCCTGGTACTCAAAGTCTTCCAGGACCAGCGTGGTGACATCGAGCACCGCTTGCTCGTCATCCACCAACAAAATGGTCCAATGGTCATTCGGCATCTTGTGATCCTTGTCTCATGCGCTCTGGCATCCAGAAAGCTGCAACACCCGCAAAAAATACGCCGCAAATCACATTTTGTTATATTTTTACCATTTAAAGGATGTCTTTTTTGACATCCGGTTGATAAATATCAACAGAAAAGCAAAGCCTAGGGCTGCCCGCCCGACCGCTGCAGCCACAACGGCATAGACAACGGCGCCCCAAAAGCAAACAGGGCGCCACGCCGAAGCGTGTGCGCCCTGTTGGGACTTTGAGTTTACGCTGTGGTCAGCGCCGCCGCAACACCGACACAAAGTCGGGCCCGGTCGCGTCCTGCTCCACCAGTTCGTTGCCAGTCTGTTTGGCAAACGCCTGGAAGTCGCGCACCGAACCGGAATCGGTAGCAATCACCTTCAACGTCTGGCCGCTCGTCATTTCGGCCAAGGCCTTCTTGGCCTTCAGGATGGGCAGGGGGCAATTCAGCCCGCGTGCGTCGAGTTCGCGATCAACGTTCATGGTCAGAGTCCTTGTGTGGCTGAGATTGTAAGTCGCGGGCCGGCGGCGCATCCAGAAACTGCGGCGTGATGCCGCGCGAGCGCAGCCAGTCTGCCAGCGCCAAGCCGGTGCCGGCACGCCAGCACCGCACCTCGGCGGGTTGGAACAGCCGGTACTCGGCCAACTCGGGCGACAGGCGCACTTCGCCCCGGCACACCGCGTGGTAGGTGACGATGAGCTGGTTCATGCGTTGAAAATCATGCACCCCCACCAGCGCCAGACGCTCGACCACCAGGCCAGTCTCCTCGGCCACTTCGCGGCGGATGCCCTCCTCGGGCGTCTCACCGGCCTCCATGAAGCCCGTGATGAGGGCGAACATGCGCTGCGTCCAGGCGGCGTTGCGGGCCAGCAGCACCTTGCCGTCCAGCTCCACGATCGCGGCCAGCACCGGCACCGGGTTGTTCCAGTGCGTCCAGCCACAGGCCGGACAGCGCAGGCGGGTTTTGGGGCCGCCGTCTTCCAGCTGTTCGATCGCTGCCAGCCGCGTGGCGCACAGCGGGCAATGCCGCCAGTCGTGGCTTGTGGTCGTCATGGCCCGAGGCGGTGGACTCAGGCCGGGAACACGCCGGTGGACAGGTAACGGTCACCCCGATCGCAGACGATGAAGGCGATCGTCGCGTTCTCCACCTGCGCGGCGATCTGCTGCGCCACCCAGCACGCCCCGGCAGCCGAGATGCCGGCAAAGATGCCCTCTTCGCGCGCCAGCCGGCGGCACATCTCCTCCGCGTCGGCCTGGCTCACGTACACCAGCTCGTCCACGTGCGAAGGGTCGTAGATCTTGGGCAGGTACTCCTGCGGCCACTTGCGGATGCCCGGGATGCGCGAGCCCTCGCTCGGCTGCGCACCAATGATGCGGATCGCGGGGTTCTTTTCCTTCAGGAAACGCGACACGCCGGTGATGGTGCCCGTGGTGCCCATGGCGCTGACGAAATGGGTGATCTGCCCGCCCGTCTGCTCCCACAGTTCGGGGCCGGTGGTCTCGTAATGGATGCGCGGGTTGTCGGCGTTGGCGAACTGGTCGAGCACCCGGCCCTTGCCTTCCTTTTCCATCTTCTCGGCCAGGTCACGCGCGTACTCCATGCCACCGCTCTTGGGCGTGAGGATCAATTCGGCGCCAAAGGCTTTCATCGTCTGCGCGCGCTCAATGCTCAGGTCCTCGGGCATGATCAGCACCATGCGGTAGCCCTTGATGGCCGCCGCCATGGCCAACGCAATGCCGGTGTTGCCCGAGGTGGCTTCGATCAGCGTGTCACCGGGCTTGATCTCCCCGCGCTCCTGCGCACGCTGGATCATCGAGAGCGCCGGGCGGTCCTTCACCGAACCGGCCGGGTTGTTGCCCTCCAGCTTGCCCAGCACCACGTTGCCACGCGCACGGTGGGCCTCGGCGTTGATGCGCTGCAGCGCCACCAGCGGCGTCTGGCCGATGGCGGCCTCGATGGTGGGGTAAACGCGCCGGGCAGCGCTTTTGCGGGCGGAAGACTTGCGGGCGGTGCTCATTGTCGGTATTTCTGGCGTGTCTCGGTCGGAAGGACCCTCACACTGTGCCATAATTTCGGCTTACCCTCCGTGCCGGAGTGGCGAAATTGGTAGACGCAGCAGATTCAAAATCTGCCGGTGGAGACACCGTGCCGGTTCGAGTCCGGCCCCCGGCACCACCCCACAAAGGCCCAGGCTGTTCAGACGCTTGGGCTTTTTTGTTTCTCACACAACCCTGCACCGCCCTCGCGCACTGTGAGGAATTTCCGAATCCACGCTCAGCCGGCGGCGGAAGGTCGCTGCCTGGGCTTGGTGGGACAATCCCAGCATTGTGCTCAGGGCCGAACGCTCACGCCGTCCCTGGCAGCTTTCATGGCAGCGGGCTTACAGCCCATTACGGCAGGTGTATAGCATGTGGATGCCTTTGTTGGCGATAGTGGTCGGTCTGGCGGTGCTGGTGTGGTCGGCCGACAAATTCATTGACGGTGCTGCGGCCGTGGCACGGCACTTTGCCCTACCGCCACTGTTGATCGGGGTGGTCATCGTCGGGTTCGGCACCTCGGCGCCTGAAATGGCCGTGTCGGTGCTGTCGGCCATGGAAGGCAGCCCCGGCATCGCACTGGGCAACGCCTACGGCTCCAACATCGCCAACATCGCCCTCATCCTTGGCCTGACGGCACTCATCAGCCCGATCGTGGTGCAGTCGCAAATCCTGCGCAAGGAACTCCCCATCCTCACCGCCGTCACCGCCCTGTCGGTGGCACTGGTGTGGGACCTGCAAATCGTGGCCTGGGAAGCCTGGTTGCTGTTGGCGGTGTTCGCCGGGCTGCTGGCCTGGTCGGTCCGCGAAGGATTGAAAGACGGCAAGGACGTGCTGGCGCAAGAAACCGAAGCCGAGCTGGAAGCCCACCCGATGCAGCTCGGCAAGGCATGGTTTTGGCTGGCCGCCGGCCTGGTCCTGCTGGTGGGCAGTTCGCGGCTGCTGGTCTGGGGCGCGGTCACGATCGCACAAAGCCTGGGGGTGAGCGACCTGGTGATTGGTCTGACGGTCGTGGCCGTGGGCACCTCGCTGCCGGAGCTCGCTTCCTGTGTGGCGGCGGCCCGCAAGAACGAGCACGACCTGGCGCTGGGCAACGTGCTGGGCTCCAACCTGTTCAACTCGCTCGCCGTGGTCGGCCTGGCCGGGGTGATCCACCCGCTCACCATGGAAGCCGCTGTGCTCACCCGCGACATGGCGGTGATGGGCGGCCTGACGCTGGCGCTGTTCGTGCTTGGCTACGGCCACCGTGGGCAACCGGGCCGCATCAACCGTTGGGAAGGCGTCCTGCTCATGACCGCCTTCGCAGGCTACACGGGCTACCTGCTCTACTCGACCCTGGGCACCACCGGCTGATGCAGCAGGCCCTCGCGCACGGTCGGGTATGCCAGGCGCAGGCGCAGCTCCTGCTTCAGGCGGTCGTTGCGCAGCCGGCGGGATTCGTTCATGAAGCTCAGCACCATCAGTGACAGGCGCTGCTCCGCGCCGTCTCGGGCGATGCGTTCGGGCCGTGGCAGGCCGTACACCTCGGCCGCCAAGTCGAAGTAATCGCCCATCTTGAGCTGGGTGTCGTCGCACACGTTGTAAACGCGCTGTGCCGACCCGCGCCACAGCGCACGCACACAGGCGCGCGCCAGGTCGTCGGCATGGATGTGGTTGGTGTACACGTCGTCCTCAGGCCGCAGCACGGGGGTGCCGCGCAGCAGCCGCTCGCGCGGTCCTCCCGCCCGGTCATGGGCATAAATGCCCGGGATGCGCATCACATTCACCGGCACCCCCAGTGCCCGACCCCACCAGCGCAGGTAGCCTTCGGCATCGACCCGGCGCCAGGCGCGCGGCGTGTCGGGCGCAAGCGGGCGCGCTTCGTTTACCCAGGCGCCCCCGCAGTCGCCGTAAACGCCTGTGGTGGAGCCATACACCAGTTGCCGGGGGGGCACACGCCGGGCCAATGCCTGGCCCAGGGCCCGGCTGCGCGGGTCCATGTCCCACCGTCCAGGGCGATCGCCCGGCGGTGGGGCCAGGTGCAAGACCCGGGTCGCCAAGCCCGCCAGCCGCTGCAGGCTGCGCGGGTCGTCGAGGTTGCCCGTCAAGGGGGTGATGCCTGCGGCGCGCAGCTGCGGTGCGCGCTCGGGCGATGAGGTCAGCGCATACAGGCGCGCCCGCCGCCCGCTCCCCAGGCCACGGGCGGCCCGCAAGCCCACGTCACCGCAACCCACCACCAGCACCCGCTCGCGGCGAAACCGCGCAGGCAATGCACCCATCCAGATCATGCGTCCTCGCAAATTTGAGAAAATCCAGCGTTTTGGGCGCACGTGGCGCCCGCCCTATTCCAAACAGTATGACATTCCAGATCACCGTCCAGCCCAGCGGGCGCACCTTCACCGCCAATCCAGACGAGGCCATCCTGGCCGCCGGCATCCGGCAGGGCATCGGGCTGCCCTACGGCTGCAAGGACGGCGCCTGCGGCTCGTGCAAATGCAAGAAGCTCGAAGGCACGGTGGTACACGGCACACACCAGAGCAAGGCCCTGAGCGCCGACGAGGAAGCCGCTGGCTTCGTGCTCACCTGCTGCGCCACCCCCACCAGCGACGTCGTGCTCGAATCCAAACAGGTCACCGAAGCCGGCGCCTTCCCCATCAAGAAAATGCCGGTACGCGTGACGTCTCTGGAAAAGGCCTCACACGACGTGATGGTGCTGACCCTGCAGCTGCCCGCGAGTGACACCTTCCAGTACCACGCCGGCCAGTACGTCGAATTCCTGCTGCGCGACGGCAGCCGACGCAGCTACTCCATGGCGACCGCACCGCACCGCCAGGCCGAAGCCCCGTCGATGGAACTGCATATCCGTCACATGCCCGGCGGCAAGTTCACCGACCACGTCTTTGGTGGCATGAAGGAAAAGGAAATCCTGCGCATCGAAGGCCCTTACGGCAGTTTCTTCCTGCGCGAAGACTCGGACAAACCCATTGTTCTGCTCGCCTCGGGCACCGGTTTCGCCCCGATCAAGGCCATCATCGAACACATGCGGTTCAAGAACCTGCAGCGCCCCGCGGTGCTGTACTGGGGGGGCCGCCGCCCGGCCGACCTTTACCAGCACGCCTGGATCGAGGCCCAATGCGCCGAGATGCCGAACCTGCGCTACGTGCCGGTGGTATCCGACGCCCTGCCCGAAGACCAGTGGAGCGGCCGCACCGGCTTCGTGCACCAGGCCGTGCTCCAGGACTTCCCCGACCTGTCGGGGCACCAAGTGTACGCCTGTGGCGCGCCCATCGTGGTCGAGTCCGCTCAGCGCGACTACCTTGCCGCCGGCCTGCCCGCCGAGGAGTTCTACGCCGACGCCTTCACGTCCGAGAAGGACAAGGTGGCGGCCTGAGGAAGGCCGCGCCAGCGAGGGTCAGCCCTCGGCCAGCAGCCGCTTGACGTCGCTGGCCAGGGCCTCGGCCCCGCTGCCGTAGCGGTGGTACAGCCGGATGCGCCCCCGCGTGTCGTACACATAGCTGCCAGCCGAATGGTCCATGGTGTAGCTGGTCGCGGTCTGGCCATCGACCTTTTTGTAATAGATCTTGAACGACTTGGCCACGTCCGGCAGCTGGTCCAGCGGCGCGTGCAGCGCCAGGAAGCCCGGATCGAAATTGGCCATGTACTCGCGCATGATCTCGGGCGTGTCGCGCTCCGGGTCGACGCTGATGAACAGGCCCTGCAGCCGCTCGCCCTGCTCGCCCAGCAGCGCCTTGGCCTGCGCCATTTCGCCGAGCGAGGTCGGGCAGACGTCGGGGCACTGGGTGAAGCCGAAAAACACCACCACCACCTTGCCCTCGAAGTCCTTCAAGGTACGGCGCTGCCCGTTGTGGTCGAGCAAGTCGAAACCGGTGGCGTAATCGGCACCGGTGATGTCGATGCCGACAAAGGGCGGGGTCTGGTCGCAGCCGGTCAGGGCCCAGGGCGCCAGCGTGGCCGCCCCCAGCGCCACCAGGGCGCGGCGGCGAGACAGGAAAGAATCGGGCATGGGCATCATCGGCTCACACGAGGTAATGGTCCACCAACATGGCCGCGAACAGCAGCGACAGGTGGATCAGGGAGAAACGGAAGGTCTTGCGCGCCAGCTGGTCGGAATAATTGCGCCACAGCGCCCAGGCATAGCCGCTGAAACCCACGCTCAGCGCCACCGCCACCGCCAGGTAGAACCACCCGTTCATGCGCAGCATGAAGGGCAGCAGGCACGCGGCAAACAGGATCAGCGTGTACAGGAAGATGTGCAGCCGGGTGAACTCCGAACCGTGCGTCACCGGCAGCATGGGCAGGCCTGACTTGCGGTAATCTTCGACCCGGTACAGCGCGAGGGCCCAGAAGTGCGGTGGCGTCCACAGGAAGATGATCAGGAACAGCACCAGGGCTTCGGCGGTGACGGTGTTGGTCATGGCGGCCCAGCCCAAGACCGGTGGCATGGCCCCCGAGGCGCCGCCAATGACGATGTTCTGCGGTGTCAGCGGCTTGAGCACCACGGTGTACACGATGGCATAGCCCACGAAGGTGCCGAACGTCAACCACATGGTCAGCGGGTTGACCCAGACGTACAAGATCACCGACCCCACCGCGCACAACAGGGCGGAGAAGGTCAGTGTCTGCGCATTGGTGAGCTCACCTTTGGCGGTGGGACGCCAGGCGGTGCGCTTCATCTTGGCGTCGATGTGCTGCTCCACCACGCAGTTGAAGGCCGCTGCGGCACCCGCCACCAGCCAGATGCCGAAGCAGGCCAACGCCGCCAGCGCCACCTGCGCCGCCGTGGGTACGCCGGGCACGGCCAGCACCATGCCAATGAGGGCACAAAACACGATCAGCTGGATGACGCGCGGCTTCATCAGCGCGTAAAACTGCCGCCAGGTGGGCGGCAGCGCTGGGGACAGGGACATTTCTGGGGCGGTCATGCGGGAATTCCATTCGCTGCCGGGACGCGGCCCGGCCGTGTGGCGCGGCTCGGGTGGGCCTCGGTCAGCCAGCCCGTCAGCACGACGACCAGGGCCGCCGCACCGCCGGTATGCGACACCGCGGCCACCAGTGGCCACTCGAGCACCACGTTGGAGAGGCCGGTGAGCAGCTGCCAGCCGCCCAGCGCCAGCAGCCAGCGGGCATGGCCGGTACGGCCTTCATGGCGGTGGAAATGCCAGGCCAGCGCGGCCAGCGCCGCCAACACCAGGTAGGCCGCCAAGCGGTGGGTGTAATGGATGGCGGTCAAGGCCGGGAAGGGGATGGCATCGCCCGAGCGCCGCTGGCCGAGCTCGCGCCACAGCTCGAAGCCCCCCGCAAAGTCCATCACCGGCCACCAACTGCCCTGGCAGGTCGGGAAGTCTCGGCAGGCCAGCACCGCGTAGTTGGTGCTGACCCAGCCGCCCAAAGCGATCTGCAGCCACAGCAGCCCGAACACGCCCCACAGCGCCAACCGCGTGCGCCCGCCGTACGCCGGCGGCACCACGTCGTCGATGGCATGGGTGTAACGCACCGCCTGCATCCGCAGCAGGGCCAGCAACACCATGCCTCCGAGCAGGTGCAGCGTGACAATGGCAGGGAACAGCTTCATCGTCACCGTCAGGGCGCCAAACGCCCCTTGCAGGCAGACCCAGAACAGCGTCACCAGCGGCCACACGAACGACACGTGCAGCCGCCGGCGCTCGGCCCAGCTCACGCTGGCCAGCACGAGGATGAGTACCCCGACCGCCGTGGCCAGGTAACGGTGGATCATTTCGATCCACGCCTTGGAGAACGTGACCGGTCCCAGGGGCATGGCCTCCTGGGCGGCTGCGATGGCGGCACTGGCGCCGATGGGGCTCGCGCTGCCGTAACAACCCGGCCAGTCCGGGCAGCCCAGTCCGGAATCGGTCAGGCGGGTGAAAGCACCGAACAGCACCAGGTCGAAGGTCAGGAACAGGGTGAGACCGGTGAGCCAGGCCAGCCGCTGCGCCGGACTGGCGTCGCGCCGGCGCAGCCACACCCAGGCCAGCGGCCCGAGCGCGATGACCAGGCCCATCATCATCAGCCGAAAGACCGGCGTGTAATCGTACAGAGCGACTTCCTGCATCGTCAGCGCCCCGGTCGGTCCCAGAAGCTGGACGCGCGCAGCAGGCGGTCCAGGTCGCGCCGCACCTTGGCCGGATCGGCGTTGGCCGGGAAGCGCATCATCCAGTTGCCCAGCGGATCCACGACATAGAGGTGATCGCTCAGCTGCTGGCCCGGTGCCGGCACGAGCCAGCGCGAGATCTGCGCTTCGTCCAAGTGCAGCACCACGGCGGTTTCGGTGGCGCGGCGCAAGCGCTCGGGCAACTCGACCGACCCAGTGCGCAGCCAGACCCAGTCCATCCGGTCTTTTTCCCGGCCGAGGCCTTCGCGCAACTGGCGCTGAAGGTACAGGTGGCTTTCACACTGGGCATCGCAGGCGCTGTCGGCCACGCTGATGAACAGCCACTGGTTGCGCAGCTGCGTCAACGGCACCGACTGTCCTTCGGCGTTGACGCCGACGAGTTCGGGCATGGGCCGTTGCGGGTCGATCAGTTCCCCGTAGTTGCGCCGCCCTTCGGGCCGGATGACGTAGTAGGTGAAATAGGACGCGATCACCGGCGACGCGCACACCAGCAGGATGAGCAGCATCTTCCAGCGCCCCATGCGGGTGGCGGCGGGGTCGCGCGCCAGGGCTTCACCCGCCAGAGGCAGGGAATGGACCGTGAGGGTCAGGGGCTCATCGGGCCGCCCGTGCGACGTCGCCACGTCAGCCGCGTCGCCGGGGGGCGATGATTTGGAACCAGACATACAACACCAAAATGAGGGAACAGAGGCCAAACCACTGGAAGGCGTACCCGTAATGCTTGTGGACATCGGCCCCTACGCGGGGCCAGTCGCGCGACAAGCCATCGGCCGGCGCCGCGGGCTCGCTCTGCTGGACCGACACCGGGTACAGCTGCAACGACCACTCCGTCGCGTAGGCGCCGAGGTCGATATTCTGCCGGATACGCCCACCGGCTTCCGGCCCGAACTCGTATAGCTTGGAAGGAGCTGGGGCCAATCGCCCCACGATCTCGACGGGACCCTGGGCCGTCGGCACGTCGGTCACGGCCGTCCGGTCGTCGGCACGCCGCGGCTGCCAGCCGCGTTGTACCACCACCGCAGCGTCGCTGCCGTCCAGCCGCAGTGGCGTCAGCACGAAAAACCCTGGCCGTCCGTTCATGGGCCGGTTGTCGAGAAAGACCGTGGCCTCGGGCACCCAGACACCCGTCAACCGCACGGTGCGGTCGAAAACCGCATCCCAATCCTGGCGGGCCGCCACATCTGCCATGTCGGGCCAGCCGATCGGCGGCAAGGTCTCGCGGGCCTCCCGTTGCGACCACAACTGCGCCTTGGTTTCGGCCCGTCCAAGCTGCCAGAAACCCAACGCCGCCGTCACAGTCACGCCCAACAACGCGGCCAATGCGACCAATGCGCGCGCCACCACACCGCTGCGCCGCGTCATCGGATAATTATCCTCATGACATACCTCGTGATTCTGGCCTTCGTGGCCATCGTGATCAGCCTCGTCGTCGCCCTCGTGGCCATGATGCGTGGCGACTCCAGCAGTGGCGAGGCCGCCAAATCCCGCCGCATGGCCCGCGCCCTGGCGATGCGGGTCGGCCTGTCGGTGCTGCTGTTCCTGGCCGTGATCATCAGTTACCACCTGGGCTGGATACAGCCGACCGGTCTGCCCATGCGCTGACACACCCCAGCACACAAGCAAAAAAGCGCCCTGGGGCGCTTTTTTGATCGACCAAGGCGACGGTGGTCACATCCAGTACACGAGGATGTACAGACCCAGCCACACCACGTCCACGAAGTGCCAGTACCAAGCCGCACCTTCGAAACCGAAGTGGCGCTCTTTGGTGAAGTGCCCTTTTTGCAGACGCAGGGTGATGAACAGCAGCATCAACATGCCCACGAACACGTGGAAACCGTGGAAGCCGGTCAGCATGAAGAAGGTCGAGCCGAAAATGCCGGAGTCCAGGCGCAGGTTCAGGTCGCGGTAGGCGTGCACATACTCATAGCCCTGCACGAACAGGAACACCACACCCAGCAGCACGGTCAGCCACATGAAGGCGATGGTCTTGCTGCGGTTGCCGTCCTGAATCGCATGGTGAGCAATGGTCAAGGTGACACCCGACGTCAGCAGCAGTGCGGTGTTGATGGTCGGCAGCCAGAACGGGCCCATGGTCTGGAAGGGCTCGACAATGCCAGCGGGCGATGCCGTGACACCGGCCATGACCGACGGCCAGATCGACTGGAAGTCGGGCCAGATCAGGGCGTTTTCAATGTTGCCCAGCGCCGGCACCGAATGGGTACGGGCCCACCACAGTGCGGTGAAGAAGGCGCCGAAGAACATCACCTCCGAGAAGATGAACCAGCTCATGCTCCAGCGGTAGGAAATGTCGATCTTGCGCCCGTACAGGCCGCTCTCGCTTTCCACCACGGCATCGCGGAACCACTGGTACAACACGATCAGCCACCAGGCCAAACCGAACGCCACGGAGTACTTGCCCCAGGCCACGCCGTTGATCCACTGCCCGGCGCCGAAAGCGACAAAAAACAGGCCGATGGCCGACATCACCGGGTGCCTGGACAGCCCCGGAACGAAATAGTACGGCGTCGTGCCATGCGTTGCTGCGGACATGCTCACTCCTACTTGCGCTTGATTTGTTGAATTGAATTCGGTTTGTCGAAACTCAGGCGGTCACCCAAAACACGATCCCCATCAGGGCCGCCACGAACAGAAAGGCCAGCACCACGCCCACCACCATCAAGGCGATCGGGTTCAGCTTGGCGATGTCCTCCTGGAAATCGCTTTTGCGCCGTACGCCGAGAAACCCCCACAGCACCGCGCGGACCGTGTCCAGCAACGACGCCTTGCGGCGGTGTACCGGTGGCGCACTCACGACGCCTCCGCACTGCGAGAGGCCAGACGCACGTCGGCCGGCGCTTCGGCGGTCGGTGCCTGCGGGGTTTTACCCCCGACCTCAAAGAAGGTGTACGACAGCGTGATGGTGGTCACGTCCTTGGGCAGCCGCGGGTCGATCACGAACGCGACCGGCCACTCCTTCTTCTCGCCCGGCGACAGTGTGTACTGCGTGAAACAGAAACACTCGACCTTGCTGAAGTGGTTGGCCGCCTGGCGCGGCGCGTAGCTCGGGATGGCCTGCGCCGACATCGTGCGGTTCTGGATGTTCTGGAACTCGTACATCACGGTCGTCAGCTCACCGGGGTGCACCTCCATGGAGCGGACCAGGGGCTTGAAATCCCACGGTCCGCGCACGTTGGTGTCGAACTCGACGGTGATCTTGCGCGTCCGGTCGACCTGCGTGTTGGCCGGCAGCGTCGGGCCCATGCCCGGCACCTGCCGTTCCGACAGCGCCAGGATGTTGATGCCGGTGACCTCGCAAATCGCACGGTAGATCGGCACCAGCGCATACCCGAAGGCAAACATGCCCAGGGCGATGACCGCCAGCTTGCCGGTGACCTTGAGATTTTCCTTGCGCAGCGACATCTCGCCTTACTTCCCGAAGAGGACGAACTTGGCCACGAACCCGGCAAAGAACGCCAGGGCCACGGTGGCCAGGATCAGGCCGAGTCGGACGTTGCTCTTGCGTTGCTCAGGGTTCATGGCTCACAGACTCGGGTTCAGCCGATCACCTTGGTGGCGGTCGCATCCAGCTTGGGCGGGTTCTCGAAGGTGTGGTGGGGGGCCGGCGACGGCACTTCCCACTCCAGACCTTCGGCGCCTTCCCAGGGCTTCTGGGAAGCCTTCTCGCCCTTGCCCTGCATGGCGGGCAGGATCACGAAGAAGAAGAAGTACACCTGGGCAATGCCGAAGGCAAACGCACCGACGGAGGCGATCGCGTTGAAATCGGCGAACTGCATCGGGTAGTCGGCGTAGCGACGGGGCATGCCGGCCAGACCCAGGAAGTGCATGGGGAAGAAGGTGACGTTGAAGGAGATCATCGACCACCAGAAGTGCAGCTTGCCGCGGAATTCGCTGTACATCACACCGGTCCACTTGGGCAGCCAGTAGTACACGCCAGCGAACATGGCGAAGAGCGAGCCGGCCACCAGCACGTAGTGGAAGTGCGCCACCACGTAGTAGGTATCCTGGAAGTTGATGTCGATCGGTGCCATGGAGAGCATCAGACCGGTGAAGCCACCCATGGTGAACACGAAGATGAAGCCCACGGCCCACATCATCGGGGTCTCAAAGGTCATCGAACCCTTCCACATGGTGGCGATCCAGTTGAAGATCTTCACGCCCGTGGGCACAGCGATCAGCATGGTGCTGTACATGAAGAACAGCTGGCCGGTCACCGGCATGCCGGTGGTGAACATGTGGTGCGCCCAGACGACGAACGACAGGATGGCGATGGAGCCGGTGGCGTACACCATGGAGGCGTAACCGAACAGCTTCTTGCGGGCGAACGCCGGCACCACCTGGCTCACGATGCCGAACGCCGGCAGGATCATGATGTACACCTCGGGGTGACCGAAGAACCAGAAGATGTGCTGGTACATGATCGGGTCACCGCCGCCGGCGGGGTTGAAGAAGCTGGTGCCGAAGTGGCGGTCGGTCAGCGTCATGGTGATCGCGCCGGCCAGCACGGGCATCACGGCGATCAGCAGGTAGGCGGTGATCAGCCAGGTCCAGGCGAACATCGGCATCTTCATCAGCGTCATGCCGGGGGCACGCATGTTGAGGATGGTCACGATGATGTTGATCGAACCCATGATGGACGAAGCGCCCAGGATGTGCATCGCGAAGATCGCGGCGTCCATGGACGGGCCCATCTGCAACGTCAGCGGCGCGTACAGCGTCCAGCCAGCAGCAGGAGCGCCACCGGGCATGAAGAACGACAGCACGATGATGATCGCCGCGGGCACCATCAGCCAGAAGCTGAAGTTGTTCATTCGGGCGAAGGCCATGTCGGAAGCGCCGATTTGCAGCGGCAGCATCCAGTTGGCGAAGCCCACGAAGGCCGGCATGATGGCACCGAACACCATGATGATGCCGTGCATGGTGGTGAGCTGGTTGAACAGCTCGGGG
>Ga0208242_100314_pt1 | contig 43006 bp, 46 predicted proteins | sample SubbioAug_CSW13A_FD_184825 | JGI IMG/M metagenome (GOLD analysis project Ga0208242, IMG submission 184825) | Serpentinite rock and fluid subsurface biosphere microbial communities from McLaughlin Reserve, California, USA - CR12Aug_CSW13A (SPAdes) | ecosystem: Environmental > Terrestrial > Deep...
CACGGTTGCCGACGATGGTCCGGGGCGGCGCAGCGTTGACGCCCTCGGTGTTGTCGATGACACCATTGCCGTCCTGATCGAAGCCGCGCCCCCCCGCCGGGACGACCACCGGCGACTGACCTGCCTGCAATACGTTGAGCGTGCCGGCAGAACCACCACCGTGACCCACGACATTGATGGACAGGGTTGCCAGGCCACGCGATGCCATGACCATGGCCATGGCCCAGGGCGCACCGTACATGCTGTCGGTGAAGCCATGGCCGAAGACCACCACGGGCCAGCCGCCGACCGGTTGCTGTCCAGCTGGCACGAACAGCTGAAACACCAGCTCCTGGCTGCCCAGCGCACGGGGTTGCCCGGTCAGCGTGGGCGTGGCAGGAATGCTCTGGTCAGCACCCAGGTAGTTGGGTGACCGGTAGCGACCGTAGGCCACCTGGGCCACGCTGGCAGGCAGCTGCTGCAGGACTGGCGTCGGCAGGAAGGAGGCGGTGAACGCCGGCGCAGTGCCGGTCTGCCGGTTGAACTGGATGCCGGCCAGCGATGCCACATCGAACACGGCGCGCACGGGCCCTGCGGACGACGAGCCAATCTCGAAATCGGCGGGCGTCGGTCGGCTCGCCTTGATCTGGCGCATGATCTTGAGCAGGTCGCCGGTGCTGCTCTGCGTGGTGAACAACGATGCCGCCACCACGTTCTGGCCCCGCAACCTGCTGCGCACCGAGCTCACCGCCGTGCGCAGTTCGCGCGGGTACTCCTGCAGACCGTAGGGTTGGCCTTTCTTCGGCCCTTTCGATTCATAGAAATCGGCCACCTGCAGCTTTTTGCCACGCGCGTCGCGCACGCCGTTGGTGACGATGAGCACGTAGCGGGAGCGCTCGGCCAGCAGTTCATCGGGTTCGAAGGCCAGGGTGCGGGTAGCCGGATCCCAGACGATCTGGTTGATGCCCACCCGCTCGCCAAATCCGCGCAGGGTCAGTGTGTCGCCCAGGTTGACCAGGAACACGGTCTGGCTGTTGACCGAGCCGGGGTCGATGTCACCGGTGAAGGGCACGGTGATGCGCGGCTGCGTGGAAAAGCCATCCAGCTGGTTGATGACCGCGATGTCCTGGCAGTCGCTGACCCGCACACTGCAGTCCGGCTGGGGCAGGTTCACCCGCCGCAGGGTGGCCTGCGAAAAATCGGGCACCGTCAGCCGGTTCGACGGAAAGGGCTGCGCCTGGTCGTCGTAGCGCACAGAAACGCGCTCGGCCAGGGCGGCAGCAGGCAGCAGGGCCACGGCCAGGAAGGCCACAGCAGGACGCGGGAAATGCAAGGGCATGGGCTTGTCTCCGGTGGGTGGCCGATCGGTCGCCACGCTGGACGCCGTTCGTGCGGGTGTGCAAAAGGCACGGCGATTTATAGAACTTTGGACTTGGAATAGCCACCCACCCCGCGTGAAAACCCTGAGGCTTTGGGGCCTCCTGCAGTCACTCCAGCGACAGCTGGCGCTACCATGCCCCCATGTACCTTACCCCTTCCCTGTGGCCAGTTCGGTCCGCCCATGACTTGTCACGAAGACGCTGCCTGCAATGGCTGGGGGCGCTCTCGCTGGCCCCTGCCGCCAGGGCAGCCAGTTCCTTGCCTGAAGGGACTGGGTGGCCGCGCGCACGCGCGGTACCGGGTGGCGTCGCCCGGGTTCCACTGGGTCCTTTCGACACCCGCCCGCGGGCGTTTGACGGCACCACACCCCTGCTGGTGCTGGGCGAGGCTTCCGGCTGGCATGCGTGGGTCGGCATTGCCCTGTCGGCCGAGCCGGGCGAGTACCGCGTCGAATGCCAGGCTCCGGGCGAAGCGCCGCGCTCGGTACCCTACACCGTCGAACCCCACCGCTACCCGGAACAGCACCTGCGGGTTGAACCCCGTACCGTGGAGCTGTCGCCCGAAGACCTGGCACGGCACCAGCGGGAACGTGCGCACCAGTTGCAGGTGACCCAGCGCTTCTCGGAGGCGCCGGCCAATTGGTTTGCCAGCCCGGATGCACTGCGCATGTCGGCTCCGGTCTCCGGCCGGCTGTCCAGCCCATTTGGCGCACGGCGGGTGTTCAACGGCCAGGCTCGGCAACCCCACAGCGGCATCGACCTCGCGGCGCCACAGGGCACGCCTGTGGCTACGCCACTGGACGCCGAAGTGATCGACATCGGCGACTATTTCTTCAATGGCCTGACGGTGTGGCTGGACCATGGTGGCGGGCTGCTGAGCATGCTGTGCCATCTCAGCCGGATCTCGGTGCAGACAGGCGCGAGACTGGTCGTGGGTCAGGAACTGGGCGCGGTGGGCGCGACCGGCAGGGCCACCGGACCCCATCTGCACTGGAGCGTGATGCTCAACCGGCAGATGGTCGATCCCACCCTGTTTCTGGCGGGCTGAACGGACCGGGACAGTCTGTCCTCAGCTTGAGGGATGCGCCGGTGGACGAGCCTGCCCACAATCGCGCGCACAGAGCGCTGCAGGCATCGGGCCCGACGGCGCAGGACCCCAGGGAACACCACCATGCGACGCTTTGCACTGTCCGGCCCTTACGTCACCGAGCTGAGACCGGCGCAGATGGCCGTCGAGCCGCGGCCCACGGGCGTGTGTGCCTTTGTGGGCCCCACGGCATCGGGTCCGGCGGACATGCTGTCGCCACCATTGCGCAGCTTTGCGGAGTTCCAGACCATCTACGGCGGGCTCGAACCCCTGTCCGACCCGCCGTCCGGTGTGGATGAACCGGTGGGGCGCCACCACATCCACCACATGGGGCACGCTGCCCATGCATTCTTCGCGCAGGGCGGTCAGCGGCTTCACATCGTGAGCACAGGCACACCAGGCAGCGCGCCCGGTAACCCGGCCTTGGCGCTGGAGGCCACCGCCGCGGCGCTGCAACGCCTGGACGATGAACCGGACATTTCCCTGGTGGCCATGCCAGCCTGCATGGCAGAGTCCGACTCCGCCCCAGGTCGTTCTGCACGTGCGCAACAGCAGCTGCTGCTGGATCATGTGGCGGATGGACGACGCCACCGCATGGCCATTCTGGACGCGCCACCGCTGGCCGACGCAGAGGCGGTGCTGGCCTGGCGCGAGTCCATCGACAGCGCACAGGCGGCGATGTACCACCCCTGGGTGGTGGTGCCCGATCCGGCCGCGCCGAGCGACACGCTGACCTTGCCCCCTTCCGGTTTCCTGTGCGGCATCTACGCGCGCTCGGACGCGCTGCGGGGCATTCACCGTGCACCCGCCAACGAGGTGCTGCACGGTGTGCTGCGTCTGGCCCGCCCTCTTTCCCACGATGAGCAGACGCGGCTCAACGCGCAGGGCGTCAACAGCCTGCGAACCCTGTCGGGCCTGGGTACCCTGGTCTGGGGTGCACGCACCCTCTCGCGTGACCGCGAATGGCTCTACGTGAGCGTCCGTCGCCACTTCAACCACATCAAGGCCTCCATTGAACGGGGCCTGCAGTGGGTCGTTTTCGAGCCCAACAACGAGCGCCTCTGGGTCCAGGTGCAGTCGATGGTGAGCAACTACCTCATTGAGGAATGGCGCATGGGCGGACTGGCCGGGCAGAAGCCCGAGCAGGCTTTTTTCGTGCGCTGCGACCGCAGTACCATGACCGCGGCCGATGAACAGGCTGGAAGGCTGGTCTGCCTGATCGGCGTCGCCCAGACAAGACCATCGGAGTTCCGGGTGCTCAGGCTCCAGCTGACCGCATCGGGCGCCTCAGGTCCCACGTGAGGAACACGCCAGCTCGCTTTGCAGCCGGGCCTTCTGGACCTTGCCCAGCGCACTCTTGGGCAGGGTCTCCACAAACACGACGCGGCGCGGCTGCTTGAAGCGCGCAATGCGTGTCTGCAGGTGGTCCATCACCGCCTCGGCACTCAGACCACTGTCGGGCTGGGCCACGATGGCCGCCACCGGGGTCTCGCCCCAACGTTCGTCGGGTACACCGACCACGGCGCACTCCAGTACCCCGGGCAGAGCCAGCAGCAGGTTTTCGATTTCGGCCGGGTAGATGTTCTCGCCGCCCGAGATGATCATGTCCTTGGCCCGACCCACGATGCGCAGACAGCCATCGGGCGCCTGGCAACCCAGGTCACCGGTGTGGAACCAGCCGTCCCGCAACCCGTCGCCTGCACGGCCTTCGGGGCTCCAGTAGCCCCACATGAGGTTGTCCGCCTGCAGGCAGACCTCGCCGGTCTCGCCAGCCGGTACCTGATGGCCTTCGCCGTCGAGCAGGCGAAGCCTTGCACCCGGATGCGGCCACCCTGTCTCTCCTCCCCGGTCGATGGCATCGCGCAGCCTGAGCACCACCGACACCGGCCCGGTCTCGGTGCTGCCATAGACCTGACCGACCGGAACACCCCGGGCATGAAAGGCCTGAAGGTAATGCAGGGGCACGGTGCTGGATCCGGTCATGATGCCACGCAGGCGCCCCAAGGAAACACCGGACCAGGCGCGGTGTTCGATCACGGCGCGCATGGTGGCCGGCACCAGCAGCGAAAGGGTGGGTGCGCCGCCAGCGACCTCGTCCAGCCAGGCCTTCGGTTCGAAGCGCGGGTGCAGAATGACCGGCACACCCGCCAGCAGCGCCGGCAGGGTCTGGATGCACAGGCCACCGACATGGAACAAGGGCAATGTGGACAGCACAACGTCACCGGAGGTGAATCCGTGCGCCCACTCGCTGGCCCGGGCGTTGGCCAGCAGCGCCCCCTGGGTGTGCACGGCACCGCGGGGACGTCCTGTGGTTCCCGAGGTGTAGACCAGCAGCACCGGCGTGTCGCCATCGGTGGGCGGGCAGACAAGCTCCTGTGCGCACGGAGACGCCATCAGTTCGTCCTGGCTCAGCCGGTTCGGGCCGCGCAGCACCGCAGCGACCTCGGCATGACCAGCGTCGTGGACCAGCCAGGCGGGCGTGGCATCGTCCATCACCTGCTGCAGCTCGGCTGCTGCCAGACGGAAGTTCAGAGGCAGAAAGATGGCGCCCAGACGTGCACATGCCATCAGGGCCGCCAGTTGCAAGGGGTGGTTCAACCCCAGCCAGGCCAGGCGATCCCCGGCGCACAGACCACGCTGCTGGAACTGGCGGGTCAGCTGCTCGACCCAGTCCCACAGCTGGCCATGGTCCAGTCGAAGGCTGCCGCCAGGGGCATGAAGCGACACGGCCTGCCGACGGGCATCATCGTTCACACGGTGAAGTAGGGCCTGCGCCAGTGGCGAGGGGCCGACAGCATCCATAACGGTCACGCGTCGGACTCGCCGGCTTCGTACAAGGCCTCGCGGCCAATGCGGTCCATGCACAGCTCGGCAGTCCAGGGCAGCATGAGCGAGCCGCAGCGCGCGTCGCGGTAGAGGCGCTCCAGCGGCAGACTCTTGAGCATGGACTGGCCGCCGCAGGTGCGGATGGCCAGGCGCGCCAGGTCCTGTGCGTTTTCCATGATGGTGTATTGCGCCGCGTAGGCCCGCAGCCGAGCCGATTTGGGCGGGTCGACGCGGGCATCGGTGATGGCGCGCAGGAACAGGTTGCGCGTCTGTTCGAGCTTGATGAACATCTCGGCCACCGCGATCTGCTTGGTGGCGAACTGGCGGCGCTTGATCGGACCGGTGCCCGGAATCTCACCTCGAAGGTAGGCCACGGTGAAGTCGTAGGCGGCCTGCGCGATGCCCATGTAGGTGGGCGAGAGGGTCATGAACATGTGGGGCCAGCGGCTGGCAGCCTGGAAGTACACACCCTGCGGCATCAGGGCCGCCTCGTCGGGCACGAACACGTCCTTGAAGACCAGGTTGCGCGAGACGGTGGCACGCATCCCCAGAGGATCCCAGTCGCCTTCGACGATGACACCTGGCGCGGTTCGGGGCACGGCCAGGTAGAGGGTGTCACGGCGCGACAGGTCGGCCGAGCCTTTCTTCTCCGTGCACAGCACGCCGAAGTAGTCGGCGGCGTCGGACAGCGATGCAAAAATCTTCTTGCCGTTGATTTTCCAGCCCCCCTCGACCTTCTCGGCCGTGGTGCCAAAGGGCTGGGCGCCGGCGGCCGCTGCACCCCCTTCGGAAAAGGGCTGCGCATAGATGGCGCCGTCCTTGACCACACGCGCGAAATGCACCGCCTGCCTCTGGCGATGCAGTGCCCGGTCCGCGGGCGTCATGTCCAGGTCTTCGGACAGCAGTCCGCTCCAGAGCATGGTGCACACATGCATGTTGAACGTCAGCGCGGTGGCGCCGCACCAGCGGCCGATCTCGGCCGAGACCAGGGCGTAGGTGGCGTAGTCGGCGCCATGTCCGCCATGGGCTTCAGGCACACACAGGGCCAGGATGCCGGCCTCTCGCATGTCGTCGTAGTTGGCAAACGGAAACTTCGCTTCGCGGTCGAGTTCTGCCGCACGTGGCGCAAAGCGCTCACGCCCCAGCTGCTCGGCCCGCTTGAGCAGTGCGCGCTGGCGCTCGGTGAGCGGAAAGTCGTCGCCGCAAATGGGCATGTGGCGCTCGGCGGTGGGAATCATGGCTGGGTCTCCGCGGGGAAATGGGCGTCGAGGAAGGTGGACAGCACGGCGGCAAAGGCCTCGGGCTTTTCAAAATTCATCAGGTGCCCGGCGCCGCGCATCTCGGCATAGCCTGCGCCGGGTATCTTGTCGGCCATGCGGCGCACCACCGCAGGCGCAGCGGTGCGGTCGTGCTCGCCAGCCAGGCACAACGTGGGCACGCTGATGGTGGGCAAGGCCGCGCGCTGCTCAAACTGCACCAGGGCATGCAAGGCTGCGCGGTAACCCGCCGGCGTGATGGAGGCCATACAGGCCTGGGCGCGGGCCAATGCCCCGGGCGCGGCGCCGGGCCCCGCCATGGCCGGGATCAGCCGGGCCGCAATGTCGGCCAGGGTCTGGCCCGCCTCCAGCGGTGCCAGCCGGTCGGCCAGAAAGCGGGTCTGGAAATCCCCGCTGCCATGCCCGAAGGCCGGGCTGCTGCCGGCCAGCACCAGACCGGCAATGCGCTGCGGGTGGCGCACCCACGCCTGCAGCGCGACCATGCCGCCCAGGCTGTGACCGATCAGCACCGCGCGCGGCACTTGAGCGTGCGCCAGCAAGGCTTCCAGCGCGTCGGCCAGGTGGTCGAAGTCGAGGCCTTCTATGGGTGGGCTCTCGCCGTAGCCCGGCATGTCCCAGGCCAAGACATGCCAGCCCTGGCCCGCAAAGTGTTCCAGTGCGTCCTGCCAGCCCCAGGCGCGACCGCCGATGCCGTGCAGGAAGACCAGTGTCGGGCGTTGACCCCGCATACCGGCTTCCATGCAGGCCGGCAGTGTCGAAGAAGCGACCGCCATGCTCAGGCAGCCGTCTCAAAGGCACCATCGACGATGCGGCCGGCCTCAATCACCGCGGCGTCGTCGAGGAACACACTGCAGCCCCGCATGGGCAGGTCGAAATGACCCAGCGTGTGGCGACCGGCCACTTCATTGGCCCCCGTCGAGTACAGGAAGTTGCCGGCAAAGGCCCGCAACTCGGTGCCGTTGCAGTCCCGCTTGTCGTAGAAGGTCATGGCATCCCAGCGCGCTGCGGCGTTCAGACCGAAGCCCACATGAGAGACGGCGTAGGCGGCGCGGTGTCCTTCACTCTCGGCCCAGGTTTCCCAGTAGCCTCGCATCAGGTCGGCATCGACACCCTCACCTTCGATGCGGGTGATGGTGTCGGCCTCGATCGTCAGGCGCACCGTGTCCCGCAGATAGCGCTTGAAGGTGAGGTTCACATCGCCCGGGGCCAGCACCAGGGTGCCGTTGACTGTGCCCGCAGCCGGAAAGGCCAGCGCCAGGCCGCCGGGCCAGTGCGAGACCATGCCGGGCTTGGCGCAGAAACCCCACACACCGCCGACGGTGGCCCCCTGCAGCGACACCGCAAGGTCGGTTCCGGCGTCGGACCGGACCCGCATGATCGAACTGCCGCGCAGACGCTTCATCGCACTGCGCACCAGGGGCTCGAGTTCGGGTGTGGGTAACGTGCGCTCCAGGATCTCGGGGTGCTCGTTGCTGATCATGTACAGCCGCGGTCGCTTGCCGTCCGCCCCCGCCAGAATGGAGGGCAGCTCGGGCGCGTGCAGCAGGCCCTCCACCGTGCAGTCGACCACCAGGTCGCTGCGGGCCAGCGCCGCCAGCACCGGGGCCAGCTGCTGCAGGCTGTCGCTGGCACCGGTTGAGCGCACCGGGGCCGGCGCGCTCAGGTGTGGCGTGGTCACCGTCAGGTCAAAGACGCGGGCACCCAGGCTCTCCAGCGCCAGCCGGGCCAGTTCCACGTTGACCCGGCGTGACTGGGTTTCGCTCAACAGGGCCACCACCTGCCCGGGCTCCACCTTGCACAGCGTGAAGGCACGCACAAAGGCAGACAGCCACTTGTGCTCGATGCGTTCGACCAGCATCGGACTCTCCTCATCGGGCCGCGCTGGCGGCCTCAGGGTTATTGCTGAATCCAGTTTATATGAATTTTCATGCAAATCCACCGGGACAACCCTACAATGAAACCATGCGACCAGCACGACCCACCCCTCCCGCCCACGTGCGCGCCCAGGCGCCCGACTTCGATTCGGCGCACTTCCGGCGCTCCCTGGGTTGTTTTGCCACCGGCGTCACCGTGGTCACAGCGCACGCACCAGAGCCCGACAGTCCGGGCGCATCGCCTTTTGTCGGCATCACCGCCAGTTCGTTCAACTCGGTGTCCCTGGCACCGCCCCTGGTGCTCTGGAGCCTGGACCTGCAGGCCAACTGCCTGCCGCTGTTCCATGGCGGTTCGCACTATGTGATCAACGTGCTGGCCGATCACCAGCTGGACGTCTGTGAACGCTTTGCCTACGGTGAAGGCGATCGGTTCGCCGCCACGCCCTACCGGCTGAGCGCATCCGGTCTGCCCATCATCGAAGGCGCGCTGGCCTGGTTCGAATGCCACAACCGCAGCCGCTACGAGGAAGGTGATCACGTCATTTTTGTCGGCGAAGTGGAGCGTTGTGGCTGGCGGGAGGGCGGCGCACCGCTGGTGTACCAGGGTGGCCGTTTCGGCACCGTCGCACCCTTGCCTGTAGCGGGAACGGGGCTTGTCCAGAACCGCTGATTCCCTGCCCGCTGGCGGCGCGCCCGGCTTCGTTGAAGACTACCTGGCCTACCTGCTGGCGCGCGCCAGCCACCGCATTTCGGCCGAGTTCCACGCCGAGGTGGCGGCCTGTGGCCTGAGCGTGCTCGAATGGCGGGTCCTGGCCAGCCTGTCCAGCGGCAACAGCCTCAGCGTCGGCGAACTGAGCGACACCGTGCTGGCACAGCAACCCACCCTGACCAAACTGCTCGGACGGATGGAGCAGCAGGGTCTGGTGCAGCGACGCACCGGCACCCGTGACCGGCGCCAGACCGCGGTCACGCTCACCGCCCAGGGGCTGCGTGTGGTCATGCCACTGCTGGGGCGTGCCCGCGCCCACGAAGCCCGCGTGCTGGCCGAGATTGGTGTGGAGCAAGGGCAGCAGCTCAAGCTTTTGCTTCGGCGGCTTGTGGATTCCGAGGCCACCGAACCCGGACCTTGAACGAATCAGAAGCCCAGCGTTTGCTGCGGCTCTGGCCGCACGGGGGCGGGCTCACCCAGCAATATGGCGGCCGGCGCAGACCTCAGGGTCATCAGGGCCTGCTCGGTGGTGGCCTGCAGCCAGGTTGACCATGCCTCCGGTCGAAGCAGGACCAGCATGCGCTTCTCATCCTGTGGGCGGTGCATGCGCCCCATGAGGGCATGGCCATCGGCATTCACCGTCAGCAAGGTGAAGCTGCGACGAAGCTCGCCGGTCTGCGGGTCGGTCCAGCTCTCGTGCAGCCCCGCCGCGCCGAACAACGGGGCCTCGGCCAACCGAATGCGCCAACGCACGGCCCGGCCCGTTTCCCAGCAAGGCTCGAAACAGTCGAGCATCGGGGCCACTGCCCAGCGCCGCTCACGCCAGGGCTGCCGGTAGCTGGGCTTTTCAGCCACGGTCTCGCTGCGCGCGTTGTACGTCTTGCGCGAAACCGTGGTCGCCTGGCGGATGTCCTTGCACCAGCGGGGAATCAGGCCATAGCTGCCTGTCTGCAAGCTCAGACGTCCCTGTGGCCCGGGCAACACAATGGGCGCCGCATACCCTGGAAAGGTTTCGCGCGGCCAGTCCGGCTGAGCGGGCCCTGCCCAGTCGATGCCATCCAGAGCCAGCAAATGGGTCGGCGTGGCTGGGGTGTAGTTGGTGCACATGACTGCAGAGCGTCAGAAAAATCCAGACAGATCCTCGGCGCTCGGCCGGCGTGCAGGCACCGGCTGCAGGCAGTCCCGCACCAGGGCCCGCAAGGCGCCCAGCCCGTCGATGCCATCCGTCACATCCGCCACCCGCTCCAGCAACTCGGCCACCAGCAGACCCCAGGCGCGGACATCGGTCGAGCACAGGTTCTGCTGCAGGGCGGGCTGGTCCATGGGCAACAGGCTGCCGGCACCAAAGTCGCTGAGCACCACGTCATGGGTGGCGGGATTCCACAGCACGTTGTGGGCGTAGAAGTCGCCATGCAGCACGCCGCGCCGGTGCAGCTGGGCCAGCGCGCTGGCCAGCGAAGCCGCCATGGTGTGAACCGCGTGGGCAGGAAACACCCGCTTCGGATCATAAACATCACGGGTGCAGGAATCAAAACTCGGTGGCCCGGCCAGTGCCTGCAACGCGGGAGGCAACAGGGGCAGCAGCAGGCCCTTGGCCCCGTCAGGATGACCGGTCAATTCGGCGATCGGGCTGAACAAGGCCGGGTGCTCTCCAGCGACCCGGTGGGCCCGCATTTCGTCGTCAGGCAGCCCATCGCTGGTGACCTCGCCCTTGAACAGCTTGAGCGCCAGGGCCCGCTCGCCCTTGGCGTCCGGCTCCACTCGGTAGATGCGGCCCGAGGCACCCTCGCCCAGGCAGGGGCCCAGCCGCAGACTGGACCAGTGGCGAACCGGAAGGGGTGACGCATCCACCGTGCGCCAGTCCAGCGGATTGCCGCCCAAGGCCAACCAGGCCAGGTTCGGAAGCCCGGTCAGCCAGGACGGCAAGGCCTCGAAGCGGTTGGCCGACAGGCGCAGCAGCTCGAGCCGGGCCGCCCCTGCCAGGGTTTCGGGCAGTGACGCCAGCCGGTTGCCCGCCAGCATGAGCTTCTGCAGGTTCGGGCGCTCGCCCACGGCCTGTGGCAATCGGTCGATGCGGTTGTCTGTCAGGATCAGCCAGCGCAGGCGTGGCGGCAAGGCTTGGGCTGGTACATCGGTGATCCGGCAGGCCTTGAAGCCCACCATCTCCAGAGCAGGACAGTCGCCCAGGGATTCGGGCAGGCGCTCGAACGGGTTGTCGGAGCAGAACACGATGCGCAAACGGTGCAGCCGCCCCAGATCATGCGGCAGCGTCCGCAAGCCATTGCCGTTGAGACTGAGGACCTCCAGCGTATCGGCCAGTCCGAACACCTCCGGGGGCAGCTGTTCCAGATTGGAGGCGGTCAGGTCCAGGCGTCTGGCGCCGGCCAGCGCACCGCTGCGCAGCTGTTCCAGGGTCGATGGGCCAGGCTTGTTCATGGGATGTCCGGTGCGGCATTATGGCCAAGCTAAGCTTGTGCCTCCCATGAACGAGCCACTCACCATTCTCTGGCGCGACGAACATCTGGTGGCCGTCCACAAGCCCGCCGGCTGGCTGGTGCACCGCACCGGCCTGGACGCCCACGCCACCCGCTTTGTTCTGCAGGCCCTGCGCGACCAGCTCGGGCAGCCCGTCTGGCCGGTGCACCGGCTCGACCGCGGGACCTGTGGCGTGCTGCTGATGGCCTTGCACATCGAGGCCGCGCGGCGGCTGGGTCAGGCCTTTGCCGAAGGATCCATGGACAAGACCTACCTGGCCATGACGCGCGGCTGGCTGACGCAGCCCTGCATGGTCGAGCATGCCCTGCGACCCGACGATGCACCCCCCGAAGCACCACCGCAATCCGCCCGCACCGCCTTCACCCCGCTGGCGCGCCTGAGCTTGCCGGGCTCAGTCGACCCGCGCTTCGACTCTGTGCGAGCCTCGCTGGTCGAAGCCCGGCCCATGACCGGCAGACGGCACCAGATCCGCCGCCACCTCAAACACCTGGCCCACCCCATCATCGGCGACGCCACCCATGGCAAAGGACCGCTGAACCGGTGGTGGGCTGGCGTGCTGGGTCAACAGCGTTTGTGGCTGCACGCGCAGTCGCTGGTTTTCGAACACCCCATCACGGGCGAGCGGGTGCAAGTCCACAGCGGACTGACCGCGCCCGGCCAGACCTCGCCCCCGGGCGCCTGCCACGACAGCCCTCAGGATCTGGCTGAATGGCTCGCGCTGTTCTCCCTGCCCTGGGCGGTGTTGCTGCCCAGGCCGGATAATGCCGGCCAATGACCGAAACCCTGAACCTGTTTCCCCTGGGCTGGAGCCACTACCTGCTGGGTGGCCTGAGCATCGGCGCCGGTGTGGCCCTGCTGTTCGTTCTCACCGGCCTGGTCGGAGGCATGAGCACGGTGTTCTCCAGCACCTGGTCTTTCGTGGTGAAACGTCCCTTCTTCCAGCAGGAACGCTTCACCTCCTCGCGCGCCTGGCGCCTGATGTACGCCGCGGGCCTGGTGCTGGGTGCGGGCCTCTGGTGGTGGCTGTTTGCCGACGGTCAGCCCCTGCGCACCGAGGTGCCGCGCTGGATGCTGCTTCTGGGTGGCGTGCTGGTGGGCTACGGAGCCCGTCTGGGCAATGGCTGCACCTCCGGACACGGCATCTGCGGACTGGGGTCGATGCAATGGCCCTCGCTGGCCGCGGTGCTGACCTTCATGGCCACCGCCATCGTCACAGCCAACCTGATCGGGTGGTGGTCATGAGCCTGCGTCCATGGGCCTGGCTGGCCGTTCTGGCCAGCGGTGCGCTGTTCGGCTTCGGCCTGTCCCTCTCCACCATGGTGCAGCCCGAGGTGGTGCTGAGCTTCCTGCGGCTGCAGGACTTCGGCCTGATGCTGGTCATGGGTGGCGCGGTGGCGGTGACCCTGGTGGCCTATGCGCTGGCACCGCGGCTGTTGGGGCGCCCTCTGCTGGGTGACCGCTTTCACGCCCATGTCAGCCAGTGGAACCGGGACACCCTGCTGGGCTCTGCGCTTTTCGGTATCGGCTGGGGCATTTCAGGGGTCTGCCCGGGCCCGGCCATTGCGGGCCTGGGCACTGGCAACACCGACCTGCTGTGGGCCCTGGGCGGCATTGCCCTGGGAGCCCTGCTGCAGGGCTGGCGGGCACGCTGATCAGGCACGATTGGCCCATGGTCGACCTGCCCTTCAGCCCTGCCGCCGAGCGCAACCGCCAGCCCATCCTGGACCAGTTGCTGGCCCTGTTGCCGCCTGAAGGTCGGGCGCTGGAAATTGCGGCCGGCAGTGGCCAGCATGCCGTGGCGTTCGCCACTGCCCTGCCCGGCTGGACCTGGCAGCCCACCGACCATGAAGCCGACCTCTGCCCCCTGATCGACGAGCGGGTGCGTCGCACCGGCCTGGGCAACGTCCTGCCTGCACGGCAGCTGGACGTTCTGGATGCCGACTGGTCCGCTGGCGGCCCTGCCCTGGACGACGGGTTCGACCTGATCTACTGCGCCAACCTGCTGCACATCGCCCCTTGGCCTTGCTGCAGGGCGCTGATGCAGGGTGCAGCCCGACGGCTGACGAGCGCCGGTTGTCTTGTGACCTATGGCCCCTACCTGGAAGACCATGTGCCCACCTCCGAAGGCAACCGGCAGTTCGATGCGAGCCTGAGGGCCAACAACAAGGCCTGGGGCATCCGCCGACTCGAAGACGTGACCCAGGAGGCTGCAAGTGCCGGTCTGCACCTGACCCGACGCCAACCGATGCCCGCCAACAACCTGCTGCTGGTCTGGCACCGGATCCACGGGTCTGGAACCTGAACCGGTCGAACGGGTCCATCAGATCCGATACCTGCGAGAACCCCATGCTCAGAACGCTCAAAGACCTGTTCGACCAGCTGGGCACCAGTCTGGCGCCCGATGCCCCCAGAGCCGACCCCCGAACCGACGAACACCACCTGCAACTGGCCACGGCCGTGCTGCTGGTCGAGGTCATGCGGGCGGAGCCGACCGTCTCCGAATCGGAGCGGGACGCCGCGCTGCTGGCACTGCGTGGCAAGTTCGGCCTGGCCGACGACGAACTGGAACGCCTGCTCGAACTGGCCCATGACACCTCGCGCATCGCCTACGACTACCAGCGCTTCACCGCCCGACTCAACGAGCGCTTCACGCAGCCGCAAAAAATCCGTGTGATCGAAGCCATGTGGCAGGTCGCCTATGCAGATGGCCACCTGGATGTGCACGAGAACCAGGTGATCAGCAAGGTCGCAGGACTGCTGCATGTGACCCATGGCGAGTACATAGCGGCCAAGATGCGGGCCCAGGAACACGCCGGTCTGCGATGATCGGACCTGTCACACACACCGACCACCACCATGAAGCAACGCATTGACCGCCGCCATGCCCTGGGCCTGATCGCCGTGCTGGGCCTGGCCGCCTGCTCCCGCGAACCCCAGGAGTCGTCCAGCCCGGGCGATATTGCGCTTACCGATGCAATCGATGCGCTGGAAGACATGGGCAAAGGCTTCACCGCCGGTACCCCGATGAGCCGGCAGGTGGTCTATGTGCTGTTTGATCCCCAGTGCCCGCACTGCGGCCACCTGTGGAATGCATCGCAGCCGCTGCAGGCCCGCACGCGCTTTGTGTGGATGCCGGTGGCCATTCTGAACACGAAGAGCCAGCCCCAGGGTGCTGCCCTTCTGACGGCGGCTGATCCGGTGGCCGCCATGAACGAGCATGAACGCCTGCTGCTGGCCGGTCAGGGCGGCATGTCCGCCACGTCGGGCATCCCCAAGGACATCCAGGCCGCCATCGAGCTCAACACCGAGCTGATGCAACGCCTGGGGGCCGAAGCCGTCCCCTTCATCGTGACCCGCCATGCGGGAACCGGCGAGACGGTGAGCCACGCGGGCTCTTTGTCGACCGAGGCTCTGGCCAGCCTGATCGGACTGCCCTGAGCAGGGTCTGCCCGCCGGTCAGCTGCCGTCGTTCCTACCGAGGCGGCGCATCTTCGCCTGCCAGCCTGCCAATGCCTTGGCGTCGATCTGGTCGGTGCCGCCCACCAGGGTCTCCTCGATGGGGGCAAAACCGACGAAGCCGAGCACGTTGCGCTCCAGCGACTTGAGGCTGTGGGCCCGGAAGTACCAGCGGTAGATCAGGGCCGGCATGCCCATGGTGACCACCAGGCGCGCCGAGCGGCCCTTGAGCGCCTTCTGACCGATGGAATTGGCCCCATCGGCCTCGACGGCAAAACCGGGCCTGAGGACCTGTTCCAGAAAGCCCTTGACCAGTGCCGGCATCTCGCCCAGCCAGAGCGGAAAAAACAGCACCAGGTGCTCGCACCAGGCAATGTCATCCTGGGCCGGCTTGAGCGCGGGTGGCAGCGCCTGCGGGTCCTGCCACTGCTTCTGGCTGCGCAGCAGCGGGAAATCCAGGCCGGCGATCGACAGTCGACGCACTTCGTGACCAGCCTCGACCGCGCCTTGCGCGTAGGCCTCGGCCAGTTCATGGTTCAGGTGACGGGTCTCCGGATCCGGATGACCCTCGATAACCAGGACACGACGCAGGACGGACATGGCGCTTCTCCTTTTCTCGGGATGTTCGGGACTCAGCCCTGGTCGAATGCCGGGTCCACAGGGACCTGCAAGGCGGTGGCCAGGTGGTTGGTGCGGGCGGCCAGGCCCACGATGGACAGCAGTTCGGCGTGTTGATCCGGGCTCATGCCCCTGGCCCGCGCAGCCGCGGTGTGCGAGTGCACGCAATACCCGCAGCCGTTGGCCACCGACACCGCGATGTACAGCATTTCCTTGGTCAGCGGATCCAGCGCGGACGGGGTGGCCATGATGCGCTTGACATCGCGCCAAGTCTGCTCGAGCAGGTCCGGGTCGAAGGCCAGGTAGCGCCACATGTTGTTGATGAAGTCGGTCTGGCGCGTGGCCCGGATGTCGTCAAAGACCGCTTTCACGCGCGGGTCGCTCTCGGGGTCGACGGGACGGGAGACAGTGGACATGGAAGCTCCATAGCGTGAACTTTCAGCGTGAGCGCGTGCGCGCCCGGGTGGCCGATCGAGGCGGTGCGGCCGCCCTGACGGCCTTGCGTTCGGCGCGCTGGGCATCGGCCTTCAGCCCCTCGGCCAGCCAGACCGCGAACTCCTGTGGGGTCTCGAGCGTGATGCGGCCTGTATGGCCGGCGCGGAAATCGGCAATGACCACTTCAGCAGCCTTCTGCAGATTCACGCGACCACCGGCCGCCAGTGCGCCACGTCGGCGACCGATCGCGTCCAGCAGGTCCTCGGCCGGTGCCTGCGCCACGGCCTGTGCCGTCCCTTCAAGCCGGTAGCGTTCAAGCAGACGGTCCGGATAGGCTTGCCGGAGCGTGTCCAGCAGGGCCAGCGCCACTTCCTCGTCATCGTAGGCATTGCGGCCGACCGCGCCACTGGCCGCCAGGTTCAGGCCGCTCTGCTCCACGATGATGCGGGGCCACAGCATGCCGGGTGTGTCGAACAGATAGCAGTCGTCGGCCAGCGCCACGCGCTGCTCATGGCGTGTGATGCCGGCCTCGTCGCCGGTGCGTGCCGCCTTACGCCCCATCAGCGTGTTGATCAAGGTGGACTTGCCCACGTTGGGAATGCCGCAGATGAGCACCCGCAAGGGTTTGACCATGCCGCCGCGCAGGGGAGCCAGTTCACGGCAGGCGTCCACCAGGGCGCGCGCAGGCGCACCGTGGCTGGCATCCAGGCCAATGGCACGGGTCAGCGGTTGTGCGTTGTAGTGGGCTAGCCACAGCGCCGTTCGCTCCGGGTCGGCCAGGTCCTGCTTGTTGAGGATCTTGAGACTGGGCTTGCGAGCGGTGAGTTCGCCCAGCAAGGGGTTGGCACTGGAGCCGGGCAGGCGGGCATCGAGCATTTCGATCACCACATCGATCGTCTTGACGCGCTCGGCAATGGCCTTGCGCGTGAGGTGCATGTGCCCGGGAAACCACTGGATGCTCATACGCTTGGTGCAGGTGCAAACCCCCGATTGTGCCCGCGATGCAGGGGACAACCTGAGGTCGCAAGGCATGCCATCGTGCCACAATGTTTCACAACAACCACCCGACCCCGGCTGCGCCGCAAGAGGAGACACATGAGCATCACCGTCAAGATCGATCTGGGCTACGAGTTCGATGTCAAGGCCAAGGCGGCCGAGGTGTTCGACCTGCTGTCCGACGTGCCCACGTCAGTCAGCCATTTTCCGAAGGTCGACCAGCTGGTCGACATGGGGGGCGGTGTCTACCGCTGGGAAATGGAAAAGGTCGGCACGGCACAGGTCAACATCCAGACGGTCTACGCCAGCAAGTACGTCAGCGACCGCGCCAAGGGCACCGTCAAGTGGACCCCGGTCAAGGGCGTGGGCAACGCCCAGGTCGGCGGCAGCTGGAAGATCGTGGACAACAAGAAGTCCACCAATGTCACGCTGGCCATTCAGGGCGAAGTCGAGGTGCCCTTGCCCGGCCTGATGAAGATGGTGGTGGTGCCGGTGGTCCAGGGCGAATTCGAAAAGCTGGTCGAGAAGTACATCGACAACCTGATCAAGCGCTTTGGCGGCGAGGCCTGACAGACCAGCACGCCGGACATCCCAGCGCGGGTTGTCCACCGCCGCAGACTTGTCCCGAGAAATTCTGGACAAGCTTGTGAATAACCCGGGACAGGCCCTGTACGGCGCTTGCAAGCCCTTGATTTGCAAGGACCTTCTCAAGACTGCCTGTTTATTGGGCAGCCGGCAAAGCAGGTCGTTCAGGCGGCCTGAGCCACCGGTCGCCCCAGGCGGGTGGCAGAGACATATTCCTGTCGATAGACCTCGAACGGCATGGTGTCTGCGGCCTCGATGGCGCGCTGGGACTCGAACGAAAGCTGCGCCATTTCGGCAAAGCTTGCCTGCATGGCGTCGTCCCACGGCAGGTCCAGCAAGGCCTGGCGCGCGGCCATCGACTGCGCGCGGCCAAAGGCAATGAATCCGTTGTCGTGGGCACCCGCCATCGTCTGCAGGACCCGCGCCGATGGCAGGGTGTCAGGGGCCAGCAGCCGTCCCCTGGCCTGGGCAACGGCTTGCACGTGCACGCGGACGCCGTGAAGTGCATCCAGCTGTTCTGCCAGGGGCAGGAGCTCGTCGATCAGCTCCAGGCCCCAATCGGTGAGGGACACCGGCTCGCCGCCCCGCAGCAGCTTGAGGCCAGGCTCGCGTCCGCGGGCGGCCGTCAGGTGCTGGTTCTGAGCCAGGTCGGCAATTTCCTGCGGGGTGTCCGGCGGGCTGTCACTGAGCAGGCAGTGCAGCAGGAACACATCCAGAAAATGCAGGGTCGAGGCGGCCACGCCGATGGTCTCGAAGGGGTCGAGGTCCAGCAGCCGGACCTCGATGTATTCGACGCCCCGCTCGCGCAGCGCATGCAGAGGCCGCTCACCCTGGAAGATGACCCGCTTGGGACGAATGGTGCCGTAGAACTCGTTCTCGATCTGCAGCAGCGTGGTGGCCAGCTGGTTGTACTCGCCGCCGGGATTGCGGATACCCACCGTTTCATAGGCAGGCCAGGGACGCGTCAGGGCATCGTGCAGCGAAGCCGCGTAACCCTCCAGGCTGTTGTAGCTGACCTTCAGGGAAGCCTGTGCCTCGCTCTGGTAGCCCAGACGTCCCATGCGCAGTGTGGTGCCGTGTGGAAGGTAGAGTGAGCCCCGGTCTCCCAGAGGCAGCAGATCGTGTGGACGCCCTTCGACAAAGCTCGAACACACCGCCGGCGAGGCGCCGAACAGGGTGAGCAGCAAAAAGGCGTGGCGACGGAAGTTGCGGATCAGCGCGAAGTAGCCGGCATTGTCGACCCCCGGCAGCGACCAGTTGTAGTGCACTCCCGAGATGGTCTGCATCCGCCGGCCATAGCGGTGGCCCAGGCCCATGCGATAGACGCTCTTGGCACGCCCGACATTGCTGGAGCCATACCGACCGAGCGGAATGGTCTCGTCGGTGGGCAGGCCGCAGGGCATGCTGGATGCCCACATCATCTCGTCGCCGCTGGCAACGAGTGTCCGGGCGGTGTACTGATGGATGCGCGTCAGCTCGGCCAGGCAGTCGTCGACGCTGCCGTGCACGCCCGTGATCAACTCCAGCTGTGATTCGCTGTAGTCGGTGGTGATGTGCGGGTGCGTCAGGGCGCTGCCCAGTGCCTGGGGGTGTGGCGTGAGCGCCAGCCGCCCGTCGGGCAGGGCACGCAGGCTCTCCTTCTCCAGGCCCCGGCGCATGCCGCGCAATCGGTCGGTGCCCAGCCCCTGCAGCCTTGCTTGCAATGCAGTCATAGTCGTTGGTCGTGAGGTCCGGGGGCCGAAGTTACCACGACCGGCCGGAACCTGCAGGCGGGCGCACACCGGCCCGCGGCAACGCCAGGGCCAGCCGCCCGGTCACCAGGCCACTCAGCAGATGACCGGTTCGACCTCGTCTGCGGCGCCGGCCGGCACCACGCCCAGGCATTGCGCATCCAGCCAGGCCCCAATCACCTCGGGGTCGTGGACCAGACGCAAGGTGTCGAAGGCCTGTCCGGCCTGGGGGTAGTGGCGCCTGAGGCTGCCCAGCCACTGTTTGAGCCGGCCGGCCCGGTGGCGGCGCTCCACCCGGGCAGAAACCTGGTCCCAGAAATCGCGCAGCCAGGGCACGATCTGTGCCCAGACCACGTCGCCCTGGCTCCGGATGGCCAGTGCCAGTCCCGGGTGCGTCACCATGCCGCGACCGATCATCAGGTCAGGACAACCCGAGACCGCCTGGCAGCGGCGGGCATCCTCGACGGTCCATATCTCGCCATTGGCGACCAGCCGCGGGGCAATCCGTCCGTGCAAGCGCTCACGCAAATCGGCAATGCGCTCCCAATAGGCCGGAGGGCGGTAGCCGTGTGCCTTGGTGCGCGCATGCACCACCAGCTCGCTGGCCCCTGCCTCGGCGATGGCCACCGCACATTCCTCAGCGCGCAGGTCGTCCTGGTATCCCAGGCGCATCTTGGCCGAAACCGGCACATGGGCAGGCACGGCACGACGCACCGCCGACACGATGCGTCCGACCAGCTCGGGCTCGTCCAGCAGGACCGCACCGCCACGACTCTGGTTGACGGTGCGCGCCGGGCAGCCGAAGTTCAGGTCGATGCCTTCCGGCGCCAGACCGGCCAGGCGGGCAGCGTTCTCGGCCAGGCACACGGGGTCAGACCCCAGCAGCTGCGGGCGCACCGGCACGCCCGCACGGGTACGGCTGCCGTTGAGCAGCTCGGGCACCACCCGTACGAACGCGCGCTCTGGCAGCAGGGTGTCGGTGATGCGGATGAATTCGCTCACGCAGCGGTCAATGCCGCCGGCCCGGGTGAGCACGTCGCGCAGGGTGGCATCGAGCAGGCCCTCCATGGGCGCCAGCAGGATCAGGGGCGGGTCAGGGAAAAAAGCCGGATCGGTCTGACCGGGCGTGGCGCTGGGCATGGTCTGGGATCCGGCACCTGTCGCCTGAATGGGACAGATGGCGGACGAAAGCGGTACTCGTGCGCATTCTATCGGCCCCCTTCAGGCCCGGCATTCAGCGGACTGGACTGCTGGGCTACCATCGTCCGCAGAACACCGCTCACACAGGGAAACCCCATGCGTCCGCACCTTCGTCTTGCACTCGCACTGACATTGGGCCTGGCAGCCACGACCGCCATGGCCCAGCCCGGCAACCCCGCAGCGCCCAGCGATGTGGCGGAGGTGGTGCGCGTCGGGACAGTCAAGCGGGTCGATGGCCAGGCGTGGTTGATGCAGGGCGATCAACATCGGACAGCCACGCCCGGGATGGGGGTGCGCCTGGGTGAACGTCTGGTCACGGGCGCCGATGCGGCCGTCAGTGTCACCCTGCGCGACGGCACGGTCCTCACGCTGGGGCCGAACAGCGAAGCCGACCTCAGCGAATACGCTTTCAATGCCACCACGCAGGAAGGCAGGCTGCTGGTCAGGCTGCTGGAGGGTTCGATGCGTGTGGTCACGGGTCTGTTGGCCAGGATCAACCCTGAGTTGTTCCGCATTTCGACGCCCACGTCGGTGGTCGGTGTGCGCGGCACCGACTTCATCGTGGAGGTGGTGCCGGAGCCCATCCGCTGGGAGCCTGCTGCCGGTGAGTTCAACCACAACGCCAGCCTCTAGACGCATCGGATCTGTGAAATACTGCGCGACGTTCCTGTTCCGTTGGAGTTGTCGTGCCCCGTCCGAGTCTGCGCTGGTCAGGCGCCCTTGCTGTCGTTGCCGCCCTGATGGTGTCCGCCTGTGCGCCGGCGACGCTGCAGAAAGTGATCCTGCTGCCTGAAACGCCAGCCAGAACCACGGCCGTGGAGGTCCGTTCGGGTGAACAGACCCTTTTGCTCGACAGCCCCTATCAGGTTGCCGTGCTTCGAACCGACCAGCGCCTGGTGGCGGAGACCACCACGGCCGAAGCGGTGGCCAAGGCCTACCCCAGGTTGGTGGAACCACCAGCGCTGAAGCCTGTCCGCTTCGTACTCAACTTCGAGCCAGGCAGCGCACAACTGACCCCGGCTTCCCAGGCGCAGCTGTCGGACGTCATCACGCAGGCACGTCAGCGCAGTGGCGGCGAAATCGTCGTGATCGGCCACACCGATCGACAGGGTTCGGCAGACGCCAACGACCGGCTGTCACTGGTCCGCGCCCAGGCCATCAGGGACCTGCTGGTGCAGCAGGGCTTCGATGCCCAGCTGATCGAAGCCGTAGGGCGTGGAGAGCGCGAGCCGCTGGTGCCCACCGAGGACGAAGTGGTTGAGCCGCGCAACCGCCGGGCCGAAATCCTCGTGCGCTGAAGAACACCACCGTGCACACGCTCACCCGTGCCCTCGGGCAGCTGCTGCGCGATCGGCGTGTAGCCTCTCTGGCCACGCTGGACCCGGAAGGTCTGCCACAGCTCTCGCTGGTGCCATTTGCCATTGACGCCGGTGCCCGCGCCCTCGTGATCCACGTCAGTACCCTGGCAGCCCACACCGCAGCCCTGTTGCGCGAGCCCCGTGCGGCGCTGATGGTGCATGAGGAAGCACCCGATCAGGGTCCGGTGCACGCCCTGCATCGGGTGGCCCTGCAGGTTCAGGCCCGGATGGTCTCGCCCGCAGACACCGCCAGCGATCACCTGCGAGAGCTCTACCTGGCGCGGTTTCCCGAGGCCCGGCCCATCACCGAACTGGGAGACTTCAGGTTCGTCCGCCTGGAGCCGGTGGGCGCCAGGCAGGTGGCTGGTTTTGGTGCTGCGCGCTCGCTGAACGCCGACGAAATAGGCCAGGCCTTGCTGCTGGCCATGCAGGCCGACGGACAGCATGGCACCTGAACCGACCCTGTTGCATGCCGACCAGCAGATGCTGGTGCTGGACAAGCCAACTGGCTTGCTGGCCGTGCCCGGCCGGGGTGAGGACAAGCAGGATTGCCTGAGCGCCAGGGTTCAGGCGCGGTGGCCGGATGCCCTGGTCGTGCACCGGCTGGACATGGCCACTTCGGGCCTGATGGTCATGGCACGGGGCATCGAAGCGCAGCGCGCCCTCAGCCGAGCCTTCGAAAAGAGGCAGGTGCACAAGCGTTACCAGGCACTGGTGTGCGGAAGCCCGCCCTTTGCGCCACACGACGACGGCTGGGCCACAATCGAACTGCCGCTGGCCGTGGACTGGCTGAACCGGCCTCGCAGCGTCGTGTGCTGGCAGACCGGCAAGCCCAGCCTCACTCGCTGGCGCCGGCTGGATACACCGGCTGCAGAAAACCCGAGTGACGCACCCGACATCACCAGCCGGGTTGAAATGGAGCCCATGACCGGACGCACCCACCAGTTGCGTGTACACATGCATGCCATCGGACACCCGATCGTCGGCGATGCGCTGTACGCCACGCCACATCAGCAAGGCCTGAGCCACCGCCTTTGCCTGCACGCCACCGAACTGAGCCTGCCCCACCCGGCCGATGGTCGGCTGGTGTCGTTCTCGAGCCCCTGTCCGTTCTGACCGATCGAGATGCCTCTCATGCAACACCTGTTCATCCTCACCGGCGCCTCCCGGGGCATGGGTCTGGCCATGGCGCGCCAGCTGCTGTCCTCCGGAAACCGGTTGCTGTGCCTCTCACGGCAACGCAACGAAGCACTTCAATCGGAAGCCGAAGCGCGGTCCTGCAGGCTGGAGCAATGGGCTCAGGACCTCGCCGATGCCGGGAGCGCCGCAGCCCGGCTGGGCCAATGGCTGGACCAGCTGCCTCCCTCAACCGTGGCCAGCGCCACGCTGATCAACAACGCCGGCGTCATTCCTGCCATCGCTCCGCTCGATCGGTGCCCGCCCGATCAGCTTTCGCTGGCCCTGCGTGTCGGGCTGGAAGCGCCCATGCAGCTGACGGCGGTCTTTCTGCGTGCCACTGGCCACTGGGTGGACAACGGTTGGCGTGGTCCGCGCAAGGTGCTGAACATCTCGTCGGGGCTGGGCCGCTACCCGATGGCTTCCCAGGCCCCCTATTGCGCGGCCAAGGCCGGCCTGGACCATTTCACCCGCTGCAGCGCACTCGATGAAGCGCAACGACCGCATGGCGCCCGACTGGTTTCGCTGGCGCCCGGTGTGATCGACACCGACATGCAGGTCCAGCTGCGGGGTGGCGATCCGGCGCTGTTTCCAGACCGGCAGCGGTTTGTCGACCTGCAGTCTCAAGGGGTCCTCTCATCCCCGGAGGCCGCCGCCACCCGGGTTCTGGCCTGGCTGGATCGACCGGATTTCGGCGACAACCCGGTCGCCGACGTGCGGGACGCCTGATGCGGCCACCGACGGTCAGCCCCCCTCTGAGCCGGCGCGCCTGGCTGAAGGCGACCAGCCTGGGCGCGGCAGCCCTGGCCCACCCCGGCCTGCTGAAGGCGGCTTCCGAGACCGACCGGTTCTGGGCCCTGCTGCGCGAGGGTGGCGGCATCGTCCTCATGCGCCACGCCCTGACCGTGCCCGGCGTGGGTGACCCGCCCGATTTCCGGCTGGGTGATTGCAGCACCCAGCGCAACCTGAGCGAGGCAGGACGCGAGCAGGCGCGGCGGGTGGGACGGGCTTTCAGCGACGCAGGCATCCTCATCAACGATGTGCGATCCAGTGCCTGGTGCCGTTGCACCGAAACCGCGGATCTGGCCTTCGGGCAGCATCGCGTCTGGACACCCATCAACTCCTTCTTTGCCCGTGAGGGGCGCGAGCAGCAGACGCGCGAGGTGCTGCAGGCCTTGCGCAACCACCGGGCGCCGGACAACCTGGTGCTGGTGACCCACCAGGTCAATGTGGCGGCGCTGACCGGGCAGTCGCCTGCCATGGGCGAACTGTTCCTGACCCGACTGGTCGGGACCGAGCGCCTTGCCGTTCTGGCACGCCTGTCGGTCTGAACCACGCCCATCCGGGTCGCCTTGACCCGGGTCAAGTTTCGCGTCAGCAATATCGGTAGGATGCGGGTATTGCCCCAAACCCAACCCCAGGAGACATCCATGAGTCGCGAAGTTGTCGTCGTCAGTGCGGTCCGTACCGCCATCGGAACCTTTGGCGGAAGCCTCAAGGACGTGCCGCCCACCGAACTCGGTGCCCTGGTCGTGAGGGAGGCCCTGGCCCGGGCCCAGACCGAGGGCAAGGACGTCGGGCACGTGGTGTTCGGCCATGTGGTCAACACCGAGCCGAAAGACATGTACCTCTCGCGCGTGGCAGCCATCAACGGTGGCTGCGCCGATGCCACCCCCGCCTTCAACGTCAACCGCCTCTGCGGCTCCGGCCTGCAGGCCATCGTCTCGGCCAGCCAGTCCATTCTGCTGGGCGACTGCGATGTCGCCATCGGCGGCGGTGCAGAGAACATGAGCCGCGCTCCCTATGCCAGCCTGACCAGCCGCTGGGGCGCCCGCATGGGCGACACCAAGATGGTCGACATGATGGTCGGTGCCCTGCACGACCCCTTCCACAACATCCACATGGGGGTGACGGCCGAAAACGTCGCGGCGAAGTACGGCATCACCCGGGAGATGCAGGACGCACTCGCACTGGAAAGCCACAACCGCGCAGAGCGTGCCACCAACGAAGGCCGCTTCAAGGACCAGATCGTGCCCGTCATGCTCAAGAGCAAGAAGGGTGAGGTGGCCTACGCCACCGACGAGCACTTCCGGCCTGGCTGCAAGCTGGAGGACATGGCCAAGCTCAAGCCGGTGTTCCTCAAGGAGAACGGCACCGTGACCGCCGGCAACGCCTCGGGCATCAACGATGCCGCCGCCGCCGTGGTACTGATGGATGCTCAGGCCGCCAAGGCCCGTGGCGCCAAGCCCCTGGCCCGCCTGGTGGGCTATGCCCATACCGGCCTCGACCCCAAGATCATGGGCGTCGGCCCGATCTCCGCCACACAGGCTGTGCTGAAGAAGACCGGTCTGTCGGTCAACGACCTGGACGTGATCGAGGCCAACGAAGCCTTCGCGGCCCAGGCCTGCGCCGTGACCAAGGAGCTGGGCCTGGACCCGGCCAAGGTCAACCCCAATGGCTCAGGCATTTCGCTGGGCCACCCGATCGGCGCCACCGGCGCGCTGATCACCGTCAAGGCGCTGTACGAACTGCAGCGCGTCAACGGCCGCTATGCCCTCGTGACCATGTGCATCGGGGGTGGGCAAGGCATCGCCGCGATCTTCGAAAGAATGTAAACCGCCCCCCGCGCCGCTTCGCGTCACCCCCCTGAGGGGGGGCGATGCGAGTGGCCCGGCAAAGCCGGTTCCACCGCATCCTTGAACAGGCACGCGCGTCGGAGAGTGCCACACCATGATCCGCTTTCAGGAGAGCACCATGCGCTGGACCGCAGCCATTGAAGAACTCGAACGCGGCTTGCTCCAGCGTGACGTGGCCGCCCGGGCGCTGCTGCTGGCGGCGCTGGCCGGTGAGCACGTGCTGCTGTTGGGCCCGCCGGGCACGGCCAAGAGCGAACTGGCGCGCCGCCTGCAGCGCCTGCTGCCCGGTGCGCACTACTTCGAACGCCTCCTGACCCGCTTTTCGGTGCCGGAGGAGCTGTTCGGACCCTTGTCGCTGAAGGCGCTGGAAGACGACCGCTACGAACGCCTGACAGAGGGCTACCTGCCCAGCGCCGAGGTCGCCTTCCTCGACGAGGTTTTCAAGGCCAACTCGGCCATTCTTAACACCTTGTTGGGCCTGCTGCACGAGCGCATGTTCGACAACGGCCACCAGCGCATGACCACGCCGCTGGTCTGCCTGGTTGGCGCCAGCAACGAGATACCCCAGGACGACAGCCTGCATGCGTTCTACGATCGATTTCTGTTGCGGGTACCGGTGCACCCCGTCGACGATGCCCACTTTGCCGCGCTGCTGCAAACCGCTCTGCCCGAAGGCGACGTCCATCCGGATGCCCAGCTGACGCCAGCCTCGCTGCAGGCCTTGCGCGCACGGGCTGCGGGCGTTGTGCTGGGATCCGATGTGATGTCTCTGCTGGCAGCCGCCCGTGAACGTGCCCGCCAGACGCAGCAGAGCGTGTCCGACCGCCGCTGGCGCCAGACCGTCCGCCTGCTGCAGGTGCAGGCGGCCAGCAGGGGCGTGACCGAGGTGTCACCCTGGGATGCCTGGCTGCTGCCTTTCACCCTGGCAGCCGACCCTGACCAGGTACCGGGCTGGACCGACTGGTTTCTGCAGGCGGTGGCCCGGACCACACCGCTGGCCATCGACGGGCTGGAGAGGGCCGCACAGGCCTTCGAACAGCAGCTGGACATCGAGCGGCGGGCACCCGCGGATGCCCAGGACGACAGCGCCGGCAAGCTGGCCCTGGCGCGTGCCATCGCAGGGCCGACCAGCGAAAGCGAACTGGTGCGTATCACGAGTGAACGCGCCCATCGGCGCTATGGCGAACGGCATGTGCGCGCCCGGGTGGCCCAGGTGGCCGAGGTGCGGCAGCGGGTTCAGACGCTGCAGAAGCAGGTGCACGCCACAGCCCGCGAGGTATCGGCCCAGGCGCGTGGCCATGGCTGGCTGCCCCCCTCCTGGCTCGAACAGGTCGAGTCCATCCACACGCAGCGCTGTGCGCAGGTGGACAGCCTGGCCCTGCGACTGAACGAGCTGCAGCAGGGCTTTGCCGCTCTGCCGCGGCTGGCCGAGGACCGGTCCGAGGCGGCTCCCCTGCCCGTGACCTGGCAGGACTGAGCCGGGCATGGCCATGACGGCCCATGACCACCCGGCCGGTCCCACCCCGGCCGACCAGCCCTACCACCACCTGGCCGACCTGGCACGTGAGCTGTGGCGCTGGTCGGTGGTGTGCAGCAGCGGCACGGCCGAGCTGCGGCTGGCCCAGCTCGGCCCCTGGCACGACGCGCTGATGGAAGGCCGTCTGCCTGCGGGTGATCACGACCTGGGTGACCCTGTCGCCACGGCGCCCTTGCGCCGGCTGATCGGCGAACTGGATCTGCTGACCCTCACCCGCGGCCATGCGTCGCTGACCCGGCAACTGCTGCAAAGCCTGCTCTGGCACCTGGACAGCCTGATCGACCGACACGACGCCGAAACCCGCGACCAGGCCGTTGCCCGCATGGCCGAGGAGTTTCGCGAGAACTGGACGCTGCAGCGCCAGGGCTGGGAAGAGGCCATGTCACTGCTCAAGTCGCTGGGAGACCTGTCGCACCTGCACTGGGACGAACTCAAGGGCCAGCTCAGCCGGCGGGAATGGGCCGAGGCCCGCCGTATCGGCAGCCTGCTGGAACGCCTGCCCGAGCTGGCCCGCTTCATCGATGGCGTGGGCCGTCGCACACTGGACGCCCACCAGCCGACGGCTCGCACGGCGCAGCCCGAACGATCGGCGCAGGACCGTGCCGCACCACGCCCGACCGACGACGACCGGCGCAGCCCGGAGCCCACCGCCGTGGACGGGGTTCACCGCTCCAGGGCAATTGCGCGCATGACCGGCAGTGAGAGCCTGAACCTGACCCACCCGGTGCTGCGGCGCCTGTGGCGCGCCCGCTTCGCGGAAGCGCAGCTCCTCAGCTACGACGACCGGGCTCGCGAGCCCAGTCCACGCCCGAGTCCGCAAAGCGAGGGCGCCGCTGCCCGCCAGCAGCGCACGCCCGCTGGCCATGGTCCGATGATCGTCTGTCTGGACACCTCGGGCTCCATGCAGGGTGCGCCCGAGAACGTGGCCAAAGCCTGCGTGCTGCAGGCCCTGCGCAGCGCCCACGCGGGTCGGCGTGCCTGCCAGCTGCTGGCCTTTGGCGGACCGGGCGAAGTGCTGGAGCGGCCGCTGACACACGACGCCGCCGGACTGGATGCCCTGCTCGACCTGATGGCCCAGGCCTTCGATGGCGGCACCGACGTGCAAACCCCCATCGAACGCGCGATCGAGTGGGTGCGGCAACAGGCATGGCAGGATGCCGACGTGCTGATTGTCAGTGACGGCGAGTTCGGACTGACGCCCGCCACACTGGCCCAGCTGCGCCAGGCCAAGGAGCAGCTGGCTTTGCGCGTGCATGGCATCCTGATCGGTGACCGCGAGACCATCGGCCTGGTGGAAATCTGCGACGCCCTGCACTGGGTGCGCGACTGGCGCCGCTACGGGGCCGCCAAGGGCGCGGCCGCCGAAGGTTTTTCACCGGTGCACAGCCGCAGCCTGACCTCGATGTACTTTCCGAACGCGGTCCGCAAATAGCCGCCCTGCCCTGGCCAGGTTCACTCGGACCCTTGAAAACCGCCGCGCCGGTAGGTCAGCACAAGGGTGTCGCGCCAGCCCAGCTGGTCCTGTGCCTGCGGCTGGATCGGGGTGGTCTCGTGGATCACACGTTCATCATCCAGCAGCAACAGCGACCAGGGTTCGGTCAGGGTGAAGCGCTGCCCTCGCGGACCGTCCGTTTCGAACACGCGGCTTTCGCCCCCCTTGATGGCGTGGCGGCCCACCATGAACACCGCCACCAGGTCGACACCGTCGCGGTGCGCCCCCTCCGGTGTGGGCCGGCCGATGCCGTCCGTGGTGTCGATGCGGAACACATGGGCTTCGACATACCAGGGCTGGGCGCCGCGCAGCGCGGAGGCAGCCTCTCCCACACGCCCCAGAAGGCGGCCCCAGACCGGCAGGGACAACGTCCCGGGCTGGACGGGTTCGAACCAGCGCTGCATGCCACCGTGCAGGGCGTTGTATTCCAGTGGCTGCCAGTGGGCCCGGTGAGGCACCGGTTGAACCTGTTCGCCGTTGACCACAAAGCAGCTGTGCCGGCGACGGCGGTACCGCCCACCATCGCGCAGGTAGGCGTCCGGCGGCAGATCGTCCCAGGCACGCTGCAACTCGCCCAGTTCAGGGTTCGATGCCGGCAGCCAGCCGTGGACGTCACTGCCGGAAAGCAGCGCAAAGCCTTCGGCTCGCAGCTGGGCCTCAAGCCGGTCGGGAGATACACAGGGGGGGGCAAATGGTCGCGTCATGCGCCGCAGTGTAGCGAGCGCGAAAGTCGGGGGACTTCCGATCGCCCGTGCTTGAGCATTTTCTGCGCTGGATCAAAACCCGTTGAAGGATGCCCTGTCAAGCTTGCACCCGTGACTACCCAGGAGAACATCATGAACAAGGTGCAATGGTCGGACGCCCTGCTGCTCGGATTCGACCCGATGGACAAGGTCCATCGGGACTTTGTGGACCTCCTGGCCACGGCCCAGAACGCGGACGACACCCAATTGCCCGCCGCGTGGCTGGCGGTGGTGGAGCACACGGAAGACCATTTCGGTCGCGAAGACGAGTGGATGCGGCGCACCCGCTTCTCGTCTGCCGAGAACCACATCCTGCAGCACCGGGTGGTGCTCAATGTGCTGCGCGACGGGATCGGCATGGCCCGTGCAGGAGAGTTTGACCGGGTGCGCGAAATGGCCGGCGAACTGGCCGTCTGGTTTGCCAAGCACACGCAGTCGCTGGACGCAGCATTGGCCCTGCACATGCGACGGCAGCCCGCTGCAGAGCTGACACGGCACCGAACCAAGGCAGTGCGACACGCTGTCTTGCCCTGATCCATTGACAGCTTCACGGCCACGCCGTTCCGAGACCGGAAATACCCCCCCGAGTGCTGGGGAAAACCATGGGGCCATGACCGGCCGTGGCTGGCTATATTCGTCGGTCAGGAGACTTCCATGGCCGATGCCGTTTCGCCGAAAGAACCCCATCCAGGTGCTGATCCGGGGCCCGAGCCCGTGGCCAATACCGCAACCGGACCATCCGTCTTCAGCCTGGCGCTGGCCGACCTGCGACCGGGCGACACCTTCCGGTGGCTGCGCCTGGGCTGGGCCGATTTCCGGCGCTGCCCCCGCATAGGCCTGTTCTATGGCCTGTGCTTCTTCGCCATGGGGCACGCCCTGCTGGCGGTGTTCCAGAGCGCGCCCGAGTACGTGCTGGCCCTGAGCGCCGGCTTTCTGCTGATGGGGCCGTTTCTGTGCCTGGGCCTGTACGACGCCTCCAAGGCCATGCAGACCCAGACCCACCGCCCGTCGCTTCGGGCCTCGCTGCAGGCCTGGCGACCGACCAAGGGCACCATGGCCATTTTTGCCGGGGTGCTGCTCATCCTGGAGATGCTCTGGGGCCGTGCCTCGCTGGTGGTGTTCGCGGTGAGCTTCAACACCATGCCCGAGAAGGCCAACATCCTGGCCATGCTGCTCGATCCCGAAAACATCGGGTTCCTGATCACCTACACCGTCGTCGGGGGTGTGTTTGCCGGCCTGATCTTCACCACCAGCGTCATCTCCATCCCCATGATCATGGACCGCCAGGTCGACGCGGTCTCGGCCGGCCTGACCAGCATCCGGGCCTGCCTGCAAAACCCGGGGGTGATGCTGCTCTGGGGCGCGCTGATCACCCTGCTCGTTGTGCTGGCCATGCTGCCCGCCTTCCTGGGGCTGTTCATCATCGGGCCAGTCATCGGCCACGCCACCTGGCACGCCTACCGCCATATCGTGCCGGCGCCCGACACGGCCTGATGCTGGAGGGCAGAATCGCGCGGTCACCTGCGACCCGGCGAGGGTAAGCTCGCCCCATGCCCCTGCCCGACTTCAGTGATTTTCAGCTGCTCATCCTGATCCTGAGCGCGTTGCTCCTGTTCCTCTATGGACTGGAACACTTCAGCAAGGAACTCCAGGCCGTGGGCAGCGACCGCCTGCCCCGCTGGCTGGGGCTGGCCACCCGCAACCGCTTCAGCGGTCTGGCCCTGGGCGCCGCTGTCACTGCCGTGGTGCAGTCCAGCAGTGCCGTGAGCGCACTGGTGGTGGCCCTGGTCAATGCCGGCACGTTGAGCTTCTCGGCCAGCCTCGCCGTCCTGCTGGGAGCCAAGGTCGGCACCACCGCCACCGCCTGGCTGGTGTCGTTCAAGCTGACACAGATCGGGCCCTACCTGATCGTGCTGGGCGGCATCCTGACGATGCTGCCCTTCCAGATCCGGGTGATCGGCCGGGCCATCTTCTACTTCGGCTTCATCTTCTTCACGTTGGACCTGATCGGCCAGTCGCTGGAGCCCTTGCGCCAGGACCCGTGGGTCGTTCAGCAGCTGGCCAGGGCCAGTGTGCCCTGGGTCGGTGTCCTGCTGGGCGCGCTGATCACGATGTTGCTGCAGTCCAGCAGCGTGGTGTCGGGTCTGGCGGTGGTGCTGGTGCAGCAGGGCGTGCTGTCGCCGGAGGCGGCGATTGCGATCGTCATCGGCGCCAACGCGGGGACCACCGTCACGGCCCTGATCGCCAGCATCCCCATGGACGCGTTCGCCCGCCGCGCGGCCCAGATGAACACCTTCTTCAACGGCGTGGCCGTTCTGCTGATGCTGCCCTTCGTGGGGCCATTTGCGCGCTGGGCCATTGCGCTGGGCGATTCACCCGACCAGGCGGTGGCCATTGCCCACCTGGCCTTCAACCTGGGCCTGGCGCTGTTCTTCCTGCCCTGGACGGGCTGGTTCGGGCGGCGCTGGGCGCCCAAGGGCGAACCAACTCCTTCCCCCGACAACGCACCGGTGTGAACGCCCTGCCCGCTCAGGCGTTCACATCCACCGCCAGCCGACCCCGCACGCGGCCGGCCAGGATGTCTTCGGCGGCGGCCAGTGCATCGGCCAGGGTGATGCTGCGGGTCATGTCGGCGAGCTTGCCTCGGTCCAGACGCTGGGCCAGCTGGTGCCAGGCGGCCTCACGCCGCGACAGGGGCGCCATCACGCTGTCGATGCCGTACAGGGTGACACCCCTCAGGATGAACGGTGCCACGCTGGCCGGAAGGTCCATGCCCTGAGCCAGACCGCAGGCGGCCACGGCACCACCGTAGCGGGTGGAGGCACAGGCGTTGGCCAGGGTGTGGCTTCCCACCGCATCGACCACGCCGATCCAGCGTTCTTTCTGCAGCGGCTTGCCGGGCGCGGACAACGCGGCCCGGTCAATGACCTCGGTGGCACCCAGACCCTTGAGGTAGTCCGTCTCCTGCGGCCGACCGGTGGAGGCCACCACCGTGTGGCCCGCCGCGGCCAGCAGCGCGATGGCCACGCTGCCCACCCCCCCGCCGGCCCCGGTCACCAGCACCTCGCCCGTGCCCGGCAGCACACCGGCGTCGTGCCAGTGCCGCTCCAGCGCCATGACACACAGCATGGCCGTGTAGCCAGCAGTGCCGATGGCCATGGCCTCGCGGGCACTCACGCCTTCGGGCAGCGCCACCAGCCAGTCGCCCCTGACACGTGCCATCTGCGAAAGCCCGCCCCAATGGGTCTCGCCGACGCCAAATCCATTGAGCACCACCGCGTCGCCGGCCTTCCATTTCGGATGCCCGCTGTGCACCACGGTGCCCGCGAAGTCGATGCCCGGCACCATGGGAAAACTGCGCACCACCGGCGAACGGCCGGTGATGGCCAGTCCGTCCTTGTAGTTGATGGTCGACCAGTCGACCCGGACTGTCACGTCACCGTTGGCCGGCAGGCGATCCTCGTCCAGCTCGGTCAGGCTGCAGCGGTATCCGGCTTCATCGCTCTTGTCGATCAGCAGGCACTTGAACATGGGTGTCTCCTTGGGTGGTTTCGGACGACGACTCGGCCCACAGGCGCCAGAGCAGCCACATGCCCATCAGCGCGTTGCCCAGCGCCGTCAGGGTCAGCAGCACCAGCAGCACCCCCTGGGGACGCGCCAGGTTGAGGTACCAGGCCATGGCCGACGAGAGGCCATTGAAGGCGAGCATCAGCCAGAACAGGGCACGGTGCGGTTGCCAGAGGCGGCGCCAGGAAGGTCGAGCGGACATGCACGACATTGTGCCGCCGGTCTCAAGCCCCTTCCTGCTCCTGCAGCAGTCGCCACATCACCTTCCCGCTGCCGCTCTTGGGCAGGGCGTCGACGAACTGCACAACGCGCGGCGCCTTGTAGACCGCCATGTGCTCGTGGCACCAGTCGATGATGTCCTGCTCGGCCACCTGGCCGCGCGCCTCCTGGCGCAGCACCACCACCGCCTTGACACTCTCGCCGCGGTAGGCGTCGCGGGTGCCGATCACGCAGGCCTCTGCAATGGCCGGATGGCGGAACATCAGCGCCTCGACCTCGGCCGGCCAGACCTTGAAGCCACTGGCATTGATCATGCGCTTGAGGCGATCTGTGATGAAGAAATAGCCGTCCTCGTCCACCTTGCCCAGGTCGCCCGAGCGGAACCAGCGCCGGCCCTCGAAATCGACAAAGGCCGCCTCGGTGGCGTCGGGGCGCTTCCAGTAGCCCTGGAACACCGAAGGGCCACGGATGATGATCTCGCCCGCCTCTCCCACCGGCATTTCCTGCAAGGTGTCGGGGTCGACCACCCTGGCCTCGGTGCTCATGAACGGAATGCCCAGGCACTGCTGCTTGGGTGCATCGGGCGGGTTGTTGTGCGAGGGTGCTGCGGTCTCGGTCAGACCATAGCCTTCGGCGTAGCGCAGGCCGTACAGGTCCAGCAGTTTCTGCGCCACTGCCTGCGGCATGGCCGCCCCGCCGCCGCCTATGAACACCAGACTGGACAGGTCGTAGCGGTCGAAATGAGGGCTGGCCAGCAGGTCGATCACCATGGTGGGGATGTTGGACCAGTGGGTCACCTTCCAGGCCGAGATCAGCCGGCCGGCCAGGTCACGGTCCCAGCGCGGCATGACGACGAGGGTCGAACCGGTGTAGACCCCGGTGTGCATGCCCACCACCATGCCGGTGATGTGGAACATGGGCACCACCAGCAGGGCGATGTTCTCAGGTGTGCTGTTGCCCCACAGGCTGGCTGCCATGGCGTTGTGCATCACGCTGGCATGGGTGTGCATGCAGCCCTTGGGCAGGCCGGTGGTGCCGCTGGTGTAGGGCAGCACGCACAGGTCCGATGGCTGGCGGTCGTGCACCGGCGGAGCTGCCTCACAGGCCAGGGCCTCGGCCCAGTCAACCACCTCGCCGCCGGGCAACGATGGCAGGGCGTGGCGGGTGCGCAGCCACGGCTCCCAGGCCGCCGGCAGTTCGGCCTGATCGCCAAAGGCGTCGTGGTAATGCGCCACCACCAGGTGCGCCAGTCGCTGCTCCTCGGGCAGTTCAGCGCTGGCCTGCAACAGGTCGGCCGCCAGGTCGGCCGCACAAATCGCGACCTTCACATCCGGATCGGTGATGTAGTGCTTGAGCTCCTCGGCCCGGTTCATCGGATTGACCGGCACGACCACGGCGTTGGCCCTGAGGATGGCGAAATGCGCCACCACCCACTGGGGACAGTTCTGCATCAGCAGGATGACACGGTCGCCTGCCTGCACGCCGGCCCGGGCCAGGTGGGCCGCCAGCCGTTCGGCCTGCGCCTGCAGCTGTCGGTAGCTCGTGCTCCGGTCGAAGAAGACCAGAGCCGCCTTGTCCGGGTAGCGCCGAGCGCTGATCTCCAGGTTCGCCCACAGCGAGGTGGACGGGGGCTGTATGGCGTGCGGCAGTCGGCGCGGCCAGAAGCGGTGGTGAGGACGCGCCGGGCTGGCGCTGGTGGCGGACTGGGTCATTGGGGGTGTCTCCTGAAGGCGGTGGTCCCAGGTACTTGCCCGATGCGGGGAGCCGCAGCGGGTGATTCTTTTTCAGCATACGGTCGTGCGCTGGCTGGAGCAAAGCCCGGATGTCGCGCCTGAGACGACGCCCGCCCCTGAGCCGGCCGTCATGCCCTGGCATGGAACCTGCGAGCACACGAAAGGTCTCGGGGCAAACCGATCAAGTCATGCATTAGTTGCATGAATGTCCCACGTAAACCCCGATGACTGGCCGTGCACTCCGCGGCACCATTCGCTCTGCGGTCGGCAGGCGCACTGCCCTGGTGCACGCGCCCGTCGACCGAACCTCTCATCGACAACACTGGAGCCATCCGATGACAAGCAATTCCCTGAAACTGACCGCCCTGGGCGTGGCCGCAGCCGCCACCGCCCTGCTCAGCCTGCCGGCCCACGCCGGCAAGGACCTCGATGCCATCAAACAGCGGGGCGAACTGATCTGCGGGGTCAACACAGGCTTGGCCGGGTTCTCGGCGGCCGACAGCCAGGGCCGCTGGACGGGTCTGGACGTGGACGCCTGCCGCGCCGTGGCCGCTGCCATCCTGAACGACCCCAACAAGGTGCGCTTCTCGCCTCTGACCGCCCAGCAACGCTTCACCGCCCTGCAATCGGGCGAAGTGGACATGCTGGCCCGCAACACCACCTGGACCCTGACCCGCGACGCCTCGCTGGGCCTGGCCTTCACCGGCGTCAACTTCTACGACGGCCAGGCCTTCATGGTGCCCACCCGACTGAACGTCAAGAGCGCCAAGGACCTCAAGGGCGCCACCGTGTGCGTGCAGTCCGGCACCACCACCGAACTGAACCTGACCGACTATTCGCGCGCCAACAACCTGAACCTGCGTCCGGTGGTGTTCGAAAAGGTCGAAGCCGCCACCGCTGCCTATGTGGCCGGTCGCTGCCAGGCCTACACCACCGACGCCTCCGGTCTGGCCTCCATCCGCTCCAAAGAGGTGCCCAAGCCCGAAGAACATATCATCCTCCCCGAGCTGATCTCCAAGGAGCCTTTGGGCCCGGCCGTCCGCCAGGGTGATAGCGAGCTCTACAACATCGTCAAGTGGGTCGGTTTTGCCCTGCTGGAAGCCGAAGAACTGGGCATCACGCAGGCCAACGTCGACCAGATGAAGGCCAGCAGTACCAACCCGAACGTGCGTCGCATGCTGGGCGCCGGTAACGAAGACACAGGCAAGCTGCTCGGTCTGGACAAGGACTGGGCCTACCGCGCCATCAAGGCCGTGGGCAACTACGGCGAGAAGTTCGAGCGCCACGTCGGCCCCAAGACCCCGATCGGCCTGCCGCGCGGCAGCAACAACCTCTGGACCAACGGCGGCCTGATGTACGCCCCGCCAGTGCGCTGATGACCTGACGCCCCGGTGCCTGCGCGGTCACCGGGGTGCTTGCATGCAACTCCCATGAAAACCCTGGCGTCCTTCGGGTACGTCGGGGATTCTGTTGCCTGATCACCCAAGAGGACAGATTGAACTCACCCGTGCCCCCCCGTCGCAAGACCTGGTCGCTCAACAGCCGGGCCACTCGCGGCCTGATATTCCAGGCCATCGCCATTGTGCTGATCGCCGCCGGCCTCTGGTTCCTGGCCAACAACATGCAGGAAAACATGCGTGTGCGCGGCATCCAGAGCGGCTTCGATTTTCTCAACATGCCCGCCGGTTTTGACATCGGCGAGTCCCTCATTGCCTACGAACCCGACCAGAGCTACGGCCGTGCGATCTGGGTAGGGGTACTCAACACACTGAAGGTGGCGGTGGTCGGCATCGTGCTGACAACCATCATCGGCGTGGCCATCGGCGTGGGCCGCTTCTCGCGCAACGCGCTGGTGCGTGGGCTCTGCTACGGCTATGTCGAGCTGTTCCGCAACGTGCCCATCCTGCTGCAGCTGCTGATGTGGTACCTCTTTTTCCTGGAGATTCTGCCCGCCTCCAACGAGGCCTGGAGCTCGGCCGGGCTGGTTTTCCTGAGCAAGGCGGGCCTGTCCTTTCCGGTGCCGGCTGCCGGTATCGGCCACGTGCTGTCCGGTGCGCTGGCCGGCCTGGTGGCCGGCTGGCTGTGGCGTCAGCGCGTGCAGAAACGCTTCGAGCTGACCGGACAGGACGGTGACCGCTTCTGGGTGCCGGTGGCCCTCGTGGTGGTGCTGGCCATCGTGGGCTGGGTCGTGGCCGGCATGCCGCGTGAATGGAACGTGCCCGAACAGCTGGCTTTCATGGTCGACGGTGGCGCCAGCGCCTCGGCAGAGTTTCTGGCACTGCTGATCGGACTGGTCATCTACACCGCAGCCTTTGTGGCCGAGGTGGTGCGCGGCGGCATCCAGTCGGTCAGTCGTGGCCAGGATGAAGCCGCTGCGGCCCTGGGCCTGAGCCAGCGCCAGAAGATGAAACTGGTCATCCTGCCGCAGGCCATGCGTGTGATCATCCCGCCGCTGACCAACCAGTACCTGAACCTGACCAAGAACTCCTCGCTGGCGGTGGCGGTCGGGTACCCCGATGTGGTCTCGATTGCCAACACCACGCTCAACCAGAGCGGCCGGGCGGTGGAGTGTATCGCCATCATCATGCTCGTCTACCTGTCCACATCCCTGTCCACCTCCGTGATCATGAACTGGTACAACCAGCGCATGGCCATCAAGGAACGCTGAGGCGACCCCCACATGCCACAGACATTCACTCCCATAGCCGCACGGCCCTCGCCCGTGCGCATCACCGGGCCCATCCCGTGGATCCGCCGCAACCTGTTTGCCGACTGGCGCAGCACCATCACCACGCTGTTCATGATCGGCCTGGCCTTCTATTTCCTGCCCGCGCTGTGGCGCTGGGGGCTGGCCGGAGCGGTGTTCGGCGCCGATGCCGATGCCTGTCAGGCCGCCCGCGGCAGCGGTGCCTGCTGGGGCGTGGTGACCGAGAAGTACCGCATCATCGTGTTTGGTCGCTACCCGTTCGAGGAGCAGTGGCGCGCCCTGCTGGCCACCAGCCTGATGGTGGGTGGCCTGGTGCTCAGCTGCATCCGCTGGTTCTGGAAGCCCTGGCTGGCCGTCATGTGGGTTGGCATCCTGGCGGTGTTCTTCGTCCTCATGGGTGGCGGCAGCTTCGGTCTGAGCGAAATCCGCACCGACCTGTGGGGCGGCCTGCCACTGACCGTGATGCTGGCCACGCTGTCCATCTTCCTGGCCTTCCCCATTGCCATTCTGGTGGCACTGGGCCGTCGCAGCAGATTGCCCGCCATCCGCTCGGCCTGCATCGTCTATATCGAACTGATCCGTGGCGTGCCACTGATCTCGGTGCTGTTCATGGCATCGTTCATGTTCCCGCTGTTCATGCCACAAGGCATGAGCATCGACGTGCTGGTGCGCGTGGTGGCGGGCATCACGCTGTTCGCGGCCGCCTACATGGCCGAGATCATCCGTGGCGGCCTGCAGGCCATACCCAAGGGACAGCTGGAAGCGGCCGACACGCTGGGACTGAGCTACTGGCAGACGCAGCGCAAGATCGTGCTGCCCCAGGCCCTGGCCATGGTGGTGCCCAGCATGATGAACAACTTCATCTCTATCTTCAAGGACACGTCGCTGGTGACCATCGTCAGTCTCTACGAGCTCACCGGCGCACTGGCGCTGGCGCTGAACTCCGACGTCGAGTGGCGCCCCTTCAAGATTGAGGCCTACCTGTTCATCACCCTCATCTATTTCATCTTCTGCTTCGCCATGTCCCGCTACAGCCTGTGGGTCGAGAAGCAACTGTCGGCCAGCAAAGCCCGTTGAGATTTAAATATGACTGAACCCATCATCCGCTTCGAAAAAGTCAACAAGTGGTACGGCAACGACTTCCACGTCCTGCGTGATATCGACCTGGAGGTGGCCAAGGGCGAACGCATCGTCGTCTGCGGCCCGTCGGGCTCTGGCAAGTCCACCCTGATCCGCTGCATCAACCGCCTGGAAGAGCACCAGCAGGGCAACATCATCGTCAACGGCATCGAGCTGACCGACGACATCAAGGCCATTGACCAGGTCCGCAAGGAAGTGGGCATGGTGTTCCAGCAGTTCAACCTGTTCCCCCACCTGACCGTTCTGGAGAACCTGACCCTCTCGCCCATGTGGGTGGGCAAGGTGCCCAAGAAGGAGGCCGAGGAGCGTGCGATGCAGCAATTGCAGCGCGTGCGTATCGCCGAGCAGGCCTCCAAGTACCCCTTGCAGCTCTCGGGCGGTCAGCAGCAACGCGTGGCCATTGCCCGCGCCCTGTGCCTGACGCCCAAGATCATGCTGTTCGATGAGCCCACCTCGGCACTCGACCCCGAGATGATCAAGGAGGTGCTGGACGTCATGATCGAGCTGGCCAACCAGGGCATCACCATGATCTGTGTCACCCACGAGATGGGTTTTGCCAAGGCGGTGGCCGACCGGGTGATCTTCATGGACCAGGGCCAGATCGTTGAGCAGAACAAGCCGCACGAGTTCTTCAACAATCCGCAGAACGAGCGCAGCCGGGATTTCCTGTCCAAGATCCTGGGACACTGACAGGCCGGGTATCCTTGCCCGATGCCCATTCTTCACCCTGGAAATTCCCGCAAAGCGCGCACCTGGCTGGGCGGGGTTTTGCTGTTCCTGTGTACCGTCCCGGCGCAGGCATTCGACCTGCAGGGCCACCGTGGTGCACGTGGGCTGGCGCCCGAGAACTCGCTGAGCGGGTTCGAACGGGCGCTGTCTATCGGCGTGCACACCCTGGAGCTCGACGTCGTCATCACCTCCGACGGCGTGCCCGTGATTTCGCACGACACCGCACCCAACCCGGACATCACCCGTGACGCCAGCGGGCGCTGGCTGCAGACCACTGGTCAACCTTTCTTCCAGCGCCCACTGGCCGAACTGTCCGGGTTCGACGTCGGACGCATCAATCCGGTCTCGCGCTACGCCACCGATTTTCCGCAGCAGCAACCGGTCGACGGCGAGCGCATACCCACACTGGCTGCGCTTTTCGAGCGGGTGCAGGCACTGCGTGCCGACCATGTGCGTTTCAACATCGAGACCAAGCTCCACCCCCTTCGGCCGACTGAGGCACCCGAACCGGAGGCGTTCGCCCGCGCCGTGATCGAGGTGGTTCGCGCCTGGGGCATGGGCTCGCGCGTGAGCATCCAGAGCTTCGACTGGCGCACGCTGGCGGCGGTGCAGCGGATGGCACCGGAGCTACCTGTTGTGCATCTGACAGCGCAACTGCCGCGCTTCAACACCCTGGACGGCGGCGAATGGACGAACGGATGGCGGCTGCGCGACCACGCTGACGTGCCCTCGCTGGTGGCTGCGGCCGGCGGGCGCACCTGGTCTCCCCACCACAGCAACCTCACCCAGCAGCTCATCGCCCGCGCGCGGCGCCTGGGGCTTCGGGTGATTCCCTGGACAGTCAACGAGGTCACCGACATGGAGCGCCTGCTGGACTGGGGCGTCGATGGCATCATCACCGACTATCCCGACCGTCTGCGAACCCGCATGGAGCAACGGGGTATGCCCCTGCCCCCTCAGGTCAGGCCCTTGCAAGCCCTGGAAGTCGCACCCCTTGTCCGATAGCCCGCTGTCCCCACCCATGCCCGCCAACGATGTCCTCTCCCAATGGCAGGTGCTCAGCACCCTGCTGGATAAGCTGAGACAGGGCCAGTCCGACGTGCAGGCCTTCTCGACCAGCGCCCGCGCGCAGCAGGACCTGATCGGCGCCCTGCCTGCGCGCTACGGCACGGTCTTGCACGACCTGCTCGACCGCCTCGAGTCCAGCGCCCTGTTTTCCGAGGAAAGCTGTTCTTTCAGCCGCAAGGACCTGATCGAAAGCCTGCAGATGTGGCTGGACAAGGCCCGTCAGCAACTGCCTGGCTGATCAGATCAGACGTCTTGGCACCTCAGACGTGGCGGGGTGAACCGCCGCGTGGCATGGAAGTCGGCGCCCGGTCAGCCTCCTGGTGCAAGGCCTCGATGATGTGGCAGTGGTCGTCACTGCCATCGCACCGGTCGCGCAGGGCCCGCAGGTCGCGTTCGAGTGCGCGCAACTCCGACAGCCGCTGACGCACATGACCCAGATGCGCGTCGAGCGTCTGGCGCGCGGCCAGGCAGTCGGCCTTGTCCTTGAGATCCAGCCCCAGCAAGGTACGGACTTCGTCAAGCGACATGTCCATGGCGCGACACAGCCGAATGAAGCGCAGGCGGTGCAGATCGGACTCGCCGTAGAGCCGATAGCTGCTGTCGCTGCGCATCGGCTCAGGCAGCAGCCCCTCGCGCTCGTAGTGCCGGATGCTGGCGGCACTCAGGCCGGTGTGGCGCGCCGCTTCACCGATGCGCAGACCCGTGGTGGACATGGATCGATCCTTCATATTGATGGGGGCTTGACCTTGAAGTCGCTTCAAGGTTTCCAATGATGCCTGTACGAACCTTTCTTCACAATCACCTCCCGCCATGGCCTGCTCCTGCCACTCCACCTGCCCGACCGAAGCCCCTGCCACCGCACAGCCCCTGGACCCCCGCTGGAAGCGGGCACTGTGGATTGCCCTCTGGGTCAACGCCGTCATGTTTGTTGTGGAACTGATCGCCGGCTGGCAGGCGGGCTCCGTCTCACTGCTGGCCGACGCTGTGGACTTTGCGGGGGATGCGGCCAACTACGGGCTGTCACTGGCCGTGCTGTCCATGGCCGTGGTCTGGCGCAGCCGCGCAGCGCTGGTCAAGGGAGGCACCATGCTGGCCTATGGGTTGTTCGTGCTGGCCAAAGCGGCCTGGATCTGGCAGGCCGGCAGCGTGCCGCATGCGGGCACCATGGGCGCTGTTGGCTTGCTGGCCCTGATGGCCAACACCGGTGTTGCCCTCCTGCTCTACCGCTGGCGCCAGGGCGACGCCAACATGCGCAGCGTCTGGCTCTGCTCGCGCAACGACGCCTTGTCCAACCTGGCTGTCATCGCCGCCGCCGCGGGTGTGTTCGGCACCGGCTCGGCCTGGCCCGATCTGGCGGTGGCCGCCATCATGGCCCTGCTGGCCATCAGCGCCGGCTGGTCGGTGGTGCGCCAGGCCAGGGGTGAACTGCGCTCGCAGCGTCAACAGCTTGTCATGAACCCCTGATGGCATCTCCTGCACCGTCCCCCGGACGGTAGCCGGAACCTGCTCCCGACCGGCCTTGACGGCGCTATGATCGATCGCCGCTTCGGCGCGGCGGCTGTGGGGTGCCATGCAGGGATTGACCGTTTCGTTGCTGGGCGCAGGTCGCATCGAACTCGACGGCCAGGCTCTGACGCGCCTGATCGCGCCCAAGCACCAGGCCCTGGTGTTTGTGCTGGCCGCAGAAGGTCACCCCCTCACCCGGCAGCAACTGGCCAGCCTGCTGTGGGGCGAGCATGACGAAGCGGCGGCGCGTGGCAACCTGCGTGGCGCCCTGACGCGCCTGCGGCGCTGGTTGCCCGACGTGCTTGCCATCGACGCACAGCAGGTGGGTTTTGCCGACGCCGACTCGGTCCGCGTGGATTTGCTGGCCCTGCTGCGCGCGCAGGCCGACACCTCTGTGCCTCACGCCGACCGCGTGAGCGCTGCACAGGCCTGGCGCGGGCCACTGCTGGACGGTTTTGAGGTCGGTGACGCCGAATCTTTCGAGGACTGGCTGGCGTCGGCACGACGGCGTGCGACCCACGCGGTGGTGGCGCTTCGGCACGACCTGCTTGCACGCGCTGAACGGGCCAGCGAGTGGGATGAGGCTGTCGGGCACGCGCGTGCCTTGCTGGACATCGACGACGCTGACGAGAACGCACACATGGCACTGATGCGGCTGCTGGCGGCTGCCGGACGGCGCACGGCGGCCATCGCCCAGTACGAAGCATGCCGGGCCGCGCTTGCACAACGGCTGGGCGCGCGCCCTTCG
>Ga0208242_100317_pt1 | contig 42754 bp, 33 predicted proteins | sample SubbioAug_CSW13A_FD_184825 | JGI IMG/M metagenome (GOLD analysis project Ga0208242, IMG submission 184825) | Serpentinite rock and fluid subsurface biosphere microbial communities from McLaughlin Reserve, California, USA - CR12Aug_CSW13A (SPAdes) | ecosystem: Environmental > Terrestrial > Deep...
CAGGATCTGCCCGCGCAGGCTGGCGTCCAGCGCGGTGGTCGGCTCGTCGGCCAGCAGCAGTCGGGGCTCGCTGGCCAGCGCCATGGCGATCATGGCACGCTGGCGCTGGCCTCCGCTGAGCTGGTGGGGGTAAGCGCCGGCGCGCCGCTCCGGCTCCGGGATGCCGGTGGCCTGCAGCAGCTCGATGACCCGGGCTCGGGCCGCCGTGCCGGTGAGCCCCTTTTTGAGCGTCAGCACCTCGGCAATCTGCTCGCCCACCGTGTACAGGGGGTTGAGCGCCGTCATCGGCTCCTGGAAGATGCAGGCGATCTCGTCGCCGCGCACACCGCGCAGCTCGCGCTCGCTCAGCGCCAGCAGGTCACGGCCACCGAAACGTGCCGTGCCAGAGACCCGGGCGTCGGGCACCAGCCGCAGCAGACTGAGCGCCGACACTGTCTTGCCCGAGCCCGACTCGCCCACCAGGGCCAGTTTTTCGCCGGCACGGACCTCGAAGTCGATGCCGTGCACCACGTCCCGCCCGGCAAAGGCCACGCGCAGCCCCTGCACTTGCAACAAGGCGGTTCCGGTCCTGGGGGGGTGACTCATCGGTCGGCCTTTCGCGGGTCCAGCGCGTCGCGCAGGGCATCGCCCATGAAGGTGAGCAGCAGCAAGGTCACCACCAGCACGCCAAAGGTGGACAGCGAAATCCACCACGCGTCGATGTTGTTCTTGCCCTGGCTGAGCAGTTCGCCGAGTGACGGTGTGCCGGGCGGCACCCCCAGCCCGAGGAAGTCGAGCGAGGTCAGCGCCAGGATGGCCGCACTCATGCGGAAAGGCAGGAAGGTGACCACCGGCGTCAGGCTGTTGGGCAGGATGTGGCGCCAGATGATCTGGCCGTGGGTCAGGCCCATGGCACGGGCGGCGCGCACATAGTCGAGCTGGCGGTTGCGCAGGAATTCGGCGCGCACGTAGTCGCTCAGGCCCATCCAGCCGAACAGGCTCAGCAGCACCAGCAACAGGGCCACGCTGGGCGCGAACACGGCACTGAAGATGATGAGCAGGTAAAGCTCGGGCATGGCGCCCCAGACCTCGATGACGCGCTGGAAGGCCAGGTCTGTCTTGCCACCAAAATAGCCTTGCACCGCACCGGCCGCCACCCCCAGCAGCACGCCGATGGCGGTGAGCGCCAGCGCGAACAGCACGCTCACCCGAAAGCCGTAGATGAGCTGCGCCAGCAGGTCGCGGCCTCGGTCGTCGGTGCCGAGCCAGTTGTCGCGCGAAGGGCCAGAGGGGTTGGGCTCCTTCGCGAAGTAGTTCAGGGTGTTGGGGCCGTACGGGTTCAGCGGATACAGGGCGAAGTTGCTCCCGCGTCCGAGCTGCTCGCGGATGAACGGGTCCAGGTAGTCGGTGGGGGTGTCAAAGTCGCCACCGAACACGGTTTCGGGGTAGTCCTGCACCAGCGGCAGGTAGTACTGGCCCTCGTAACGCACCAGCAGCGGTTTGTCGTTGGACAACACCTCGGCCATCAGGCTGAGCACCACCAGGGTGCAGAACGCCACCAGGCTGACAAAACCCAACCGGTTGCGCCGAAACCGCTGCCAGGCGCGGCGCGAAGGGCTGAGGGAGTGGGTAGTCGCCATGCCCAGCCCCTCAGTCGAACTTCACGCGGGGGTCCACCCACACGTAGCACAGGTCGCTGATCAGCTTGGTGAACAGCCCGATCAGCGTGAACAGGTAGAGTGTGCCCAGCACCACCGGGTAGTCGCGCCGGATCACGCTCTCGTAGCTCAACAGCCCCAGGCCGTCGAGCGAGAACAGCGTCTCGATCAGCAACGAGCCCGCGAAAAACGCGCCAATGAAGGCGGCCGGAAAGCCGGTGATGATGGGAATGAGCGCGTTGCGGAACACGTGCTTCCAGAGCACCTGGCGCTCGCTCAGGCCCTTGGCGCGCGCGGTCAGCACGTACTGCTTGCGGATCTCCTCCAGAAAGGCGTTCTTGGTCAGCATGGCTGTCACGGCAAAACTGCCCAGCACCATGGCTGTCACCGGCAGGGTGATGTGCCAGAGGTAGTCCACGATGCGCGCCCCCCAGGAAAGCTCATCCCAGTTCGCCGAGGTGAGGCCGCGCAGGGGGAACCACTGCAACTGCCCGCCAAAGATGACCAGCAGCGCCACGCCCAGCACAAAGCCCGGAATGGCATAGCCCACCAACACCAGCAGCGTGGTCACCAGGTCGAACCGCGAACCGGCCCGAACCGCCTTGGCCACGCCCAGCGGCACCGCCACGGCGTAGCTGATGAAAAAGGTCCAGAGCCCCAGGCTGATGGATACCGGCAGCTTCTCGATCACCAACTCCGAGACCGCCTTGTTCTGGAAGAAACTGGTGCCCAAATCGAAGCGAGCGAACTGGCCCAGCATCTGGAAGAAGCGCTCATGGGCCGGTTTGTCGAAGCCGTACAGGGCCTTGATCTGCTCGAGCCGCTGCGGGTCCACCCCCTGTGCGCCGCGGTACACCGAGCCGCCCTCGGCCCCGCCCACCGCGCCGGCGCGGGCTTCGGCCAGGTACTGCTCCACCGGCCCGCCCGGCACGAACTGGATGACGACAAAGGTGAGCAGCAGCACGCCGAACAGCGTCGGCAGCATCAGCAGCAAGCGTTTGAGGATGTAAACCCACATGGTGCGGTGTGTCCGGTGCGGTGGTCAGGGCTGGCGGGCCCACCAGGTGTCTATGGCCCACGCCTCGCCCGAGGCGTAAGGCGGCATCTCCCTCGGGTGGGCCAGCCGCCAGGCGTTGTAGGCCATGCGGTGCGTGGTCGCCGCCCATTGGGGGATGAGGTAATGGCTGTGGCTGATGACGCGGTCGAGCGCCCGGCAGGCCGCCAGGAATTCCGGTTTGGAGCGCGCGTCGCTCATGCGGGCGACGAGCGCGTCCACCGCGGGGCTGGCCACGCCAGCGAAATTGCCCGAATCCTCGGTGCGCGCGGCCTCGCTGCCAAACAGGTCGGCGTACTCGGCACCGGGGTTGTGGGTGCCACCGTAAGCGATGGAGATGACCTGGAAGTCGAACGTGCGCAGGCGCTGCTGGTAGAGCGCGAAGTCCACCGGGCGGAAGCGCAACTCGATGCCCAGCTTCTCCAGGTTGCGCGCCCACGGGGTGACCACGCGTGCACCGGCTTCGGCACTGTCCAGGTACTCCAGCACCATGGGCTCGCCTTTGCCATTGCGCAGCTTGCCGTCCTGCACCGTCCAGCCGGCCTCGCGCAACAGCGCCTGGGCGCGGCGCAGGTTGGCGCGCAAGGATTGGTCGCCATCGGTACGAGGGGGCTCGTACATCGGCCCGAACACCGTGGGCGGCAACTGCGCCCGCCACGGCGCGAGCAGCGCCTGTTCATCCGCCCCCGGAGCGCCATGGGGCGAACAGTCCGTGTTGCCGAACAGCCCGCGCACCCGCTGGTAGCTGTTGTAGAACATCTGCCGGTTCATCCACTCGTAGTCCAATGCCAGGCCCAGCGCTTCGCGCACGCGGATGTCGTCCAGCGGCGCGCGGCGGGTGTTGAGCACGTAGCTCTGGAACCCCATGGGCAGCCGGTGGCGGAACTCGGCCTTCACCAGTTCACCGGAATCGAAGCGCCGCCCGGTCACCCGCCGGGCCCAGTCACCGGCCGAGAAAAAGCGCATCAGATCGAACTCGCCGGCCTTGAGCGCTTCCAGCCGGGCCGTGTTGTCCTTGTAGATCTTGACGGTGATGCGGTCGAAATTGGCCGTCCCACGGCGCACGGGCAGGTCGCGCGCCCAGTAGTTCGGGTCGCGCACGTAGGTGATGTCACGCCCGAAGCGCACCGGGCCGATGCGGTACGGCCCGCTGCCGATGGGCAGGTCCATCACCACCTGGTCAAAGGTCTTGCGCTGGCCGGTCTTGGGGTCGATCTCGTTGCCCCAGGCGCGGCTGAACACCGGCAGGCCGCCCACCGTCAGCGGCAGTTCGCGGTTGGGCTTGCGAAAGCGGTAACGCACCGTGCGTTCGTCCAGCACGTCCAGGCCGGCCACGTCGGCGAGGATGGTCTTGTACACCGGCGAGGTGTAGGGCCCCATCAGCGTGTCGAAGCTGAACTTCACGTCGGCGGCCAGCACCGGGTCGCCGTTGTGGAAACGGGCCTCGCGCCGCAGGCGAAACGTGACCGACAGGCCATCGGGGGCAGCCTGCACCTCTTCGGCCAGCAGGCCGTAAGCGGCGCCACTCTCATCGGCGGCGCCGGTCAGCAGGCTGTCGAACATCAGGTCCGACAGGTAGGCCGGTGCCGTGCCGCGCAGGGTGAAGGGGTTGTACTTGTCGAAGGTGGACGCGCGCAAGTTACTCACCAGGCGCAACTCGCCGCCCTTGGGGGCATCGGGGTTGACGTAGTCAAAGTGAGCGAAGCCGGGCGGGTACTTCAGGTCGCCCCACAGCGCGTAACCATGCGCCGCCCAGGCCAACGGACTGGCCAGCACCGCCCACGCCAGGCCGAGTGCCGGGCCCCAATGCGTCACCGGCGGAAACTGAAGCAGACGGCGGTGGCGGGATGGGAGGGCGCGCATGCGACAATTCTGCAGGATTTTTTCTGGAGATTGACTCATGGGTTTTCTGGCTGGCAAGAAGTTGCTGATCACGGGCGTGCTGTCCAACCGTTCCATTGCCTACGGCATTGCCAAGGCCTGCCACCAGCAGGGCGCGGAACTGGCCTTCAGCTACGTGGGCGAGCGCTTCAAAGACCGCATCACCGAATTCGCCGCCGACTTCGGCTCCAGCCTGGTGTTCGACTGCGATGTCAGCGATGACGCGCAGATCGAGAAATTGTTCCGTGACCTGTCGGTCCACTGGCCCAAGTTCGACGGTTTTGTGCACAGCATCGGCTTTGCGCCGCGCGAGGCCATCGCCGGCAACTTCCTCGACGGCCTGAGCCGCGAAAGCTTCAAGATCGCCCACGACATCAGCGCGTACAGCTTCCCGGCCATGGCCAAGGCGGCGTTGCCCATGCTGAATGACAAGGCCGCCCTGCTCACCCTGACCTACCTGGGCAGCCTGCGCACCGTGCCCAACTACAACACCATGGGGCTGGCCAAAGCCAGCCTGGAAGCCTCGGTGCGCTACCTCGCCGAAGCCGTGGGCAAACTGGACGATGGCCGCAGCGTGCGCGTCAACGGCATCAGCGCCGGCCCCATCAAAACGCTGGCGGCCAGCGGGATCAAGGACTTCGGCAAGTTGCTGGGCATGGTGGCCGACGCCGCCCCCCTGCGCCGCAACGTCACCATCGAAGATGTGGGCAACGTGGCGGCCTTCCTGCTGAGCGACCTGGCCGGCGGGGTCACCGCCGAAATCACGTACGTGGACGGCGGCTTCAGCCAGACCGCCGGCATCAGCCGCGACAGCGAGCAGCTCGGCTGAGCCCCCGGCGCCCCGCAAGGGTGCGGCCAAACAAAAAGGCAGCTCACCGAGCTGCCTTTTTGCTTTCTGGACAGAAGGATCACTTCTTCTGCGGCGGCAAGTCCGTGCAGGAACCGTGCGCCACCTCTGCCGCCATGCCGATGCTTTCGCCCAGCGTGGGGTGCGGGTGGATGGTCTTGCCGATGTCCACCGCGTCGGCGCCCATCTCGATGGCCAGCGCGATCTCGCCGATCATGTCGCCCGCGTGGGTGCCCACGATGCCGCCACCCAGGATCTTGCCGTGACCATGGGCCTCAGGCGAGTCGTCGAACAGCAGCTTGGTGTAACCCTCGTCGCGGCCGTTGGCAATGGCGCGGCCCGAAGCCGTCCACGGGAACAGGCCCTTCTTGACCTTGATGCCCTGCGCCTTGGCCTGGTCCTCGGTCAGGCCCACCCAGGCCACCTCGGGGTCGGTGTAGGCCACGCTCGGGATCACCCGCGCGTTGAACGCGGCAGCCGCCAATTCGGCGTTGCCTTGCAGTTCACCGGCAATCACCTCGGCCGCCACGTGCGCCTCGTGCACCGCCTTGTGCGCCAGCATGGGCTGGCCCACCACGTCGCCAATGGCGAAGATGTGCGGCACGTTGGTGCGCATCTGGATATCGACGTTGATGAAGCCCCGATCCGTCACGGCCACACCGGCCTTGTCGGCGGCAATCTTCTTGCCGTTGGGCGTGCGGCCCACGGCCTGCAGCACCAGGTCGTAGGTGCCTTCGCTCTTGGTGCCGTCCAGGCCCTCGAACTGCACCTTGATGCCTTCGGGCGTGGCCTGCGCCCCCACCGTCTTGGTCTTCAACATGATGTTGTCGAAGCGGTGTGCGTTCATCTTCTGCCACACCTTCACCAGGTCGCGGTCGGCGCCCTGCATCAGGCCGTCGAGCATTTCCACCACGTCCAGGCGCGCGCCCAGCGTGGAATACACCGTGCCCATCTCCAGGCCAATGATGCCGCCGCCGATGATGAGCATCTTCTTGGGCACTTCCTTGAGCGCCAGGGCACCCGTGCTGTCCACCACGCGCGGATCGTCGGGCATGAAGGGCAGGCGCACGGCCTGCGAACCGGCCGCGATGATGCACTTCTTGAACGCCACCACCTTCTTGGTGCCGGTCTTGTCCTGGCCGGTGCCCGTGGTCTCTTCCACCTCCACGTGGTTGGGGCCCACGAAGGCGCCGTAACCGCGCACGATGGTGACCTTGCGCATCTTGGCCATGGCCGCCAGGCCGCCTGTGAGCTTGCCGATGACCTTTTCCTTGTGGCCGCGCAGCTTGTCCACGTTCACGGTGGGCGCGCCAAAGTCCACGCCCAGGTCGGCCATGTGGCTCACTTCGTCCATGACGGCCGCCACGTGCAGCAGCGCTTTGGACGGGATGCAACCCACGTTCAGGCAGACGCCACCCAGCGTGCCGTAGCGCTCGACGATCACCACCTTCAGGCCCAGGTCGGCCGCGCGGAAGGCGGCGGAATAGCCGCCAGGGCCGGCGCCCAGCACCAGCAGATCACATTCCAGATCGGCCGAACCGGCGAAACTGGCGGCGACCGGCGCCGGTGCCGTGGCCACGGGAGCAGCCACCGGCGCTGCAGCCGCAGCGGGGGCAGCAGCGGACGCCGGCGCATTGGCTGCTGCCGGGGCCGCAGCGGCGTCGCCCGCGACCTCCAGCGACAGCACCACCGAGCCTTCGCTGACCTTGTCGCCCAGCTTGACCTTGAGTTCCTTCACCACGCCGGCGTGGCTGGAGGGAATCTCCATCGACGCTTTGTCACTCTCCACCGTGATGAGGCTTTGCTCCTGCTTGACCGTGTCGCCAGGCTTCACCAGCAACTCGATCACCGCCACTTCGGCGAAGTCGCCAATGTCGGGAACCTTGATGTCCATCAGTGCCATGTTCAGGTTTCTTTACAGCAACACGCGGCGGAAGTCCGCCAGGATCTGGCCCAGGTAGGCGTTGAAGCGCGCTGCAGCGGCGCCGTCGATCACGCGGTGGTCCCACGTCAGCGACAGCGGCAGCATCAGGCGCGGCACAAACTGCTTGCCGTCCCACTTGGGTTCCATCTGGCTCTTGCAGACGCCCAGAATGGCCACCTCGGGCGCGTTGATGATGGGCGTGAAGTAACGCCCACCAATGCCGCCCAGGCTGGAAATGGTGAAGGTCGCGCCGCTCATGTCGGCGGGGCCCAGCTTGCCGTCGCGTGCCTTCTTGGCCAGCTCAGCCATCTCCTGGCTGATCTGCAGCACGCCCTTCTTGTCGGCGTCCTTGATCACGGGGACCACCAGGCCGTTGGGCGTGTCGGCCGCAAAGCCGATGTGCCAGTACTGCTTGTAGACCAGCGCGTCGCCGTCCAGGCTGGAGTTGAATTCGGGGAACTTCTTGAGCGCCGCCACGCAGGCCTTGATGAGGAAGGCCAGCATGGTCACCTTGACGCCGGACTTCTCGTTTTCCTTGTTGGTGGACACGCGGAAGGCTTCGAGGTCGGTGATGTCGGCGTCGTCGTGGTTGGTCACCGCCGGGATCATCACGGCGTTGCGCAGCAGGTTGGCGCCACTGATCTTCTTGATGCGGCCCAGCTCCTTGCGCTCGATGGGGCCGAACTTGGCGAAGTCCACCTTGGGCCAGGGGATGAGGCCCAGCTCAGAGCCGCCACCCGAAGTCGCAGGCGCCTTGGCCGCCTGGGCCAAGGTCTGGATGGCGCCCGCCATCACCGACTTGGTGAAGCCCTGCACGTCTTCCAGGGTGATGCGGCCCTTGGCGCCGGAACCCTTCACCTCGGCCAGCGGCACGCCCAGTTCGCGAGCGAACTTGCGCACCGAAGGCGACGCATGCGGCAGGCCCAGCGCCGGGGTGGCGGTGGGGTTGTGCGGAGGGGCCGACACGGTGGCTGCGGCAGGTGCTGCAGCCGCGGCAACGGGTGTGGGCGCAGCGGCCACCGGCGCGGATGCGGGTGCCGGTGCAGCAGGGGCAGCCCCAGCGGCCACGGCACCTTCCAGAATGGCCAGCAGATCGCCGATATTGACCTTGTCGCCCAGCTTGACCTTCAGCTCCTTGATCACGCCAGCGTGGCTGGAGGGAATCTCCATCGACGCCTTGTCGGACTCCACGGTGATCAGGCTCTGCTCCACCTTGACCGTGTCGCCCGGTTTGACGAACACCTCGATCACCGCCACGTCCTTGAAGTCGCCGATGTCGGGCACACGGACTTCAATGCTGCCGGTAGCCGCAGGCGCTGCCACAGGAGCCGCAACAGGCGCAGGCGCTGCGGCTGCAGGGGCTGCAGGGGCTGCCGGCGCGGCGGCGGGCGCCGGTGCGGGTGCGGGTGCCACAGCACCTTCAGCCTCCAGCACCAGCACGGCCGAGCCTTCGCTCACCTTGTCGCCCAGCTTGATCTTGAACTCCTTGACCACGCCCGCGTGGCTCGACGGAATTTCCATCGACGCCTTGTCGCTTTCCACGGTGATGAGCGACTGGTCCACGGCGACCGTGTCGCCCGGCTTCACCAGCAGCTCGATGACCGCCACTTCAGAAAAATCCCCGATGTCCGGGACCTTCACTTCGATCAGTGCCATGTTCTTGTCTCCGGTGAATCAGGCGTACAGGGGGTTCACTTTTTCGGTGTTGATGCCGTACTTGGCAATCGCCTCGGCCACCTTGGCCACGGGCACCGTGCCCTCCTCGGCCAGCGCCTTGAGCGCGGCCACCACGATGTAGTGGCGGTTGATCTCGAAGTGCTCGCGCAGCTTGCTGCGGAAGTCGCTGCGGCCAAAGCCGTCGGTGCCCAGCACCTTGTAGGTGCGGCCCTTCGGGATGAACGGGCGGATCTGGTCAGCGAAGGACTTCATGTAGTCGGTGGACGCCACCACGGGGCCGGTGTGCTTGTCCAACTGCTGCGTCACGAACGGCACGCGCGGCGCATCGGTCGGGTGCAGCAGGTTCCAGCGCTCGCAGTCCTGGCCGTCGCGGGCCAGTTCGTTGAAGCTCGGGCAGCTCCACACGTTGGCGGCCACGCCCCAGTCCTTCTCCAGCAGTTCCTGGGCGAACAGACTTTCGCGCAGGATGGAACCCGAACCCAGCAGCTGCACGCGCGGCGTCAGCTTGGCGCCTTCCTTGCACAGGTACATGCCCTTGATGATCTGCTCTTCGGTGCCCGCGGTCAGGCCGGGCATCGGGTAGTTTTCGTTCAGCAGGGTCAGGTAGTAGAAGACATTTTCCTGCTTCTCCACCATGCGCTTCAAGCCATGGTGGATGATCACGCCCACTTCGTGCGCGAACGTCGGGTCGTAGCTCACGCAGTTGGGAATGGTGCCCGCCATGATCTGGCTGTGGCCGTCCTCGTGCTGCAGGCCTTCGCCGTTGAGCGTGGTACGCCCGGAGGTGCCGCCCAGCAGGAAGCCGCGCGCCTGCATGTCGCCCGCCGCCCAGGCCAGGTCGCCAATGCGCTGGAAGCCGAACATCGAGTAGTAGATGTAGAACGGCACCATGATGCGGTTGTTGGTGCTGTACGACGTAGCCGCCGCGATCCAGCTGGCCATGCCACCCGCTTCGTTGATGCCTTCCTGCAGGATCTGGCCGGCCTTGTCTTCCTTGTAGTACATCACCTGGTCTTTGTCCACCGGGGTGTACAACTGGCCCTTGGGGTTGTAGATGCCGATCTGGCGGAACAGGCCTTCCATGCCGAAGGTGCGTGCCTCGTCCACCAGGATAGGCACTACGCGCGGGCCAAGCGCCTGGTCGCGCAACAGCTGCGTCAGGAAGCGCACGTAGGCCTGGGTGGTGGAAATCTCACGGCCTTCGGCCGTGGGTTCCAGCACCGCCTTGAAGGTCTCCAGCGACGGGATGGTGAAGCTCTCGTCGGCCTTGGTGCGGCGGTGCGGCAGGTAGCCGCCCAGCGCCTGGCGGCGCTCGTGCAGGTACTTCATCTCCGGCGTGTCGTCGGCCGGCTTGTAGAACGGCACCTTGGGCAGTTCGCTGTCGGGAATGGGAATGTTGAAGCGGTCGCGCATGTAGCGGATGTCGTCATCGCTCAGCTTCTTGGTCTGGTGGGCGGTATTCTTGCCCTCGCCCGCGCGGCCCATGCCATAGCCCTTGACGGTCTTGACCAGCAGCACGGTGGGCTGGCCCTTGGCGTTGTGCGCGCGGTGGAAGGCAGCGTACACCTTCTGCGCATCGTGGCCGCCACGGCGCAGCGCCCAGATGTCCTCGTCGCTCATCTTGGAGACGAGTTCCAGTGCCTTCGGGTCGCGGCCGAAGAAGTTCTTGCGCACGAAGGCACCGTCGTTCGCCTTGAAGGCCTGGTAGTCGCCGTCCAGCGTGTCGAGCATGATCTTGCGCAGGGCGCCGTCCTTGTCGCGGGCCAGCAGCGGGTCCCAGTTGCTGCCCCACAGCAGCTTGATGACGTTCCAGCCCGAGCCGCGGAACTCACCTTCCAGTTCCTGGACGATCTTGCCGTTGCCACGCACCGGGCCGTCCAGGCGCTGCAGGTTGCAGTTGACCACGAACACCAGATTGTCCAGCCCTTCGCGCGCCGCCAGGCCGATGGCGCCCAGGCTCTCTGGCTCGTCCATCTCGCCGTCGCCGCAGAACACCCACACCTTGCGCTGGGACGTGTCGGCAATGCCACGGGCGTGCAGGTACTTCAGGAAGCGCGCCTGGTAAATGGCCATCAAGGGGCCCAGGCCCATGGACACGGTCGGGAACTGCCAGAACTCCGGCATCAGCTTGGGGTGCGGGTAGCTCGACAGGCCCTTGCCGTCCACTTCCTGGCGGAAGTTCAGCAGCTGCTCTTCCGTCAGGCGGCCTTCCATGAAGGCACGGGCGTAGATGCCGGGCGCGCTGTGGCCCTGGATGTACAGCAGGTCACCGCCGTGGGTGCCGCCCTTGTCGGTGTTGTCGGCGTGCCAGAAGTGGTTGAAGCCGCAGGCAAACAGGTGCGCCAGCGACTGGAAGGAACTGATGTGCCCGCCCAGGTCGCCGCCATCGGCCGGGTTCAGGCGGTTGGCCTTCACCACCATGGCCATGGCGTTCCAGCGCATGTAGGCACGCAGGCGGCCTTCGATCTCCAGGTTGCCGGGGCTGCGCTCTTCCTCGTCCGGTCCGATGGTGTTGACATAACCCGTGGTGGCCGAGAACGGCAAATCCACGCTGTGCTCACGCGCCTCTTCCAGCAACTGCTCCAGCAGGAAGTGCGCCCGCTCCGGCCCCTCCTTCTCGATCACCGCGGCAAGGGCGTCCAGCCATTCGCGGGTTTCCTGGTGGTCGATGTCGGGGGCGCTGAGCACAGCGTTCACGTTCTGCGGGACGGACATGCTTGTCTCCTGAAGTTGGAACAAAGGTTACGGCGACGCATTCGCCATGTCACGAAGTTTCGCATGAAAACCTTCGATTTTCAATATGCGGTTTAACTTTTTATATTGTGAAATTACGGCGAAATCTCTGTGACCCGACATCCTCTAGACTCGCGTCATGTCCGTCCAGCCCTCGTCCGCCCGCGCGCGGCTTGCCCTTCCCTTTGTCTGGTGGCGCCAGCGTTGGCGCAGCCTCAGCCCCACGCAGCAAGACCGCCTCGCGGCCGTCGGACCGTTGTTGTCGGTACTGCTGTTCCTGGCGGCCATTTTCTCGGCCATCACCTATTTCACGCTCGAAGAACTCAACCGCGAGCAGGAGGCTGTCACGCGCGACGTGGAGTACGCCCAACAACGCCTGCGCCTGAGGCTGCTGGAGCGGCAGGAGCAGCTCATGCGCATCGCGCGGGCGATCTCGAACCAGGAAATCGAGGAGACCGAGTTCGTCTTCCAGATCGAGACGCTGGTCTCGCAGTACCCCGAGCTGCAGGCCGTCACCTGGGTCAACCAGCGCCGCGAGGTGGTGACCGGCTACGCTTCCCCGAGTGCACCGCCCCACATGCTGCGTCAGAACGGCGACACGCTCTCGCCGGAAAGCACCGACGGCACATTTGAACTGGCGCGGGAGCTGCGGCAGACGGTGTACTCCCGGCCCCTGGGCCTGCCGGACCAAGATGCTGCGCTGCTGTTGCTGGTGCCGCTCACCGAGCAGGGGCGTTTCAGCGGTGTGCTGATGGCGGAATATTCGATCGAGGCGCTGCTGCGCTTTGGCGTGCCCAACGAGGTGCTGGCACGCTACGCCGTCACACTGATCGACGAGCAGGGACGCGTCCTGGCTGGCACACCCCATACCGTCACGCTCACCGGCCTGCGCCGGCTGCCCTGGGCCGCCAAGCCCCAGGCCCATGACATGCCAGTTGCGCCCATCGGCAACAGCCTGATCCTCAAGGCCGAAGGCTACCGCACCAGCCGCGACACCATGGGCGAGGCCTTTTTCTGGGTGGTGGGCGCCATGAGCGCGCTCACGGTCTGGATGCTGCTGGGCAACATGCGCCACACCCGCCGACGCTTGCAGGCCCAGCGCGCCCTGGTGGCCGAGACAAACTTCAGGCGCGCGATGGAAAACTCCATGCTGACCGGCATGCGGGCGCTGGACATCGAAGGCCGCATCACCTACGTCAACCCCGCGTTCTGCTCCATGACGGGCTGGACCGAGGACGACCTGCTGGGCGCCACCGCCCCCTTTCCTTACTGGCCCGAGGCCGAACACGAGCACCTGCGCGCCCGGCTCGACGACGAGCTCAGCGGCCGGTCACTGCCCGGCGGCTTCGAGGTGCCCGTCAAACGCAAAAACGGCAGCGTGTTCTATGCCCGCATGTACGTGTCGCCGCTGATCGACGCCCGCGGCAAGCAGACCGGATGGATGACGTCGATGACCGACATCACCGAGCCCAAGCGCATCCGCGAAGAGCTCACTGCCTCCTACGACCGCTTCACCACCGTGCTCGACAGCCTGGACGAAGCGATTTCGGTGGCGCCCCTGAGCAGCTCCGAACTGCTGTTCGCCAACAAGATGTACCAGACCTGGTTTGGCACCGGCGGGCGGGGGCACCGCCTGCTGGTGGACCTGTCGTCTGCGTTGCCGGTCACGCCGTCGGTCGAAAGCACCGACCTCGTCGACGGCCTGGCCGGCCTGCCCACCGACGCCCTGCTGGAAGCCAGCGCCGAGAACACCCAGATCTTCGTGAGCGAACTCAACAAGTGGCTGGAAGTTCGCACCCGCTACCTCACCTGGGTGGACGGCCGGCTCGCGCAGATGGTGATCGCCACCGATATCACCGCCCGCCGACTGGCGGAAGAACAGGCCGCCCTGCAGGCCGAGCGGGCCGAAACGGCCAGCCGCCTCATCACCATGGGCGAGATGGCCTCCAGCGTGGCGCACGAGCTCAACCAGCCCCTCACCGCCATCAGCAACTACAGCAGCGGCATGATCGCGCGGCTGCAAAAGAAGCAGATCACCGACGAGGAACTGCTCGGCGTGCTGGAAAAAACCGCCAAGCAAGCCCAACGCGCCGGACAGATCATCCAGCGCATCCGCGCCTTCGTCAAACGCAGCGAGCCCAACCCGACGCTGTCCGACGTCGCGCAGATGGTCAGCAACGCGACCGAACTCGCCGAAATCGACCTGCGCCGCCATGCCATCCGGCTCAACACCTACGTGGCCGCGCGCCTGCCGCGGCTGATGGTGGACCCGATCCTCATCGAGCAGGTGTTGATCAACCTGATGAAGAACGGCGGTGAGGCGATCGTGCAGGCGCAACGCCCGCCGGCGCAGCGACACATCGAGCTCACCGTCACGCCACGCCGTGTGGACGACCGCGAGGTGGTGGAGTTTTCGGTCAAGGACACGGGCCAGGGCGTGCCCATGGAACAGCTAGAGCGCATCTACGAGGCGTTCTACAGCACCAAGTCGGAGGGCATGGGGATCGGGCTCAAACTGTGCCGCTCGATCGTCGAGTCGCACCACGGCCGACTGCAGGCGCGAAACCTCTACAATGCGCAGGAAATCACGGGTTGTGAGTTCAGTTTCTGGATTCCCGTGTCGTCCCCCGCCAACGCGTGACGATCTTCATGGGCTCCCACCCGACGACCCCAGACAACACCAGAAAGAGTGAGATGAGCTTGATTCCGAAACGAGGCACGGTGTATGTGGTGGACGACGACGAGGCCGTGCGCGACTCGTTGCAATGGTTGCTCGAAGGCAAAGATTACCGGGTCAGGTGTTTCGAATCCGCCGAAGCGTTCCTCAGCCGCTACGACCCCCGCGAGGTGGCCTGCCTGATCGCCGACATCCGCATGGGCGGCATGACCGGGCTGGACCTCCAGAACCGGCTGCTCGAGCGGCAATCCCCCCTGCCCATCGTCTTCATCACGGGCCATGGTGACGTACCCATGGCCGTCGAAACCATGAAGAAGGGCGCGCTGGATTTCATCCAGAAGCCGTTCAATGAAGAACAGCTGGTGAGCCTGGTCGAACGCATGCTGGAGATCGCCCGTGAGTCGTTCGAGGTCCACCAGCAGGCCGCCACCCGCGACGCCCTGCTCGGCAAGCTCACCACCCGCGAATCCCAGGTGCTGGAGCGCATCGTGGCCGGCCGCCTGAACAAGCAGATCGCCGACGACCTCGGCATCAGCATCAAGACGGTGGAAGCCCACCGTGCCAACATCATGGAAAAACTCGGCGCCAACACGGTGGCCGACCTGTTGAAAATTGCCCTGGCGCCCGCCGCCAAGGCTTGACCGCTACTCTCTCGTTTCATGACCGCCCAACTGATCGACGGCAACGCGCTGTCGCGCCAACTGCGCACCGAAGTCTCCCAACGCGTCGCCGCCCTCAAGGCACGTGGCATCACCCCCGGCCTGGCCGTCATCCTGGTGGGCGACAACCCCGCCAGCCAGGTATACGTGCGCAACAAGGTCAAGGCCTGTGAAGACACCGGCATGCATTCGGTGCTGGAAAAATACGACGCCGCCCTGACCGAAGCCGAGCTGCTGGCCCGGGTGCACGCACTCAACAACGACCCGACCATTCACGGGATCCTGGTGCAGCTGCCGCTGCCCGCGCATATCGACGCGCACAAGGTGATCGAAGCCATCAGCCCGGCGAAAGACGTGGACGGCTTCCACGTGGCCAGCGCCGGCGCGCTGATGGTGGGCCAGCCCGGCTTCTGGCCCTGCACGCCCTATGGCTGCATGAAGATGCTCGAGAGCATCGGCTACGACCTGCGCGGCAAACACGCGGTGGTCATTGGCCGCAGCAACATCGTGGGCAAGCCCATGGCGCTCATGCTGCTGCAGAAGGACGCCACCGTCACAATCTGCCATTCGCGCACGGCCGACCTCAAAGCCCAGACCCTGCAGGCCGACGTGATCGTGGCCGCAGTGGGCAAGCGCAACGTGCTCACCGCCGACATGGTCAAGCCCGGCGCCGTGGTGTTGGATGTGGGCATGAACCGCAACGACGAAGGCAAGCTCTGCGGTGATGTGGACTTTGAGGGGGTGAAGGAAGTGGCGGGTTACATCACGCCGGTGCCGGGTGGCGTGGGACCCATGACCATCACCATGCTGATGGTCAATACACTCGAATCGGCCGAGCGCGCGGCGGGCTGAGCGCGCAACCCGTCAGGCCGCAGAGATCAGGTGGATGGGGCGTCGGTGCGGCGCCCAAACCACCACAGCACCCGCAGGGCGCACAACCACTGCAGCAGCACCAGCACGCTGCCCACGGTGTGCCACAGCCGCAAATTGCCCCCGGTGGTGCGCGCGGTGAGGATGCGTTCAGCCACGCCATGCTCCTGCACCAGGGCCGCCAGCGCGGCCAGCAGCAACCAGGGCAGCAGCACCCAGCGGGCCGTGACCTCGGCCGACTTCAGGCGCTGCAGACGCCCCCACATCACCAGCACCAGCGCCACCACCAGACTGGCCCAGGCCTGCACCTGGAACAGCTTGGCCGCATAAGGCCCCGCCAAGGCGGGGTTGCCGATCAGCCCGAAGGCCATGGGCACGGCCACGAAGCTCAACGCCGACAGGCCACCCCACCACAGGGCGGCCAGCAGCAGCGGCCAGCGGTCGAACAACGCTTGCATGGGTTTACTGGTAGCGAACGGCGACGATCTCGAAACGTTTCACACCGCCAGGCGCCTGCACCTCGGCCACGTCGCCCTCTTCCTTGCCGATCAACGCACGGGCGATCGGGCTGGAGATGTTGATCAGGCCCAGCTTGAGGTCCGCCTCGTCTTCGCCGACGATCTGGTAAGTCACGCCGTCGCCGGAGCTTTCCTCTTCCAGCTCCACCGTGGCACCGAACACCACCCGGCCGCCGGCGTCCACCGCCGCGGGGTCAATCACCTGAGCGACCGAAAGCTTGCCTTCGATTTCTGCAATTCGCCCTTCGATGAAGCCCTGGCGCTCCTTGGCGGCATCGTAGTCGGCGTTTTCGCTCAAATCACCTTGCGCGCGGGCTTCGGCGATCGCATTGATCACGGCGGGACGGTCGACCGTCTTCAGGCGGTGCAGCTCTTCCTTGAGCTTGTCGGCACCGCGCTTGGTCACGGGTATGGTGGTCATTTGTCTATCTCCAAAAGCAAACCGCCGATCGTTACCAATCGGCGGTGTCATTGGCTGAATTATGCCTCAAGCCGGGTGACCCCGACCGCCATGGCCGGTCGGGGAAACGCTTAGATGGCGCGTTCAGGCGGCGAGTTCAGCGTGCATTTCCTGCACCGAGATCACGCCCAACTGGTCCAGGCTCTTCATGCCTTCAACAGCCGCCTCGGCCCCCGAAATGGTGGTGAAGGTGGTGACGCGGTTCAGCAGTGCCGAGGTACGGATGTAGCGCGAATCGGCGATGGCGTTGCGGCGCTCCTCCACCGTGTTGATGACCATAGCGATTTCGCCGTTCTTGACCATGTCCACGATGTTGGGGCGGCCTTCGGCCACCTTGTTGACGACTTCGCAAGCCACGCCTGCCGCCTGGATGGCCGCGGCGGTGCCGCGCGTCGCCACCAGGTCAAAACCCATGGCCGCCAGGTCGCGTGCCACCACCACGGCACGGGCCTTGTCGGTCGGCTTGACCGACAGGAACACCTTCTTGACCTCGTCGGTCGGGCGCGGCAATTTGGTGCCAGCGCCCAGCTGCGACTTCACAAAGGCTTCGCCGAAGGTCTTGCCCACGCCCATCACTTCGCCGGTGGACTTCATCTCAGGGCCGAGGATGGTGTCCACACCGGGGAACTTCACGAACGGGAACACCGCTTCCTTGACGCTGAAGTACGGCGGGGTGACCTCTTCGGTCACGCCCTGCTGCGCCAGCGTCTGGCCGGCCATGCAGCGCGCGGCCACCTTGGCCAGCTGGATGCCCGTGGCCTTGGAGACGAACGGCACCGTGCGCGAGGCGCGGGGGTTTACTTCCAGCACGAAGATCACGTCCTTCTTGACGCCGTTCTCTTCCACTTCCTGGATGGCGAACTGCACGTTCATCAGGCCGACCACGTTCAGGGCGTTGGCCATGGCCGCGGTCTGGCGCTTGAGCTCGTCCACCGTGGCCTTGCCCAGGTAGTACGGCGGCAGCGAACAGGCGGAGTCGCCCGAGTGCACGCCGGCCTGCTCGATGTGCTCCATCACGCCGCCAATCAGCACCTGGCCCGACGCGTCGCGGATGCAGTCCACATCGCACTCGATGGCGTCGTTCAGGAAGCGGTCCAGCAGCACCGGCGAGTCGTTGCTCACCTTCACCGCTTCGCGCATGTAGCGTTCGAGGTCGCGCGGCTCGTGCACGATTTCCATCGCGCGGCCGCCCAGCACGTAGCTGGGGCGCACCACCAGGGGGTAGCCCAGCTCGGCGGCCTTCTCCATCGCCTCGGCCTCGGTGCGCGCGGTGGCGTTGGGCGGCTGGCGCAGGCCCAGCTCGTGCAGCAGCTTCTGGAAGCGTTCGCGGTCCTCGGCGGCGTCGATCATGTCGGGTGTGGTGCCAATGATCGGTACGCCGTTGGCCTCCAGGCCCAGCGCCAGCTTGAGCGGTGTCTGGCCACCGTACTGCACGATCACGCCCAGCGGCTTTTCCTTGTCCACGATTTCCAGCACGTCCTCCAGCGTCAGCGGCTCGAAGTACAGGCGGTCGCTGGTGTCGTAGTCGGTGGAAACCGTCTCGGGGTTGCAGTTGACCATGATGGTTTCGTAACCATCCTCGCGCATGGCGAGCGCCGCGTGCACGCAGCAGTAGTCGAACTCGATGCCCTGGCCGATGCGGTTCGGGCCACCGCCCAGCACCATGATCTTCTTCCTGTCCGTCGGCTGCGCCTCGCACTCTTCCTCGTAGGTCGAGTACATGTAGGCGGTGTTGGTGGCGAACTCGGCGGCGCAGGTGTCCACGCGCTTGTACACGGGGCGAACGTTGAGGGCGCGGCGCTGGTCGCGCACGGCCTTCTCGGTGGTCTTGAGCAGCTTGGCCAGGCGGCGGTCGCTGAAACCTTTCTGTTTCAGGGTGCGCAGGGTCTCGGCACTCAAAGACGCCAAGGCGCCCTCGCCCTTTTCCGCCGTCAGTTCGTCCAGTTGCAGTTCGATCTTCACGATCTCTTCGATCTGCACCAGGAACCACTTGTCGATCTTGGTGAAGTTGAAGACCTCGTCCACCGACCAGCCGGCGGCAAAAGCATCGCCCACGTACCAGATGCGCTCGGGGCCGGGTTCGCCCAGCTCGCGCTCCAGGATTTCGCGGTCCTGGGTCTTCTCGTTCATGCCGTCCACGCCCACTTCCAGGCCACGCAGGGCTTTCTGGAAGCTTTCCTGGAAGGTGCGGCCCATGGCCATCACCTCGCCCACCGACTTCATCTGGGTGGTCAGGCGGTTGTCGGCAGTCGGGAACTTCTCGAACGCAAAACGCGGGATCTTGGTCACCACGTAGTCGATCGACGGCTCGAACGATGCTGGCGTGGCACCGCCCGTGATCTCGTTCTTCAGTTCGTCCAGCGTGTAGCCCACGGCCAGCTTGGCCGCGACCTTGGCAATCGGGAAACCCGTGGCCTTGGAGGCCAGCGCCGACGAACGCGACACGCGCGGGTTCATCTCGATCACGACCATGCGGCCGTCTTTCGGATTGATCGAGAACTGCACGTTGGAGCCGCCGGTGTCCACACCAATTTCACGCAGCACCGCCAGCGAGGCGTTGCGCATGATCTGGTATTCCTTGTCAGTCAGCGTCTGCGCCGGTGCCACGGTGATCGAGTCGCCGGTGTGCACGCCCATGGGGTCCAGGTTCTCGATCGAGCAGACGATGATGCAGTTGTCCTTCTTGTCGCGGACCACTTCCATCTCGTACTCTTTCCAGCCCACGAGCGACTCTTCGATCAGCAGCTCGTTGGTGGGCGAGGCTTCCAGGCCGCGCTTGCAGATGGTCTCGAACTCTTCCGGGTTGTAGGCGATGCCGCCGCCCGTACCGCCCAGCGTGAAGCTGGGGCGGATCACCGTGGGGAAGCCCACGGCCTTCTGCACCGCCCAGGCTTCTTCCATGCTGTGGGCGATGCCGGAGCGCGCCGAGCCCAGGCCGATGCGGGTCATCGCGTCCTTGAACTTCAGGCGGTCTTCGGCCTTGTCGATGGCCTCGGGCGTGGCACCGATCAGTTCGCACTTGTACTTGTGCAGCACGCCATTGCGCCACAGGTCCAGGGCGCAGTTCAGCGCGGTCTGGCCACCCATGGTGGGCAGGATGGCGTCGGGACGCTCCTTGGCAATGATCTTCTCGACCGTCTGCCAGGTGATGGGCTCGATGTAGGTGACGTCGGCCGTGGCCGGGTCGGTCATGATCGTGGCGGGGTTGCTGTTGATCAGGATGACCTTGTAGCCCTCTTCGCGCAACGCCTTGCAGGCCTGCACGCCGGAGTAATCGAACTCGCAGGCCTGCCCGATGACGATCGGGCCCGCGCCGATGATGAGGATGCTCTTGATGTCTGTGCGCTTGGGCATTACTTCTTACCTTCCATCAAGGCAATGAAACGGTCAAACAGGTAGGCGATGTCGTGCGGGCCGGGCGAGGCTTCCGGGTGGCCCTGGAAGCAGAAAGCCGGCTTGTCGGTGCGCTCCAGGCCTTGCAGCGTGCCGTCGAACAGGCTGACGTGGGTGGCGCGCACGTTGGCGGGCAGCGACTCCATCTCCACCGCAAAACCGTGGTTCTGGCTGGTGATGCTGACGCGGCCGTTGTCCAGGTCTTTGACCGGGTGGTTGGCGCCGTGGTGGCCGTGCGCCATCTTGAAGGTCTTGGCGCCACTGGCCAGGGCCATGATCTGGTGCCCCAGGCAGATGCCGAACACCGGCTTGCCGGTCTCGATCAGTTCCTGGGTGGCGGCAATGGCGTAGTCGCAGGGCTGCGGGTCGCCGGGGCCGTTGGACAGGAAGATGCCGTCGGGGTTGTGCTTGAGCACCTCGCCGGCGGGCGTCTGCGCCGGCACCACGGTGACCTTGCAGCCGCGTTCGGCCAGCATGCGCAGGATGTTCTTCTTCACGCCGAAGTCGTAGGCCACGACATGGAAGCGCGGCGCAGTCAGCTCGCTGTAGCCCGGCGTGCCGTCTTCGCGCGCCAGCTGCCATTCGGTCTGGGTCCAGACGTAGGGCTGCTTCGTGGTCACCACCTTGGCCAGGTCTTGCCCGGCCATGCTGGGCGCGGCCTGGGCGGCGGCCACGGCCTGGGCCTTCAGCGCGTCGGTCACGGCCTCACCTTCGGCTAGGCCGATGATGGCACCGTTCTGCGCACCCTTTTCGCGCAGGATGCGGGTGAGCTTGCGGGTGTCGATCCCGGCAATCGCCACCGTCCCTTCGCGCTTGAGGTAGTCGCTCAGCGTGAGCTGCGAACGGAAGTTGGAAGCGAGCAGGGGCAGGTCTTTGATGATCAGGCCGGCGGCGTGGACGGCATCTGCCTCCACGTCTTCCTCGTTGATGCCGTAGTTGCCGATGTGCGGGTACGTCAGGGTGACGATCTGCTGGCGGTAGCTCGGGTCGGTGAGGATTTCCTGGTAACCGGTGATGGCGGTGTTGAAGACCACCTCGCCCACGGTCTGACCCGTGGCACCGATGGACACACCTGTAAAGACCGTGCCGTCTGCGAGAGCGAGGATGGCTTTTGCTGGGACGGGGAACACGGGACACTCCAGTTTTGGACGCACCTGTGCCCGCCGGGAAATTGGATGAATTTCAGGGGGAGGCCGGCCGCAGCCGACGGCAGGTGCGCGAGGTTAGGGTAAACCTTGGCATTATAGCCGAGCGGGGGGTTTCGTGACGGCACTCGCGTGCAGGCAAATTGCGGCGGCGGCGGCCACGTTGAGGGACTCTTCGCCACCCGGCTGCGCAATGCGGACGCGGTGCGCCGCCCGCGCCATCAGCGCCTCGGAGACCCCCTGCCCTTCGTGCCCCATGAGCCAGGCGCAGGGCCAGGGCAGTTCGGCCTGGTGCAGCCACGTGCCTTGGTGCGAACTGGTCGCCACCAGCGGCACCACCAGGGTCTGCAGGTCTTCCACCGCCACACTCTCCACCAGGTGCAGCCCGAAATGCGCCCCCATGCCTGCGCGCAGCACCTTGGGCGACCACAAGGCCGCCGTGCCCTTGAGCGCCACCACCTGCTGGAAACCAAAAGCGGCCGCGCTGCGCAGGATGGAGCCGACGTTGCCCGGGTCCTGCAGGCGGTCCAGTACCACCGTGGGGCTGTCGGCCTCCAGCCCCTCTGCCACCGGCAGCTCATACAGGCAGGCCACCTGGGGAGGCGATTCCAGCCCACTGATCCAGCCCATCAGGCGGTCTGCCAGCACCACCCGCCGCACAGCCGGCGGCAGGCCCCAGCCGTCCACCCCATAGGGGTGGGATTCGGTGACCACGACCACCGACGGCAGCCGCCCGCGGGCCAGCAGGGCACGGCAGAGGTGGTCACCCTCCAGCCACACCTGACCGGCCTTGCGGTAGGCGTTGCTGTCCTGGGCCAGCGCGCGGCATTGCTTGACCCAGGGGTTGTCGCGGGAGGTGATGAGGTCGGTGGTCATGGTGTTGGCATGCAGGGGCTCAGGCAGGCGAAGTGGCCGCGTCGGCAGCGCGCCGAACCGCCTCGGCCACAGGGGCAAAGCTGCGCCGGTGGGCCGGACAAGGCCCCCAGCGCCGCAAGGCCTCGAGGTGATGCGCGGTGCCGTAGCCCTTGTGCTGGTCGAAGCCGTAGTGTGGATAGCGTTCGTGCAATTCGTCCAGCCCCCGGTCGCGGGTGACCTTGGCCAAGATGGAGGCCGCCGATATCGCCTGCACCTTGGCATCGCCCTGCACGATCGCCTCGGCCCGCACGTCCAGCACCGGCAGGCGGTTGCCGTCCACCAGCACCAGCCGGGGCTTGAGGCGCAGACCGTCCACGGCGCGGCGCATGGCCAGCATCGTTGCCTGCAGAATGTTCAGGCGATCGATCTCTTCGACCGAGGCCATGGCCACCGAGCAGCACAACGCTCGCGCGCGGATTTCGTCGAACAGGCGGTCGCGCCGGACCGCCGAAAGTTTTTTGGAATCGTTCAGCCCGACGATGGGCTGGGTTTCATCGAGGATCACTGCCGCCGCCACCACCGGGCCAGCGAGCGGGCCACGCCCGGCCTCGTCCACCCCGGCCACCAGGCCCGGGTCTCCCCACACAAACGACTGCTGCAGGGTCTGTGTTTCAGGCAAGGACTTGCGCGATCGCATCGGTGGCCAGTTGGGCGGTGTTGCGGGTGAGTTCGTGGTGCAGGGCAGTGAAGCGGGCCTGCAGTTGCTGTACTTTCGCTGCGGTGGCGGGATCGCAGGCCAGCCACTGGAGCGTGGCCTCCGCCAAGGCGGCAGGCGTGGCGGCCTCCTGCAGCAGCTCTGGCACCACAAATTCGCCTGCCAGGATGTTGGGCAGCCCCACCCAGGGCTGCAACCGCTTGCGCTGGTGCAGCTTCCACGACAGCCAGTTCATGTGGTAAGCGATGACCATGGGGCGCTTGAACAGCGCCGCTTCCAGGGTCGCGGTGCCACTGGCGATCAAAGTCGCGTCGCACGCTGCCAGCGCGGTGTGCGAACCGCCGCGCGTCACCTGCACACGATCCTGCAGTCCGGCCGCCACCACCTGCCGCTCAATGAGAGGCTGCAACGCCGGCACCGCTGGCAAGACAAAAACCAAACCCGGCTGGGCGTCCAGCATCAGCCGCGCCGCGGCCAGGAACCGGGGCAACAGGTGGTCGATCTCAGCCCGGCGGCTGCCGGGCAGCAAGGCCACCACCGCCCCCCCTTGCGGCAAGCCGATGGCCCGCCTTGCAGCAGCACGGTCCGGCTCCAGGGGAATGAGCGGCGCCAGCGGGTGCCCCACGTAGGTGGCCGCCAGACCATGCTGCTCGAACAGGGCCGGCTCGAAAGGAAAGATGCACAGCAGGTGATCGACATTGCGGCGGATTTTTTCGATGCGTTCCGGCCGCCAGGCCCACACCGCCGGCGCCACGAAGTGGATGGTTTTCACGCCGGCAGCGCGCAGATCACCTTCGAGGTCGAGGTTGAAGTCGGGCGCATCCACGCCCACAAACAGCCGCGGTGGCGATGCCAGCAGGCGGTCGCGCAGCTGGCGGCGGATGCCGACGATCTCGCGGTAGTGCCGCAGCACCTCCACGTAACCGCGCACGGCCAGCTTCTCGCTGGGCCACCAGGCGTCAAAACCCTGGACCTGCATCTGCGGCCCGCCGATGCCTGCGGCACGCCAGCCGGGCCAACGTTGCTTGAGGCCGCCGAGCAACTGTGCGGCCAACAGGTCACCGGAAGCCTCACCGGCCACCAGCGCCACATCGCAAGTGGCGGGCGACGGGCTCAACGCACAATGCCCCGGTCGGTGGACAGGCCTTGCAGGAAACCCAGCATCATCGCCACGTCAGCGCCGGCCTCGGGGTAACGGGCCGGGAGTTCGGCCATGCGCGCCTGCGCCTGCTCCAGCGTGAGGTTGTCGCGGTACAGCGCCTTGTGCATCGCCTTGACGGCCGAAATGCGCTCGGCCGAGAAACCCCGGCGGCGCAGGCCTTCGAAGTTCATGGAACGAGCGGCGGCCGGCTGGCCCTGCGCCATCACGAACGGCGGCACGTCGGCAAACAGCAGCGAGCACATCGCCGTCATGGCGTGCGCACCGATGCGCACGAACTGGTGCACCACGGTGTAGCCGCCCAGGATCACCCAGTCGCCCACCTCCACATGCCCGGCGAGCTGCGCATTGTTCGCAAAAATCGTGTTGTTGCCCACCACGCAGTCGTGCGCCAGGTGGGTGTAGGCCATCATCCAGTTGTCGTTGCCCAGGCGCGTCACGCCGCCGCCCTGCACCGTGCCGATGTGGTAGGTGCTGAACTCGCGGATGGTGTTGCGGTCGCCAATGATGAGCTCGCACGGCTCGCCGGCGTACTTCTTGTCCTGGCTGTCGGCCCCGAGGGAGACGAATTGGTAAATGCGGTTGCCCTGCCCGAGGGTGGTGTGGCCTTCGATGACGCAGTGCGGCCCGATGCGCGTGCCTGCCCCCACCTTCACATGGGGGCCGATGACCGTGTAGGGGCCGACGCTGACGTTGCCGTCCAGCTCCGCCTTCGGGTCCACCAGCGCGGTGGGATGGATGTCTGCCATGCGCCAGCCCGCCTCAGGCGATGGTGCGCATGGTGCACATCAGCTCAGCTTCGCAGGCCACTTCATCGCCCACGCGGGCGGTGCCCTTGAACTTGAAGATGCCGGCCTTCATGCGCTCGAGCGTCACATCCATCACCAGCTGATCGCCAGGCTCCACCGGCCGCTTGAAGCGCGCCCCGTCGATACCGGCGAAGTAGTACACCGTCTTGTCGTCGGGCGTCACGCCCAGCGTATCGAAGGCCAGCAGTGCGGCGGTCTGGGCCATGGCCTCCAGCATCAGCACCCCCGGGAACACCGGCCGGTGCGGGAAGTGGCCGGTGAACTGCGGCTCATTCATGCTGACGTTCTTGAGCGCCTTGATGGACTTGCCTTTTTCCACCTCCAGCACCCGGTCCACCAGCAGGAAGGGGTAACGGTGAGGCAGTTGTTTGAGAATCTGGTGTATGTCCATCATGATCGGTTTTCCAATGCTTTGATGCGTTCGCGCAAGCGGTGCAGTTGCCGCAGCGTGGCCGCATTTTTTTCCCAGCTCTTATTGTCGTCGATGGGAAAGACGCCGCTGTACTGGCCCGGCTGTAGGATGGAGCGCATGACCACCGACGCGGCCGAAATGTGCACGTGATCGGCCAGCGTCAGGTGGCCGAGCACCACCGCCCCGCCGCCTACCGTGCAGTGCGCGCCAATCCTGGCACTACCCGCCACGCCCACGCAACCGGCCATGGCGGTGTGCCGGCCAATGTGCACGTTGTGACCAATCTGGATCAGGTTGTCGAGCTTGACGCCGTCTTCGATGACGGTGTCTTCCAGCGCACCCCGGTCGATGCAGCAGTTGGCGCCGATTTCCACGTCGTCTCCGATGCACACCGCGCCGAGCTGTTCGATCTTGATCCACTCGCCCTGATGCGGGGCAAACCCGAAGCCGTCGGCGCCGATGACCACTCCGGCGTGCACGATGCCGCGCGCACCGATGGCGCAGTCCCGCCCGACAACGACACGGGGGGCCAGCCGGGTGCCGGCGCCAACGCGCGCACGCCGCTCCAGCACAGCATGGGCGCCGATGCGGGCGCCATCGCCCACGACCGCCCCCGCCTCGATCACCGCGTAGGGGCCGACGTTCACCCCATCCCCCAGAACGGCGGACGGGTGCACACTGGACGTGGGATGGATGGCCGGCGATTCGAGCGCTTCCTCGGCATCGAGCCGGGCACGCCACCATTGGGTGAGGCGCGCGAAGTAGAGGTAGGGACCGGGGGTTTCGAGGCAGGCACCGCGAACGCTGGCCGCCTCCACCAGGGCCGGCGGCACGATCAGCACGCCGGCTTTCGTGGTGGCGATCTGCGACGCGTAGCGCGCGTGGGACACGAAGGACAGCTCATCGGGGCCAGCCGCCTCGAGCGACGCGATCCGCCGGATGGTCAAGCCGGCATCACCATGTAAAACGCCGCCCAGGGCGGCGTGGATGTCACGGAGTGTGGCCGTCACGACTGCAGCATCACTTGGCGGCATTCAGGCCATTGATGACCTTTTCCGTGATGTCGTGCTTGGGGTTGATGTAGACGGCCTCCTGGATGATGAGGTCGTATTTTTCGGCCTCGGCCACCTGGCGGATCACGCGGTTGGCGCGTTCCAGCACCTGTTGCAGTTCCTCGTTCTTGCGCTGGTTCAGGTCTTCCTGGAACTCGCGGCGCTTGCGCTGGAACTCGCGGTCCAGCTCCACCAGCTGGCGCTGGCGCGTGGTGCGCTGGCTTTCCGACAGGGTGGGCGCGTCCTTCTCAAACTTTTCCGAGGCGGTGCGCAACTGGTTGCCCAGCGTTTCGACCTCGCGCTCGCGGCGGGCAAACTCCTGCTCCAGCTTGGTCTGTGCGGCCTTGGCTGCGGCCGAATCGCGGAAGATGCGGTCGGTGCTCACAAAGCCGATCTTGAAGTCCTGGGCGGCCGAGGCCATGGCCGCCACCCCCAGCAGGGTCGCTGCCAGTGCATGGCGGGCCACATCACGATACGTCGATTTCATCAAAAGGAGGTTCCGATCTGGAATTGGATGCTCTGGGTCTTGTCGTTCGGCTGCTTGCGCACCGGACGAGCATAGGCGATTCTAAGCGGGCCCACCGGCGAAATCCAGCTGATGCCGACGCCCGCGGACGCACGCAGATCGGTCAACTTGCCGTCGCCCGTGTAATCGTTGGAAATGTTGCCCACATCGAAGAAACCGAACATGCGCAAGGTGCGGTCGTTGCCGGCGCCGGGGAACGGCGCAATCAGCTCGGTGTTGAGCAGCACCTTGCGTGAGCCGCCGATGTAGGCGTCAGAGCCACCAGCCACCGGGCTGACCCCACCCAGTGTGCCCTGTTCGAAGCCCCGCACGGAGCCCAGACCACCACCGTAGAAGTTCTTGAACAGCGGGAAAGGCTTGCCACCCAAACCCTTGCCCCAACCCGCCTCGGCGTTGAAGGCCAAGGTGAACTTCTTGTTCAGCGGGATGTACTGCTGGAACTGGTAGCTCAGCTTGACGTACCGGGTGTCCCCAGCGATGCCCAATTCACCGTTGGCACGCTGCAGGCGACCGTCGGACGGCACCAGCGCGCTGTCGCGGGTGTCGCGGCCCCAGCCCACGGTCAGCGGCACCGAGGTGGCGGTATCGCCAAAGTCGGTCACGAACTTGCCGTACGCCTCGGGCAAACCGTTACCCGCCTCGATCTTGGTCTGCTCGAGTCCAACGCCGAAGTACACCGTGTCGGTTTCGGTGAAGGGCACGCCAAAACGGATGCTCGCCCCCGGCGTGACCAGCCGGTAGTCACCCTCTTGTTCCGACAGTGGCCGCGACGTGCGGTAGTACACATCCAGCGTGCGGGAAATGCCGTCGGCCGTGAAGTACGGGTCGGTCGTGCTGAGCACGAACTGCTTGTTGAACTTGCTGGTGTTGACGTTCAGGCCCAGGTAATTGCCAGAGCCGAACACGTTTTCCTGCTGGATGCCCGCCACGAAAGACAGCTTTTCGGACTGCGAGTAGCCCGCGCCCAGCGTCAGGTTGCCGGTCGGTTTTTCGACCACGCTGACCACCAGGTCCACCTGATCGGGGGCATCCGGGATTTCCTGCGTGTCCACGCTCACCTGGGTGAAGAAGCCGAGGCGATCCACCCGGTCGCGCGACAGGCGGATGCGGTCGCTGTCGTACCAGGCGGCTTCGAGCTGGCGAAACTCGCGACGGATCACTTCGTCACGGGTGCGGTTGTTGCCTTCGATGTTGATGCGGCGCACATAGGCGCGGCGGGACGGCGTGGCCCGCAACACGAAAGCCACCTGGCCATTGTCGCGGTCGATCTCGGGCACCGCCTCGACGCGGGCAAAGGCATAGCCGAAGCCGCCAAAGTAGTCGGTGAAGGCCTTGGTGGTCTCCGTAACGTCTTCCACGTTGTAGGCCTGGCCGGGTCGGATCTTCACCAAGGTCTTGAACTCCTCGTCCTTGCCGAGGAAGTCCCCTTCCAGCCGCACCCCCGAGACCACGTAGCGGCGGCCTTCGGTGATGTTGATGGTGATCGACATGTCGTCCTTGCCCGGGGCGATGGCCACCTGGGTGGAGTCGATGGAAAACTCCAGGAAGCCTCGGGTGAGGTAGTACGAGCGCAGGGTTTCCAGGTCGGCGTTGAGCTTGGCGCGCGAATAGCGGTCGGACTTGGTGTACCAGCTGAGCCAGCCCCCGGTGTCGAGGTCGAACAGGTCGCGCAAGGTCGACTCGCTGAACGCCTGATTGCCGACGATGCGGATGTCCTTGATCTTGGCCACGTCGCCTTCGACCACGCTGAAGTTCAGGTTGACCCGGTTGCGTTCGATCGGCGTCACCGTGGTCGTGACCTGGGCCGCGTACATGCTGCGGTTGAGGTACTGGCGTTTGAGTTCCTGCTCGGCGCGGTCGGCCAGGGCTTTGTCGAACGGTCGACCTTCGGTCAGTCCGACGTCACGCAGCGCCTTGCGCAGCACCTCGTTGTCGAACTCCTTCACACCCGAAAAGCTCACGTCGGCCACGGTGGGCCGCTCTTCCACGATCACCACCAGCACATCGCCGTCAACCTGCAGGCGGACATCGGAAAACAGGCCCAGCGCGAACAGGGAGCGGATCGCGGCCGAACCCTGCTCGTCGTTGTAGGTGTCACCGGCACGGAACGGCAGCGAGGCAAAGATCGTTCCGGGTTCGACACGCTGCAGGCCTTCGACGCGGATATCGCGCACCGTGAAGGGGTCGACCGCCCAGGCAGGCAACGCCGCAACCAGAGTGGACACCAGCGCCCCCCAGGCGGTGGCACGCCAACGTGTGTGCTTGATTTTCATGAAAACAGGGTTTCAGCCCAGTAAACGGGCGATATCGTTGAACATGGCGAGCGACATGAGTCCGAGCAACACGGCCACGCCGCCACGTTGCAGGCGTTCCATCCAGACGTCAGACACCGGACGGCCGGTCACCGCCTCCCACAGATAATACATCAGGTGCCCCCCGTCGAGCACCGGCAGCGGCAGCAGGTTCAGCACCCCCAGGCTCACGCTGATGAGGGCCAGGAACAGCAGGTAAGAGGTCAGGCCGAGGCTGGCCGACTTGCCGGCGTAATCGGCGATGGTGAGCGGGCCGCTGAGGTTCTTCAACGAGGCCTGTCCGACCACCATCTTGTACATCATTTCCAATGACAGCACGGCCACCTCCCAGGTACGGACCGCGCCTTTCCACACGCCTTCCAGAGGGCCGGCGGTGACCGTCACCATGGCGGGCAGCGCGCCCACATAGGCGCCAACACGGCCCACCCAGTCATCACCCTGGCGCTCGGCGCGCAAGGGCACATCCAGCGTCAGTTGCTGCCCCTGCCGTTCAAGCTGCCAGCGTTGCGTCGCGGGCACCCCGTCGGCCGAGACACCGCTGCGAATGAGGGCTCTGAGTTGCTGGCCGTCTGCGATCGGCCGCCCGTCGACCGACAAGACCAGATCGCCAGGCTGAAGGCCTGCCGCCTCGGCCGCCCCACCGGGCATGAGCTCACCCAGCTCCGGCGCCGACCAGGGCGCCACGATGCCGATGCGCTGGAAGAGTTGCGCATCCGCATCGGCCACCGCCAGCTCGGACAGCACCAGTCGCACTTCGCGCGCCGGGGCCTCGGGCGCCGGCGCCAGCCAGAGCACGGCATCCTGCTGCCCCAATGCCGCACGGGTCAGGCGCCAGCGCAAAACCTCGAAGGACTCCACCGGTTGCGGCGCTTCACCAGCCACCGCCATCTGCACCACCCGCTCACCACCACGCACGCCGGCGGCTTCGGCCACCGACGCTGGGGTGGGCGCTGACAGCACCGGCTCCGGCTCCTGAACACCCCACCAGGCCACGGCGGCGTACAGCAGCACCGCGAGCAGCAGGTTGGCCGCCGGACCGGCCGCGACGATGGCGGTGCGGGCGCGCAGGGGCTGCGTGTTGAAGGCCAAGTGGCGCTCGGCGGGCGCCACCGGCGCCTCGCGCTCGTCCAGCATGCGCACATAGCCACCCAGCGGCAGCACACTGAGAACGAACTCGGTACCGCTGCGGGGCGACGTCCAGCGCCACAGGGGGCGACCGAAACCGATGGAAAACCGCAGCACTTTCACGCCGCAGGCCACGGCGACACGGTAATGCCCGTACTCGTGCACGGCGATCAGGATCGCCAACGCCACCACAAACGACACCACCGTCAACATACCTCAACCCTCACATCCAACGGGCGACCTGCTGCTGCGCCACCGCACGGGCGCGCTGATCCAGCGCCAGCAAGTCCTCCAGACCATCTGGGTTGGAGGGCAGGCAGGTCTCCAAAGTTGCACGGTTGACGGCATGGATGCGGTCAAAACGCAGGCGGCCGGCGAGGAAGGCCTCCACCGCCACCTCGTTGGCCGCGTTGAGCACGGCGGGCGTGCCCGGCGGCCCGTTGAGCGCGTCCCAGGCCAGGAACAGCCCCGGAAAACGCGCACGCTCCGGCCGCTCGAAAGTGAGCGCGCCCAGCGTCAGGAAATCCAGCACCTGCGCGCCGGACTCGATGCGTTCCGGCCAGCTCAGGCCATAGGCAATTGGCACCCGCATGTCGGGCGTGCCAAGCTGGGCCACGACCGAGCGGTCGCGGTACTGCACCATGGAATGGACCACGCTCTGTGGGTGGATCACCACATCGATCTGCTCGGGCGCCAGACCGAACAGGTGCTTGGCCTCGATCACTTCCAGCGCCTTGTTCATCATCGTCGCGGAATCAACCGAGATCTTGCGACCCATCACCCAGTTCGGGTGCGCGCACGCCTGTTCGGGCGTCACGTCGGCCAGGGTGGACGGGTCGCGCTGGCGAAACGGCCCGCCCGACGCGGTGAGTATGACCTTGTCCACCCGCGCGGACCAGGTGGCGGGGTCGTCGGGCAGCGACTGGAACACGGCGGAATGCTCGCTGTCGATTGGCAGCAGGGTAGCACCGCCCTGCTGTACGGTGCGCATGAACAGCTCACCGCCGACCACCAACGCTTCCTTGTTGGCCAGCAGCAGCTTTTTGCCGGCGCGTGCCGCGCTCAGGCATGGCGCGAGGCCAGCCGCACCGACGATGGCCGCCATGACGGCATCCACCTCCGACGCGGCGGACACGTCGCACAAGGCTTGCGGGCCGCTGAGCACCTCGGTCGCCACCCCACGCTCGCGCAGCCCGGCGGCGAGCCGGCTGGCGTGAACGGCGTCAATGACCGCGTAGCGCGGCCGAAAACGCTGGCACAAGTCAAGCAACTCCTCAACCCGGCTGGCAGCGGTCAGGGCGAAGACCTCGAAACGGTCTGGGTGGCGGGCGATCACATCGAGCGTGCTGCTGCCGATGGAGCCGGTGGCCCCGAGCACGGTCACGCGTTGCGGGCGGCCCTTGGGGCTTGTGGGAGGGTCAATCTGCATGGGTATAGGGTGTCACGGCCTGTCAGTGCCAGCTCAGGACCAGCATGGCCATGGGCAGCACAGGCAGCAGTGCATCGACCCGGTCGAGCACGCCACCATGGCCAGGCAAGAGCCCGCTCGAGTCTTTCATTCCCGCACTGCGCTTGACCAGGGATTCGATCAAATCGCCGGCAACGCTCATGCCGGTCAAGACGAGCAACGCCAGCGCAGCCACCGACCAGCCCAGCGACCAGAGGTGACCATAGAGGTGTTCCGGCACGGCACCACGGAGAGCCACCCAGCCAACAGCAAGACCCAACACCCCCAGCACTCCGCTGTAGACACCTGCCCAGCTTTTACCCGGGCTGATCTGGGGCGCGAGCTTGCGCCGGCCAAACGCCTTGCCACCGAAGTAGGCCGCGATGTCGGCAACCCAGACCAGCAAGAAGATACTCAGCAACATTTCAATGCCGAGGTAACGCGCCTGCGCCATGGCCCACCAGGCTGCGCCGATCAACACCCAGCCGGCGAGCAGCCTGAGGGCACGCGGGATGCCGGCCCAGCCCGAAACGCCACGGCGCAACAACACCACGGCCATCACCAGCCACACCGCCGAAACCACGGCCCACAACCAGGGCTGCGACGACACCAGACCGACCTGCCACCACAGTGCAACCAGCACGCCGCCGAGCGCCAGCCCGCCAGCCAGTGCCACGTACGAACGGCAGCCATTGAGCCGGCCCCACTCCCAGCCACCACCAACGATCATGACCAGCGCGAGCGCGCAGAACGGCTCGGGCGACGGGTAAAACAGCGCCGGCAGCAGTACCGCCAACAGCAGCACCGCAGTGATCACACGTTGTTTGAGCATGTCGGGGCGGGTCTTTCGGACGTCTCGTCAATGGCTGGAGCTGGCCGGCTGGACCTGCTCCGGCGTGAGCCCGAAGCGACGTTGCCGTTGCGCGTACACCTGCAGGGCACGGTCGAACTCGGCTTCATCGAACGCGGGCCACAGCCGGTCGGAAAACACCAGTTCGCTGTAGGCAGCCTGCCACAGCAGGAAGTTGCTGAGTCTCACCTCGCCACCGGTGCGGATGACAAGGTCGGGGTCGGGCACATGGGCCAGCGCCAGCGCGCCACCCAAAGAGGCTTCGGTGATGGGTTCGCCCCGCTGGGCCAGCGCTTGCGCCGCCTGGGCAATGTCCCAGCGGCCGCCGTAGTTGAAACAGACGTTGAGGACCAGCCGGTCGTTGCCGGCCGTGGCCGCTTCGGCTTGGCACAAACCCTCGGCCACATTGGCCGACAGCACGCTGCGGTCGCCAGGAAAGTGCAGCCGCACTCCGGCCCGCGAGAGTTCCGGCACCTCGCGCGCCAACGCCCGCGCCATCAGTCCCATCAGGCCAGACACCTCATCGGCCGGCCGCTTCCAGTTCTCGGACGAAAACGCGAACACCGTCAGCACACGGATGCCCCGCGCCAGGCTCCAGCGCACCACCTCGCGCAAGGTCTCCACGCCTTGGCGGTGCCCGGCGAGGCGTGGCAGGAAGCGCTGCCGGGCCCAGCGCCCGTTGCCATCCATCACGATCGCCACGTGCCCGGGTACCGACACCGCCTGGTTCAAAGTATTTGCCATGTCGCCCGAGCGCCGTTCTGCCCCAGGACGGGTCAGATGGCCATGATGTCCTGTTCTTTGGACGCAACGATTTTGTCCACTTCGCCGATCATCTTGTCGGTGAGTTTCTGGATCTCGTCCTGCGAGCGACGCTCGTCGTCTTCCGACGCGAGCTTGTCCTTCACCAGCTTCTTGACCTGTTCGTTGGCATCGCGGCGCAGGTTGCGGATCGCCACCTTGGTGTGTTCACCCTCGGTGCGCACCACCTTGGTCAGCTCCTTGCGGCGCTCCTCGGTCATTGGCGGGATCGGCACGCGGATGAGGTCGCCCTGGGAGGCCGGGTTGAGACCCAGGTCGGACTCGCGGATGGCCTTTTCGATCTTGGCACCCATGCCCTTTTCCCACGGCGCCACACCGATGGTGCGCGCGTCCAGCAGCGACAGGTTGGCCACTTGCGACAGCGGCAGCATGGAGCCGTAGTACTCGACATGGACGGTGTCGAGCAGTTGCGGATTGGCCCGGCCGGTGCGCACCTTGGCCAGGTTGTTTTTCAACGCTTCCAGCGAAGACTGCATCTTCTGCTCGGCGGTTTTCTTGATATCGGGGAGTTGCATGTTCTACCTCATCGTCTGCGCCGCGGCGCGCGGCACGTCCATCCTCTGTGGCGGCCGAAGCCGCCCCGTCACACGTGCACCAGTGTGCCCTCGTCTTCGCCAAGCACCACGCGGCGCAGGGCACCCGGCTTGAAAATGCTGAACACCCGCACCGGCAGGTTCTGGTCGCGGCACAAGGCAAACGCCGTGGCGTCCATCACCTGCAGCTGCCGCGCCATGGCCTCGTCGAAACTGATGCTCTGGTAGCGGGTGGCCGAAGGGTCTTTCTTCGGGTCGGCGGTGTAAACACCATCTACCTTGGTGGCCTTGAGCACGATTTCGGCACCGATTTCGGCCCCGCGCAGCGCCGCCGCGGTATCGGTGGTGAAAAACGGGTTGCCGGTGCCGGCCGCGAACACCACGACCTTGCCCTCTTCCAGGTACTGCAGCGCCTTGGGACGCACGTACGGCTCCACCACCTGCTCGATCGCGATCGCCGACATCACCCGGGCCGTGACGCCGGCACGCTCCATGGCGTCGCCCAGGGCGAGGGAGTTCATGACCGTGGCGAGCATGCCCATGTAGTCGGCCGTGGCCCGTTCCATGCCCACGGCTCCGCCAGCCACACCACGGAAGATGTTGCCGCCTCCGATCACCACCGCCACCTGCACCCCCAGGCGGGTGACCTCGGCCACCTCCTCGACGATGCGCAAGATGGTGGCGCGATTGATGCCGAACGCGTCGTCGCCCATGAGGGCTTCGCCGGACAGTTTGAGGAGGATGCGCTTGTGGGCAGGCATAGGCAGCTGTTTGGGGAAATATCTATCGATTTTAGGGGCTGAGTGCGACAACGGCCGACCCCTGACGGGACCGGCCGTGTAAATTTCTGCAAGTGCGCCCGCGGGCGCACTGCATGGGCGCTCGATCAGGCGCCTTGGGCAGCAGCTTGGGCGGCAGCCACTTCGGCGGCGAAGTCTTCCACCTTCTTCTCGATGCCTTCGCCCACGATGAACATGGTGAAGCCCTTGACGGTGGTATTGGTGGACTTCAGGTAAGCACCCACGGTCTGCTTGCCATCGGCGGCCTTGACGAACACCTGGTCTAGCAGCGACACTTCCTTGAGGTACTTCTGAACCGAGCCTTCGACCATCTTGGCCACGATGTCGGCCGGCTTGCCGGATTCGGCGGCCTTCTGCTCGGCGACCGAACGCTCCTTGGCGATCAGGTCGGCCGGCACGTCGGCGCCCGACAGGGCCACCGGCTTCATGGCGGCGATGTGCATCGCGGAGTCCTTGGCGGCCACGGCGTCACCGTCGAACTCGACCATCACACCGATGCGCACGCCGTGCAGGTAGGCGGCCAGCTGGCCACCGCCGCTGTAGCGCTTGAAGCGGCGGATGGTCATGTTCTCGCCGATCTTGCCGATCAGGCCCTTGCGCACTTCTTCCACGGTGGGGCCGAAACCTTCCATGCTCAGGGGCAGTTCGGCCACAGCGGCCACGTCGGCCGGGTTGTTCTTCACGACCAGCTGAGCGACAGCGTTGCAGAAAGCCAGGAACAGGTCGTTCTTGGACACGAAGTCGGTTTCGCAGTTGACTTCCACCAGGGCGCCGGTATTGCCTTCAATGAAAGAGGCGACCACGCCTTCGGCGGTGATGCGGCTGGCGGCCTTGCCGGCCTTGTTGCCCAGTTTGACACGCAGAATTTCTTCGGCCTTTTCCATGTTGCCTTCGGCCTCGGTCAGGGCCTTCTTGCATTCCATCATGGGGGCGTCGGTCTTGGCGCGCAGTTCGGCGACCATGCTTGCGGTGATTGCAGCCATTTTGTACTCCATCTGGGCTCTGGAGCCCAATGATTCGATAGTCGGGTGAAACAACGGTTACAAAAAAGGGGCCACGCGAGCCCCTTTTGTGCGGGCAACAGCGCTCAGGCAGCGTCTTGCACTTCGACGAATTCGTCACCGCTGGACTGCACGGCCTTGACGACGTCGTTGACGGCGTTGGCACGGCCTTCCAGGATGGCGTCGGCGATGCCACGGGCGTACAGGGCCACGGCCTTGGCGGAGTCGTCGTTACCCGGGATCACGTAATCGATGCCTTCGGGGCTGTGGTTGGTGTCCACCACGCCGATCAGCGGGATGCCCAGCTTCTTGGCTTCGGACACGGCGATCTTGTGGTAACCCACGTCGATCACGAAGATGGCGTCCGGCAGGGCGCTCATGTTCTGGATGCCGCCGATGTCTTTCTCGAGCTTTTCCATCTCGCGGGCGAACATCAGCTGCTCTTTCTTGGACATGTTGTCCAGGCCAGCTTCTTTCTGGGCCTGCATGTCTTTCAGACGCTTGATGGAGGTCTTGACGGTCTTGAAGTTGGTCAGCATGCCGCCGAGCCAACGCTGCTCGACGAACGGCACGCCGGCGCGCTGGGCTTCCTGGGCCACGATGTCACGCGACTGGCGCTTGGTGCCCACCATCAGCACGGTGCCGCCGTTGGCGGTCAGCTGGCGCACGAACTTGGCGGCCTCTTCGAACAGAGGCAGCGTCTTTTCGAGGTTGACGATGTGGATCTTGTTGCGATGGCCGAAAATGAAGGGGGCCATCTTCGGGTTCCAGAAGCGGGTCTGGTGACCAAAGTGGACACCGGCTTCCAGCATTTCGCGCATGGAAATGGACATGATCGTTTACTTTCCTGAGGTTGGGACTGAAACCGGCCCCGATCGCCCCAAAAGGAGCGACACCTGGACGGGCCGGCTTGCGATTTGTTTTGCATAGGGCACCTGAACTGGCAAGTGCCGTTTGACAAAACCTTGACATTATAGCAATTCGGTCCACGCATTGCTGGCGCCCTGACGCCGCTATCCTAACGGGCATGCAACACCTGCTCGCTAGCCCCCCTGCCCGGCCCTGGCCGCTGTACGGTGTGTCCGCCACCCGAACGCTGGAAACCCGCTGGCTGGCACAGCTGCCTGCGCACAGCCTCATGGCGCGCGCCGGCGATGCGGTGTTTCGCCTAGGGCGGGCCTTGTACCCGCATGCACGCCAGGTGTGGGTGGCCTGTGGCGGGGGCAACAACGGTGGCGACGGTCTGGTGGCGGCCCTGGCCTGGCACCGGCATTGCCAGGTGGCCGGCGGCAGGGTGAGCGTGGGCTGGTTCGGCCACCCCGACCGTCTGCCGGATGACGCCCGGGCGGCCTGGCAGGCGCTGCAGGCGGCCGGCATTCCCCTGGAAAACACCCCCCCACCCCACACCGACCTGGCCATCGATGCCCTGCTGGGCATCGGCGTGCAGCGCGCACTCGACGGGGCGCTGGCGACTTGCAGCACCTGGCTGCAGACCACGGCCACCCCCACCCTGTGCGTCGACCTGCCCAGCGGCCTCGACGCCGATCGTGGCCACTGGTGGGGCCCGGCCCCGGCGCGTCCGGCCGGCCCACGGCACACCCTGAGCCTGCTGACCCTCAAACCGGGGCTGTTCACCGCCGACGGACGTGACGCCGTGGGGGATCTGTGGTTTGACGACCTGGGCACCGGCAGTGGCGACGCGACGCCACCGCTGCCACCGACGGCCTGGTTGCACGGCCCGGCCCACGCCCCACTGAACTGGCGACAGGCACACACCAGCCACAAGGGCAGCCGGGGCAACGTGGTCGTGATCGGGGGACAGGACGTGGCACACAACGGCAACGGCATGACCGGCGCGGCATTGTTGGCCGCGCGCGCCGCCCTGCGCCACGGCGCCGGCCGGGTGTACGTTGGCCTGTTGGCACCCCACGGCGGGCCGGGGGCATTGTCGCTGGACAGCCTGCACCCCGAGCTGATGTTCCGCAGCCCTGCCGCGCTGGCGCCCGTGGTGGCCGCCCCCGACGCGGTGACCGTCTGCGGCTGTGGTGGCGGCGAGGCGGTGGCGGCCGAACTCCCTGCCCTGCTGGCCGACAGCCCCACGCTGGTACTGGATGCCGATGCCCTGAACGTGCTGGCCCGCCAGCCAGGGGCCCAAGCCTTGGTGGCGGCCCGCCGGGCACGTGGCCAATCGACCGTGCTCACGCCGCATCCGCTGGAAGCCGCTCGGTTGCTGGGCACCTCTGCCCAGATGGTGCAGGACGACCGGCTCGCGGCGGCCCAGCGGCTGGCCGAGGGCTGGCAGTGCACGGTGGTGCTCAAAGGCTCTGGGACAGTGGTGGCGACACCCGACGCGACCCCACGGATCAACCCGAGCGGCAACGGCCTGCTGGCCACCGCCGGCACTGGCGACGTGCTGGCCGGCTTGATTGGCGCCCACCTGGCCCAGCAGCCCCATGGCCGTGGCATGCCCCTGGAGCAAACCGTGGCCGACGCCGTGCTGGCCCACGGGCTGGCGGCGGACCGCTGGCCAGACCGCTCGGTCTGCCTGACGGCCAGCGACCTCTACGCGGTCTGAGCCCCGTCGGTGGCGACCGGTGCACGGTTTGCCCCCGGCACGCCGCGTCGCGCCAGCAGCGTGTAGACCGTGGGCACCACGAACAGCGTCAGCACCGTGCCCACCGACATGCCGCCGACGATCACCCAGCCGATCTGCTGACGGCTTTCGGCGCCGGCCCCGGTGGCCAGTGCCAGCGGGACCGCCCCGAGCACCATGGCTCCGGTGGTCATGAGGATGGGACGCAGGCGCAACTCGGCCGATTTGCGCACCGCGGACAGCACATCCAGCCCCTGTTGGCGCAACTGGTTGGCAAACTCCACGATCAGGATGCCGTGCTTGGTGATGAGCCCGACCAGTGTGATGAGCCCGATCTGACTGAACACATTCAACGTACCGCCCGCGAGCTTGAGCGCCAGCAACGCCCCCAGCATGGACAACGGCACGCTCAGCATGATGATGAAGGGGTCAATGAAGCTCTCGAACTGCGCCGCCAGCACCAGGTAGATGAACAGCAGGGCCAGCACGAACACGATCGCCAGTGACCCCGACGCGTTGCGGAACTCGCGACTCTGGCCGTTGAGGTCGGTGGTGTAGCCAGGCGGCAGGACTTCGCGCGCGATGCCGTCCATCAGCTGCAGGGCCTCGCCCAGGGCCAGTTCGGGCGCCAGGTTGGCGGTGATGGCTGCGCTGCGGCGCTGCGCGAAGTGGTTGAGTTCGCGCGGCACCACCACCTCGCGGGTGGTGACCAGCGAGGCCAGCGGGATCATGGCGCCGTTGCGGCCACGCACGAACAGGCGCTCGATGTCGTCCGGCGTGCTGCGCTGGGCGCTGTCGGTCTGCACCACCACGTCGTACTGCTCCCCCCCCTTCTTGTAGCGGGTGACGGTGCGGCCGCCCAGCATGGTTTCCACCGTCCGGGCAATGGCGTCGACGCTCACGCCCATGTCGGCCGCACGTTCGCGGTCCACGTCGAGCCGTATTTCGGGCTTGTTCAGACGCAGGTCGGTGTCCACCTGGAGAAAGCCGGGGTGCTGGGCCAGCCGCTCCTGGAACTGGCGCACCACGCGAGAGAGGTTCTCGTAGCTGTCGTTGGTGACGATGACGTAGTTGATCGGCCGCTCGCGAAAGCCCTGCCCGAGGGACGGCGGCGTGATCGGGAAGGCGCTGATACCAGGCAGGCTGGCGATGCGCGGTGCGACCTCCCGGGCGATCTCCTGGGTGGTGCGTTCGCGCTCCTCCCACGGCTTGGCGCGGTAAAACACCGTACCCTGGGCCACCGACGGGTTGCCGATGTTGCTGAAGATGCGGTCGAACTCCGGGTATTCCTGACCGAAGCGCTCCACGGCTTCAGCGTAGCGGCGGGTGTAGTCGAGTGTGGCGCCGTCCGGGCCGTTGATGATGGTCAGGATCACGCCACGGTCTTCGATGGGGGCGAGCTCCTGCTTGGTGGTCTGCAGGAGCCAGACACTGCCCGCGGCGCTGCCGAGCATCACCAGCACCACCAGCCAGCGCACCCGCAACGACGCGGCCAGCAGCCGGTCGTAGCCACGCGTCAACGCGTCCAGCCCCGACTCCATGAGGCGGTCGAAGCGGTTGGGCGCCGGGTTGTGCCGCAACAGTTTGGAGCACATCATGGGCGAGAGCGTGAGCGCAACAAAGCCCGACACCAGCACCGCACCGGCCAGGGCAAGCGCAAACTCGGCAAACAGGCGCCCCGTGCGCCCGGGGGTGAAGGCCAGCGGGGCGTACACCGCCGCCAGCGTCAGCGTCATGGCCACCACGGCAAAGGCAATTTCCTTCGAACCCTTGATCGCGGCAGCAAACGGGGTCATGCCCTCTTCGATGTGGCGGTAGATGTTTTCCAGCACCACGATGGCGTCGTCCACCACCAGGCCAATGGCCAGCACCAGCGCCAGCAGCGTGAGGGTGTTGATGGAGAAGCCGAACAGGGCCATCAGCGCAAAGGCACCGATCAGGCTCACCGGGATGGTGACCAGTGGAATGATGGACGCCCGCACGGTGCGCAGGAAGACGAAGATCACCAGGGTGACCAGCACCACCGCCTCGGCGATGGTGGTGTAGACGGCCTTGATGGAGCGGTCGATGAAGACCGAGTTGTCGTTGGCGATCTGCACGTTGATGCCGGGGGGCAGGTCCTCGCGGACCTTGTCGAGCAGCTCGCGCACCGCCGCCGACAGCTCCAGCGGGTTGGCGGTGGCCTGGCGGATGACGCCGAGCGAGATCGCGTCGCGCCCGTTCAGACGCACCGAAGTGCGCTCGTCCTGCGGCCCCTCGACCACGCGTGCCACGTCGGCGATACGCACCGGCAGGCCGTTGACCGTGCGGATGACGGTGGCCGAGAACTCATCGGCGGTCTGCAGGTCGGTGGTGGCCGTGACGTTGAATTCCCGCTGGCGGCTTTCGATGCGCCCGGCTGGCACCTCCAGGTTGGAGCGACGCAAGGCGTCCTCCACGTCCTGCACCGTGAGGCGGTAGGCGGCCAGGCGGTCGGGGTCCAGCCACAGGCGCATCGAGTACTTGCGCTCGCCGTACACACGCACGTCGGCCACGCCCGTGGCGGTCTGCAACACAGGTTTGGCGATGCGGTTGGCGTAGTCCGACAGCTGCAGCGCGCTGTGGGTGTCGGAACTCAGCGCGATCCAGACGACGGGAAAGGCGTCGGCCTCGACCTTGGCCACGACGGGCTCGTCGATGGTCTGAGGCAGCCTGCCACGCACCCGGGCCACCTTGTCGCGCACTTCGGCTGCAGCGGCGTCGGGATCGCGCTCCAGCTTGAAACGCACCGTGATCTGGCTTTGCTCCTGACGGCTGATGGACGTGATGACGTCCACCCCCTCGATGCCGGCCAGCGAATCCTCCAGCGTCTTGGTCACCTGGGACTCGACCACCTCGCTCGAGGCCCCGGGGAACCGGGTGGTGACCGTGACATTGGGTTCGTCGATCTTGGGGTACTCGCGCACCGTCAGGCTGTTAAACGACACCCAGCCCACCAGCAGGATGAGCAGCGACAGCACGGTGGCAAAGACCGGCCGGCGGATGGAAATTTCGGGCAGCTGCATGGTGTGCGCTCCAGACTGAAACCGGCTCAGCCGGCACCACCAGCCGCCGCAGCGGCAGGCGGGCCAGACCGGTTGAGGTCAATCACCCGCACGGCGGTGCCGTCGCGCTGCAGGCGCTGCTGGCCGGCCACCACCACCGTGTCGCCGGGCCGCAGGCCATCGAGCACCTGCACCATGCCGCCCCGCCGCAGGCCCAGCTGCACCTCCACGCGACGCGACACGGTGCGTGCCGCTTCGCCCTCGCCTTCACGCTCGAGCCGGAACACGGTCTGGCGACCGCCCTGGGGCACCACTGCCTCTTCGGGGAGCATCAGCGCCGCGTCGTCCACCGACATGACCACCGTCACACGAGCGAACAGGCCCGGGCGCAGGGCCCCATCGCGTTCGGCTTGCAACACCGCGCGCACCCACAGGGCACGGCCATCGGCCTCCACCAATGGATCGACCGCGCGCACCGTGGCGGTGAGCGTGCGTCCTGGCACCGCGTCGAGCTCGACGCTCACCGGCTGCCCCACCCGCACGCGGGCCTGGTAGCGCTCGGGCAGGCGGAAATCCACATAGAGCTGCGACGTGTCTTCGAGGTTGACGAGGTCGGCGCCATCCTTGACGTAATCGCCGAGGTTGACGTTGCGGATGCCGACCGTGCCCGCGAACGGGGCGACGAGGCGCATGCGGCTCAGCCGGGCCTCGGCCAGCTGGACCTGGGCCTCGGCCACCTGCAGGCTGGCACGGCTCTCGTCGAGCACCCGCTGGGCCACAAAGTTCTGCGCCACCAGTTCCTCGTTGCGCCGCAGGTTGGCGCGGGCGATGGACAGCTGCGCCTGGGCCTGGCCGAGTTCGGCTCGCTGCAGCGTGTCGTCGAGCTGCACCAGCAATTGCCCCGCCCCGACCGCCGCGCCGTCTTCGAACGCGATACGCACCACCCGGCCGCTGACCTCGGGCCGCAACGTGACGCTCTGGCGAGAACGCAAGGAACCGACCGCCTGGGCGTCGTCCACCAGGCGCGTGGTGGCCACCTGGGTGACCTCGACACTGGGCATGCCACCGTTGCCTGGGCTCCCCTGGTTCACACCGGCGCCACGCGCGGCGGGCGGCCCACCCACGGCGGCCGCTGGGGCTGCTGGCGTGCGCTGCCACCACCAGGCCGCGCCAGAAGCCACGGCCAGGCCTGCGGCCGCCACGGCCCAGTAGATCGATCGGTGTGCCATCGGTGCTCGAACCCTC
>Ga0208242_100318_pt1 | contig 42730 bp, 40 predicted proteins | sample SubbioAug_CSW13A_FD_184825 | JGI IMG/M metagenome (GOLD analysis project Ga0208242, IMG submission 184825) | Serpentinite rock and fluid subsurface biosphere microbial communities from McLaughlin Reserve, California, USA - CR12Aug_CSW13A (SPAdes) | ecosystem: Environmental > Terrestrial > Deep...
TTGCTTTAGCCTGCCATTATTGAGCTTACCAAAGAGCGTATTGCCATATGATGTTAATATTGTAATTTTTTGCAAATTATCCTTGGTTACCTTTAATATTTAACGAAGGGACTTTCTGATACTACTCTTATCATACTATATTTACACGCAAAGACAAGGATATCCTTCTAATTGATTTGGGTTTATGTCGAGACAGCGCAGGTGAAAATGATAATAGAAGAGAAAGCTTTTGGCGTTGCAGGAAGTTATTGCCCTTTGCACGAATTTTTTAATACAATAAATCTTTCCATAACAGTGAATTAATTTTTAACATTATTAAATAACGTGTCAATCAGAAAGGGGTGAACTGTTTTGGTGGAAAATATTGCAAAAATATTGGCAGCTGTAGGACGGGTAATTATCGGCAAGGATGAATCAATCACCAGGCTCATGATAGGTATCCTATGTAATGGTCATCTCCTTATAGAAGATGTACCCGGCGTGGGGAAAACAACCCTGGTGAAAGCTTTCGCCAAAACATTAGGCTGCACATTTACACGGATACAGTTCACGCCTGACCTTATGCCCGCTGATATTATCGGTATTTCTGTCTACGACAGAGCAGGTGAAAAGTTTGTCTTTAAGCCGGGGCCAATTATGAGCCAGATAGTTCTTGCTGATGAAATAAACCGCACTTCCCCAAAGAACCAGGCCAGCCTTCTGGAAGCCATGGAGGAAAGGCAGGTAACAGTAGACGGAATTGCTTATGCCCTCCCTGTCCCTTTTCTGGTTATTGCTACCCAAAACCCCATAGAATACGAAGGAACTTTTCCTCTGCCTGAAGCTCAGTTGGACAGGTTTATGATGCGCATCTCACTCGGTTACCCGGAGCATGAGGAAGAAGTAAAAATCATCCAGCTTACGTCCCCGGGCAGCATCCTGCAGGAGCTTGAACCTGTAATCACCTCATCCGAACTATTGGGGATGCAGCTTCAGGCAGCATCGGTTTTTATGTCGCCGCCTTTAGAAAGCTATATTGCCAGCCTTTCTCGCAGTACCAGAAGCCATCCCGATGTCCTGCTCGGGGTTAGCCCCCGGGGCGGGCAGTATCTCTACCGTGGAGCAAAAGCTGCGGCATTTATCCGGGGAAGGGATTTCGTTCTGCCTGACGATATTAAGTTTCTTACAGTACCGGTCTTTTCCCACAGGCTGATTTTAAAGCCTGAGGCAAGGCTTAAGAGCAGGACAGCAAAGAATGTTCTTGACGAAATCCTTTTGAATACTCGTGTCCCGGTCGTTTATCATGGTAAGAATTAAAAAGCCGCTGATACTGGCAGTTTGCTTTTTTGGTTCAGCAGCCCTGCTGGCAGGCGGGAAGCTGCCATACATGTTTTTTTATCTGACAGTGCTGGCTTTCACAATTCCTTTCCTGATGCTGAGAAAAAGCCTAAGCCGGCTGACAGGTGATATTCAGCTTTCTTCACTATACGGAGAAGTGGGACAGTCGCTGAAGGTAAGGTACAGAGTTATCAACTCAGAAACAGGCAGTTTCCCCTACCTGGAACTGGGGGGGGTGATTGGCAGTCCCACTCTTCAATTCAGGGAGGAAAGAGAAGTAATCAATATTGGGCCCGGGGAAGTGGTACAATTTGAACGGGAAGTCCTCTGCGCCAGACGGGGAAAGTATGACATCAATTCACTCACAGTAAAAAGCGGAGATCCCTTCGGGTTTTTCCAACTTGAGAAATCCCTGGCAGCAGGAAAGGAAATCAAAGTATATCCGCGCCTTAAGGATTACTCGCCAATTAACCTCCCCCCTGTGCAGCATATCGGGGACAGTGTGGTAAAAGGCTCAATCTTTGAAAACTACAGCCAGGTGTCAGACCTGCGGGAATGGCAGGACGGCGACAATATCAAGAAAATCCATTGGAAACAGTCTGCCAGGCAGAATGATATTATAGTTAAAAATTTTGAACGCAGGGGAGACGGTTCCCTCACAATATTCGTCGACATGACTGAGAATAACTACATCAAAGACAGACGACGCCTGCTTGAAGACCTTGCCCTTGAAGTCTTAACTTCTTTGGTCTATTTTAATCTGCGGGAGAATCTGCCGTTGTGTGTCTTTTGTGATTCAGCACAAGGGTCTCCTTTTTGCGGCAAAAATCTGGGGGACTACAGGTCAATCATGGACCGCCTGATTTCACTTGCACCTGAGGGGCAAGTGCCTTTTGCGTCTTATGTACATAATCAAAGTTATTATCTGAATGCTAAAAGTTCGCTTTACCTTATCACCCCCTCTCTCACTCAGGCAGATGCCGCGGTGCTTCTTGGTTTAAAGCAAAAAGGATTTTCCCAGGTCCTTTTCTATCCCGCTTTGGGGGAATTGGAGCAGTTCGATGAGTTAACGCTAAAAAAGGTAAAGGAAGCAGGTATTAGGGTGCATCTTCTTCAGGCTTCCGAACGGGGAAAAGAATTATGAAGGTAAGTTTTGACAGTAGGTTTACGCTGGTAATTGTCTTCTGGCTGAGCACCTCTCTTACAACTCCTATCATTCATGGCATGGGATATGCACTCGGCATTTTTACCAGGGCTCTTTTAACAGGAATAGCTCTTATCATTTATACCATTGCGGACGCCTATCCCATTCCGGCCGCCTCTATCACCTTTTTTTTGCTTGGCTTTACAGGCCTGAGTGCCTGGCTGTCGCCTCGCTTCCTTGCAAAGCTGATGCTGTCTGTTTATTATCTGACAGCCAACAGCATGCTGTTTTGGCCCGCCGTTGTTATAGCCGCAGCAACTCTTTCTTTGTTGTTTATCCTTATAAAATTTAAAAAACCTCTTATCATCCTTTTTTGCGCCGGTTTAGCCACATTTGTGCCTCTTTGGTACCTGTATGTAGATTCTGCCTATCCTGCGGCTGTCTGGTATACTGTCTGCTGGCTGGTGCTCTTAAGTTACAATAACGGCAGCAGGCTGTGGGGAAGTCAGCATAACAGGACAGTTGAAGCAGTAAATGAATTACGTGAAGGTTGGCTCAGATATACATCTTCTCTACTACTGTCGGTACTTTTTTTCACATTGCTGCTGCCAAAAGGATTTGGACCCATTCCCTGGACTTCCTTTCAGAATTGGGCAGATGCGGCATTCCCCTTTTTATCGGAGCTGCGGGGTGTCGAGGCTAAAAACATCAGGGGCAGTGATGAAGAGTTTGGCCTCTTTTCCATATCATTCCAGGAGACATCCCGCCTGGGTGGGCCTCTTTGGGAAGACAGGACGATTTTACTGGAGGTCCGTGGCGCCGGCGGACTCCGCTTACGGGGAAGTGTTAAAAATTCCTATACCGGGATCAGTTGGTCAAAGACCGGAACAGCCGGCCAATGGCTGCCGAGCGCTCCCCCTGATGCACTTTCGAAATTCCTGGAGCCTGTCCAACTCTGGGTAAAACATAAAAGACTGCGGACAACGACCGTCTTCACCCTCCTCTATACCCTGGAACTAAGAGGTTTCAGCCAGACTTTGCAGATGGGAGAAGGCGGCGACGCTGCCGTGCCCAGGAGTGTCCCTCTTACGCAGGAGTATCCGGTTAGTGGCTTTGCTCCTGCTTTCCAGGGAAACTTTGCTGCCATGGAAAGGGGAGAGGCAGGACCTGAGTTTGAGTCCTTTCTTGCATTGCCTGCAGACCTGCCGGCGGGAATCAGTGAACTTGCTCTCGACATTACCCGGGAGCATCAGGGTACTTACACCAAAATCAAAGCCCTGGAAAACCATTTACGCACTAATTACCGCTACAGTAAGAATGTACCGGCGCTGCCGGCCGGCAGGGATTTTGCAGACTTTTTCCTCTTTGAACAACAGGCAGGATACTGCACATCTTTTGCCACCGCCCTGGCGGTGATGGCACGGACAATAGGCATACCAACACGATATGTGGAAGGATTTATAATACCTGATTCTGCTGACAGAGACGGTATATACAGAGTGCCCGGGACTAACGCACATGCCTGGGTGGAAGCCTATATACCCGGTATCGGTTGGCTGCCCTTTGAGGCAACCCCTGGTTTCCCGGCCTCTGACTCCCTTCCTTTACTGGACGAGCGTGCGCCCAATGATACTGTTGATTACACCCCAGGTACCGACGCAAACACTCCGCCCGGTGAGGCAGAATTGCCGCCTAATTTCTTCGATGACCTCTGGCCGGGATTCATAGAACCCGGCAGCAGCAGTATTGATGCAGGCTTTTTATTTAAAGTATTCTTTAACCTCTTCCTCATTGCAGCCATGGCCCTGGCAATCTTTTTGCTCCTGCTCATCTCCCATCGCTGGTTGCGGATAAAAAAATATATGTATGACCTGAATCAACTCCCTCCCGCACAGCGTTCGGTGGCATATTACAACTTGACCCTACCCCTGTTGGAAAAAATTGATATGGGCAAATACCCAGGCGAAACTCCGAGAGAATACAGCCTAAGAATCATTCGCAACGTATATTCGTGGAGCCTGGACTTTAAAGAAATATCCGAAGGCATTAACTTGGCGCTCTACAGCGACAAGCACGATACCCATCCGGAGCTCGCCAAGCAGACTGAAGAATTTTATCTTTATATATTTAACAGGTATTTGGCTCAGGTTGGGAAACTGTCTGCTTTTAAAGAAATATACTTACAGCACAAATATTTTAAGCACATTCACTTTAAGAAGGACCCGCTGCAAGGCAAGAACAATACTTAACTGTCTCTTACGTACAGCAAACCACGGTCATTACTGACCGTGGTTTGCTGTCATATGGATTTTCTTCTGTATCAAAAGCGTAATCATATCACAGTTTTTGATGCAGAAGTACTTATTTCACTATAAGTACATTGGACTTCAATTCTAGTATAACAGCATTACTTACACTGCCAAGAAAAAGTTTTTTCAAGCCGCCCAAACCTCTGCTGCCAAGCACAACCATATCGAAACCCTCTTCTGTGGCGACTTTTACTATGGTATCAGCGGGATGCCCCTCTTTAAAAATTGTATTTACTTTTAAATTATTCTTTTCGAAGATCCGGGCAGCATCAGACAATTTTTGTTTACTTTCTTCTTTCTGCTTCTCTTCCCATTCCCTCAGCCTCTCGATGTCTTTCTGACTGACATAACTCTCTTCACCCCAGCTTAGCGAGACCGGCCTCGATTCATAAACATGAATCATAGCAACCTCATCAACACTGCAGCCACTAGCGATTTTTATTGTTTCTTCTATGGCTTTCTGACTTTGTTCCGACCCGTCCGTACAGACTAAAATTTTCATTTTAATCTCTCCTCCTTTATACCAAATATTTGGTAATCTTTTCTTAAATTAATTATAATTTAAAAAATAAAGACAAGCCGTGATGCACATCACGATATAGGAAATATTTTTATATTAAGGGTAAAGTACCAATCTTTCCGGCTATATTTAATAAGGAGCTGGCTGTTCTGCTTTTAATAATACTGCTTTTTGAAGTTATGTCACTAACTCGGTTTTTTTCGTCAGCGGCTCCATAACTGCCCCAAATACAGGATGATCATACTCCTCTATACGTCCGCGGTCGGCTAGCTCTACCAGCAGCGGGTCAAGTGGTACCGAACCCAGGAAAGGCAAGCCAAATTCGTCTGCCAATTGGCCACCGCTGCTTGGCCCGAAAACATACATTTTCTCGCCGCATTTGCCGCATTCAACATAACTCATGTTTTCCACCGACCCTAATACCGGTATATCCATTCTTTTGGCCATGTTTATTGCCTTCCTCACCACACCCATGGTGATTTTCTGGGGTGTGGTAACCATCAATATACCATCGAGAGGAAGAGATTGCATTACACTAAGCGGGGCGTCCCCAGTCCCCGGTGGCAGGTCCACAAGAAGACAGTCCAGTTCACCCCAGGCAACATCCGTCCAGAAGCGTTTAATCGTACCTGTGATCAAAGGCGCCCTTAAGATTGCCGGTGCATCCTCATCCTGCATCAATAGCTGCAGCGACATGATTTTAATGCCCGTCCTGCTTTCAGGCGGCAGCATTCCCCGCATGCTTCCCTCCGGTACTTTTTTATACCAAACATCGTTGGGATTGTCGGCCCCGTGATATCAGCATCCAAAATACCTGCCTGCAGGCCCTGCCGGTTAAGAGCCACAGCCAGAATTAAAATATGTACAAGTGAACTTTAACCGCTGCTCAGGTATTGTTTTTCCTGGGACTTTGAATTACAGCTGTTGTAAAAGCAAATAATGTTTATATACGGGCATTCTCATTAATGGCACCGTGGAGTATAGAGTAGCAAAATTGATTTAGGCAGGTGATATTGAAAATGAATATGCTTGCGCGTACAAACTAATGTGTAGGAGCGAATAGCATGAGAAAAAAAAGATACTTCCAAAACCTTTACAAATTTGAAGAAGAGAGTAAGAAATATATAATAGAAGTATCACTTGACGACTATGATGATATCTATGATGATTGGGACCCTTCGCCTTTTAAAAAAAGAGATATTGAAGATGAGTTTAATGACTTTATACTAAATTCTTCTGAGGATATTCCCTTAAATTTCGATCTTAGCATTGTTCTGTATATTCCTTTAGCTAAGAAGAATGAAAAAAAAGAAAATGCATTAATTTCAGCTTATCAAAACTACTATAATTATGCAACCGCCAGGCTTTGCAAGGTGATGTCCGGTTTACACAGAAGAATCATATCCTACTTGCTGTTTTCAGGCTTGTTTTTGAGTTTTGGCTACTTTTTGGGGGGCACCGGACCAAATGTGCTTGTTAAGGTCCTTCATGAGGGAATCTTTATAGGGGGATGGGTTTTCCTGTGGGAGTTCTTTACAAACTTTTTTATTAAAAAAAGAGAACTGCAGGAAGAATACAACCTATATCACAGGTTGTATCAAGCTGAAATCAGATTTGTTTATCATTAAATTTTATTTATTTTGCTATTTCCACGTGCCTCGTTGCCTCTTTTATTTCCCGAACAATAAATTAAATTTTAAACTTGCACACTAAAGAGAGTTACATTTATCCTATAACGGCTAATTATTTTAGGGTTCAAAATATACCAGAGCCAGGCTTCCGGTGGAGCTTGTCTACTGGGAGAGGTACCCAAACAAAGAAGCAGCCCTGAAAAGAGAAAGAGAAATTAAAAATTTGCCCAGAGATGGGAAGCTAACTTTATGCAACGTAAAGAAGTAGAAGCCCTCTAACCATCCTGATAATCCGGTAGTCATTTGACCTAAGCGTAATCATCGTTCACGATTTATCGGATGCATATTGCAGAGTCATTTAGACTCTGCAATTTTTTCTGCCAAATCATTAAGGTAGAGCCAGCGATCCATTTTTAAGGCCAAAGTTTTTTCGAGTTCTTCTTTCTGTGGTAATAATTCCCCTAGCCTGGAATAGTTGCTGGCTTCGCTTTGAATGGTCTTCTCCAATACCTTGAGCTTTTCTTCGAGATCAGCAATAATACCGTCTATTTCTTCATATTCCAGATGTTCTTTATAGGTAAATTTAAATCTTTGTTTCGAGGGGTTTTCAGTTGGAAGGGTGGGGACACTTTTATTGACTTTACCTTGGGGCATGCGCTGGTCCTGCTTCTCCTGTTTAGCTTGCGCTGTACAGTTCTCTAAATAATCGGTATAACCGCCTACATATTGTTTCAGGGTCCCGTCACTTTGGAACTCAAAAATAAGGTCGACCACCTTATCTAAGAAATAGCGATCATGGGATACAACTACCACAGCTCCATTGAAGTTTTCCAGATAATCTTCCAGAATCACCAGGGTTTCAATATCCAGATCATTTGAAGGCTCATCCATCAGCAAAATATTAGGAGCATCCATGAGCACACTCAGTAAAAAAAGTCTTCTCCTCTCTCCCCCGGAAAGTTTATCAATCCGATTCCACTGTAACTCCGCAGGGAAAAGAAACTTCTCCAACATCTGTGAGGCAGTTAAAGTACCATCCAGGGTCTCAATACTTTCGGCAATCCCGCGGATAAAGTCGATCACCCGAAGCGTTGTATCCATCTCTTCACTTTCCTGCGAGAAATATCCAAGCTTGACAGTATCCCCTTTAACAACCGTACCACTGTCAGGCACGATCTCACCTGTAATCATCCTCAATAAAGTGGATTTGCCACACCCATTTTTGCCGATAATCCCTATTCTTGCTTCGCGTAGGATGATATGATCAAAGTCTCGAATTAGTTGCCTCTCACCAAAGCTTTTGGATATATTGTTGATCTCTACCGTCTTTTTCCCAAGACGGGTTGTCATTGAGCTAAGATTCAGTTTCTCACCCGCCTTAGGCTTTTCCCTTGCACTTAATTTTTCAAACCGCTCTATTCGTTCTTTACTTTTGGTACCCCGGGCTCTCGCCCCACGCATTATCCATTCCAATTCTCTTCTAGACAAACTCTTATTCTTACGTTCTGTGCTGATTTCCCTTTCCTCCCGTTGGGCTTCCAGCTCCAGATATTGTGAATAGTTTGCCTGATAATTGTAGAGATTTCCCTTGCTAATTTCGACTATTCGATTGGTGATTCTATCCAGAAAATAGCGATCATGGGTAACCATTAAAATGGCGCCCGGAAACTTTCGGAGATAATTCTCAAGCCACAGGACAATGTCGCTGTCCAAGTGGTTGGTCGGCTCATCGAGTATGAGGATTTCGCATGGGTTAATCAGGACACTCGCTATGGCCACCCTTTTCTTCTCTCCCCCGGATAAACAGCTTACATCTGTAGAAAAATCCGTAATACCCATTCTGGTTAAAATCGATTTCGCCTCATACGCCTTCGTCTCTCTGATTTCGGTGGAAGCGCCTTTAAATATCTGCTCCAAAACGGTCAGTTTTTCGTTATAAATAGGGTTTTGTGGTAAATATCCTATCCTTACCCCGGCAGCCTTGCTAATCGCTCCACTGTCTGGCAGCTCCTGTTCTGCTATGATCTTCAAAAAGGTAGATTTGCCGGTGCCATTAATTCCGATCAACCCGACTTTGTCCCCTTCACTTAAATATAAGGTAATATCTTTGAGCAGCCTTTTTTCACTATAGCTTTTGGTGATTTTTTCTGCAGATAATAAGATCAAAGAAACCACACCTCGCACAATTCATTTTCTTACTCTGTAATAGAAGACGGCCAAAACACCAAACAACACTGCCATTATAAATGGCGTTATAAACGCTGCCGCATTTGCCGACATCCATACAATCTGACCAAGAAAAAAGCCCAGCGCAACTGCCAGCAATATAAAAAATGATTGATTTTCTCAAATATAGTCATGTAGTCTCCTCTTAATCAGCAATATATATCAAAGTATAGCACGCATTGATAATTGTTTTCAAGTAACCGAAAACCGGCAATCCGCATGTACCTTAAAGTCATCCAAGCCTTCATTTAGTATCCCGGCAAGTAATACGGCGTCTACTTTAGCGTACTCATGAACCAGAATATTGCGAAGCCCTGCCATTCCACTGATTTTTCGAACAAATTTAATCAATACTAGTTTCATTCAGGGGAGCACATACCCCCGGTCATCAGAATAGTATATATTGTATTTATGTAGACAGCTCACTGGAAGGGGGACTAAACAAATGCAATCAATTCTGGCAACCTTCTATCACGGAAAAAGAGTATTGGTAACCGGGCATACCGGTTTTAAGGGTTCTTGGCTGTCGCTCTGGCTACATCAGCTGGGCGCCGAGGTAGTCGGTTACTCCCTGGCTCCCTCAACCTGGAAAGATAATTTTGTCCAGGCCAAAGTGGCTGAGCTCGTTACGGATATCCGGGGTGAAATATCAGACCCGGTGAAGTTAACAAGCGTTTTTCAAGAATACCGCCCCGAGATTGTTTTTCACCTGGCTGCCCAACCTCTGGTCCGCCATTCGTTTCGAGATCCGCTTAATACCTACCTGGTCAATATCATGGGAACCGTTAACATCCTGGAGGCGATTAGAAATACTGCGGAAACCCGAACCGGCATAATCGTTACCAGCGACAAATGTTATGAAAACAGGGAATGGATCTGGGGTTACAGGGAAAATGACCCCCTAGGAGGATACGACCCTTACAGCGCCAGCAAGGGCTGCGTGGAAATCATCGCCTTATCTTACCTGAACTCTTTCTTTAATCCGGAAAAGTACCAGGAACATGGAAAAACCATAGCCACCGTCCGTGCCGGAAATGTGATCGGTGGTGGGGACTGGTCGACGGATCGCTTGATTCCCGACTGCATCAGGATGTTGGAACAAAACAGGAAGATCACGGTACGCAACCGTCGGGCCATCCGTCCCTGGCAGCACGTGCTTGAACCTTTGGGGGGTTACCTGCTGCTGGCCGCCAGACTGTCAATGGAAGGGCCCCGCTTCAGCGGCCCCTGGAATTTCGGGCCGGGGCCGGAAAACTTGGTCCCGGCAGAGCAACTGGTAGAAAAGGTGATTCAACACTGGGGTCGGGGCGAGTGGGAAGCAGCCAGGGAAGCAAATGCTCCCCATGAAGCAACCTTGTTGAACCTGGATGTGAGCAAGGCCAGGTTTCGCCTGGGCTGGCAGCCCCACTGGCCGGTGGATACAGCTGTGGAAAAAACGGTGGCCTGGTACAAAGAATACCGGGCAGGAGGAGCCCGCCGCACCTGTCTGGAGCAGATTGAAGAATACATGGGTCACAATTAAAAAAAGCGGCCCGTTACGTTAATCATACGAGGAGGATTGGTGATGAAAGTTGTGATCTTGTGTGGGGGGAAAGGAACCAGGATGGGTGAAATTACCTCCCACATCCCGAAACCCATGGCCGGTGTTCAGGGCAAACCGCTGCTCTGGCATATCATGGACATTTACAACCGCCATGGTTACGAGGATTTTATTCTGGCCCTAGGCTACAAGAGTGATAAAATCAAGGAGTATTTTGTTAACTATGACTGGCTGAATCACGATTTTATAAAAGACGGTCGCAGCGGCCGCCTTGAGTTGTTGCAGAAACCGCGTTGTTGGAATATTACGTTTATCGATACGGGAGCGGAAACGCTGACTGGCGGCAGGCTGAAAAGAATACAACACCTGATCACAGATGACACATTCATGCTGACCTATGGAGACGGCCTGGCAGACATTGATCTCGGCAAGCTGCTGCAGTTTCACCGGAAGCACAACAGGATTGCCACCGTTACCGGGGTATACAAAGAAAGCACTTTCGGTGTCCTTGAAGTCAGGGATTCCATCGCCGTATCCTTTAAGGAGAAGCCACAGTTAAACATGCTGATCAACGGCGGCTTTTTCGTACTGAACAGACGGGTCTTCGATTACCTTTCCGGCGGTGATCATTGTGTGTTTGAGGATGCCCCCTTAAAAAAACTGGCCCTGGATGGCGAACTGGCTGTTTATACGCACAGCGGGTTCTGGATGGCCGTGGATACGTACAAGGATCTCGAAACGGCCGAAAAAACCTGGAACAGAAATCCATCATTGGAATAGACTTAATCTTTGCAAACACCCCACCAGCCCAACTGACAATGTAAGCGTCAAATAGTCCCCACGTAGCCGACAGCCCTCTTTATGGGATACTCTACTGAAGTAGATCCGTAAAGGGGGATTTTAATAAAAATGCTTAATCAAAGATAAAAGTGTTCCAGTAAAGTGAAAACAACCATATTTTTCTTTCAATTCCCTTATTTGGGACAAGATTTTATTAAAATCAATATCAACTTCCGGCTTTATTTTAGCATTTTGATTAATAAAATTTTTTCTCCTTGTTTGTAGCAATATCAAAAAGATATTTAATATTTCAAAATCTCGTTTGTGATTATAAATTCTCTTAATATCATTCATTATTTCATTTTGCTTTTTTATAAAGGGGCTATTCATAAGAATTAGATCAATAGAGTCTATACGATTGTATTTTTCACAAACATAATTGCAATTGTCTTTATAGTCATCAGAGAAGAGAAAATCTTCAGAGTAATTCAAGGGGTGTTCCTGGTGTACACTTATAATATTATAATTAAGTTTATAGCGGCAACCCGATTTATAAAGCCGGTAACCCAGGTCTTGGTCTTCATAACCATACTTAACAATATTTTCATCAAATAATCCGACATCTAAAACTCTTTCTCTATTTGCCGATACATTTTTTGTCAGAAAAAAGAGACATGGAAAATGAAAGCCATTTAAATTATGACTATATTTTTTAATTATTTTTCTTAATTCTCGGTAATATGGTTGGTGTTTTGTATGATTAAAACTGTATTTTAGGAAACTTTGATCAATGATATGCTGTTGTTTTATTAGCTGATACTTGTGCCGGCCTTTAAATTTGCTGATTAGTTGATCATTTTTGCGATATTCTTTAAACAGAGCAATTTGAAGAGGCGTAAAGTTTTTGTAAAAATAACTATAGATACTTTTCCAGGGTAATCCGCATATAACCATGTTTTCTTCCCGGTGAGACTCAATATGCCTTCTCACAAAATTTTTTGTTGCAATCATGTCGCTGTCATGGAAAATTAATATTTTACCGGTTGCTTTTAAAATTCCCTGGTTTCTTCCATTGGCTATACCCCTGTTTTTTTCTACCCGTACAAATTTGAAAAGAGGGTCTGAATAAAATTTTGCCAACATTTCCTTTGTGTTATCTGTGGAACCGTTATCTACTACAATTGCCTCATAATACTTTTGGGGATAGTCCTGGTATTTAAGGGACAGCAGGCTAAGAAACAGCCTTTCGCTCGCATTATACGATGTAATAATAATACTCGCCTCGATGATATCATTCACCTCTTCAACATCTTGATAGTTTCATCTGATAAAAAATACCCATATATATTATGCTATATCCCAATACTTTGTTGCCGGCGCTACAGGTTAACATCCCATGATACAAATCAGGACCGGCTCCCCTAACCGCAAATTAAATAGCACATAAACAGCTACAATACAATAGTATAGAATTACAAACGGCATCTACATTAGCCGGGATACTTTATTAAAGCTGAAATATTTGGAAGGTATTGCGTGAAGTTACTATTAAATAGAAAGAGACGCTGAACTAATGGATAGTATCTTTTGCACCGTTTTATCAAAAAGCAGGGTATATCAATTTATAGCGTTTTATTTTTCCCTGGAAAAATATATGAAGAACTTTCGCCTGTTTGTTCTCTGTATCGATGGTGAAACTCATGCTTTGTTAAAGAAAATGAAGTTGAGGAATCTTGTTCTTACCCATGTAAGTGAACTTGAAAATGAATCTCTGTTAAAAATAAAAAAACAACGCAAATTGAATGAATACTGCTGGACACTGAAACCGATTTACATTGAGAGTCTCATGAGCAATTATTCATCTTTCAAAAGGGTGACTTATACTGACTCGGATTTATTTTGTTGGAGCGACCCCTCAGTAATATTTCTCAACCAGCCACATTGTTCAGTATTACTGTCAAGACACACACTTTACTTGCCATCATTGCCATTGCAGGAAATTAAGTTTCGTCAAGAATTGTTTGGCAACTATAACTCCGGGTTGATAAGCTTCAAGAATGATGAAATCGGTCTTGCGTCTATACGATTTTGGAAGCAAAGATGTGTGAAATATTGCCATGAAAAAGGGATATCAAAGAGTTTTGGGGATCAGACGTATCTTAACTACCTGCCTTCATTATTTCCCCGTGTGTGCGACATTATTACACCGGGAGTAAATCATGGTTTATGGGATTTCGAAATGTATAAATTCCATATTCAGAAGGATCAAGTATATGTCGATGACGCCAAACTAATTATTTACCATTTTAGTGGTTGCAGGATAGTCAGCAAAGACAGTATCTTGCTTGTACATCACGTTCCCGATAGACGTGCTATACTTAGCTTTGAATCTAAAAAAATAAGGCTGCCCATTATATATCCAATTTACAAACAAATTCTCAAACGAGGAATTGAATTTGTAAGGAATGTTGATCCTGGTTTTAATGGCTATGAAGGTATAGCGGTTACAGGTACCGGCAAGAAAAAGCAGCCCCAAAAAAGGACTGATCGAAAGAAGAAGTCTCGCTCAGGATAATTTCCACGGTAATCGTCTTCTTTCTCCTTATAGGACTCCGATCTCCTTCAATCTGGATTTCAGCAGTTCGTACTGCTGCGGCTTATTGGATACTGCCAAATACCAAAGCGCGCCCAGTCCGCTGAAGGTAGCATAACACTGCAGGCGTTTTTCGTAATCTTCCAGCACGATCCCTTTTTTCTCAGCATGGTTTTTATACAAGTCTTTAAATGAAAACTCCTTCCACCACACATATAACCATGCGATATCAAACAGCGGATCGCCATACTGTCCACCTTCCCAGTCAATTACGGAAGTGATTCTCTCTCCATCGGAGAATGCATTATCCATGCTCATATCACCATGTATGAGTTTACGCTCATTTGGCATCTCAGGGGCAAGTGCCTTCAACTGAGCGACCAATTTCTTGTAAACAGCAGCTTCCATGCAGGTCTCTCGTATGGTTTTCTCCCATTTGAGATAGTGGGCATGCTCAATGGAAAGGAGTGCCTGCGCCCAGCTGTTATGCACTGCTTCGCCTTTGCCATCAAAATAACCGAAGCCCTTTTCAAGAATATTTGTGGCATGAATGACGTCGAGTATCTCCATCACCTGCGTCAAGAGCTTTGCCACACTTTTTTCTACCAATATACGACAGCTAAGATTTTTCCCCGCTGCCATTTTGCTGATACAGGTATGGTAACCACCGGCCATCTTTCCTAATTTGAAAACCAAGGGAATAGAGAGTTTTTTTGAAGCAAAGTGTTTTGCCGCATACGCATCTTTTCGGAAACCGTAGTCATTGGAGTTCACACGAATTACGAAGGAGTCGCCATGGCTCTGAAAGGAAAAAGTTTGAGAATTCATGCCTCCCTTTATGAGGCGAATCTCTGCGATGTTTTGGTCTACTTCCGATTGGAGATACTGCAGTATTATTGCGCTATCAATACGGGGCTTTCTCTTCATTCAGATCAACTCCAATATTTTCAGTTTTTGCAAAATAGCCTTTATACCAGTTTATTGTATTCTCCAGGCCTTCATCAAAACTGTATACAGGTTTCCAGCCCAGTATTTTTCTTGCTTTCTCTATAGAAAGATACTGGTGCTTTATTTCTTTCTTTTCCTCATTTAATATTACCGGCTCTAAAGTGCAGTTCATCATTTTCAATATTTTCTTTGTCAAATCCAATACAGTTAACCGGCTTTCACTGCTGAAGTTGAATGCTTCCCCTGCCAGGTTCAGCGCTTCCATTTTTTCTGCTAAAAGCAAATAAGCTCTCGCAGCATCCTCAACAAATAAATAGTCACGGAGTAAAGTTCCATCGCTGCGGATAACAGGAGTTCTATGATTATATATGCTGCGAATAGTACCAGGAATGATCCTGCTGAAGTTCAGATCACCGCCGCCAAACAAATTACCGCATCTGGCAATGCAAACGGGCAAACGGTAGGTGTAATAATATGTCTGAGCGATTAAATCGGCGCAACTTTTAGACACATCATAAGGGTGTTTCCCTTGAAGCGGCATATTTTCGTCATACGGAAGTGTTAAATGCGCTCCATAAGCCTTATCACTGGAAGTTACAATAATTCTGTTAACATTCGGGTTTCTCCGGCATGCCTCCAATATGTTCCACGTGCCTAGTATATTGGCGTGAAAGGTGGATAAGGGATTTCTGTGTGCCTCACCGGCAATGGCCTGGGCGGCCAGATGAAACACCGTGTCAATTTTGTGTTCATCCAGTGCCCGTTCTATCAAGGCTAAGTCCCCTAAAGAACCTTCGATAATATTTATTTTTGTATATACTTCTCCCCGGTAAAGGTTAGATTTTCGCCTGGTATCCCTGACCAGGACTGTCACATGGGCCTCTAAGTTAACCAGTTCTCTGGTCAGATAGCTTCCAAAAAAACCGGTGGCTCCGGTAACAAAGACATTTTTCGCTTTCCAAAATGATTTCATAATAATTTAGACCTCACATCATAATTTAGACCTCACATCTTGCTGTGCAGCTCCGGTTTATATATATCCAGATCGTAATACCAAAGTATTTAAGCAATAGCAGTAATGTGCATAGATCACGTTCTTCGGCCTGCTACGCTGTTAACAATAGATGAAGGTATAGCATAATCTATATAAACAGTTCTATCTGATTTTAGTCTGGCACCCGCGATAAAAGATCGCTCGGTAAAATTTACCCCCTGGAAAAGGAGCATAGTTATGACCCGTAACTTTAGCAGGAAGACCAATGAAAAAAATGGTGAAAAGCTGCCTAACATCTGCACTTTATTCACCAAAGATTATTTGATCCAGGGGCTGGCGCTCTATTACTCCCTGAAAAAGTACACGCCCCGCTTCCGGCTCTGGGTTCTATGTGTTGACAACACAGCCTACAATATGCTCAAGCGGATGAATCTGGCCGATATAACCCTGGTTAGGCTGGAACACATCAGGGATGAACGGCTGGCAAAAATCCAGCGGGATAGGCAGAAACATGAATTTTGCTGGACGTTAAAAGCATCATTTGTCACTTACCTCTTTAATAATAACTTCAATTTAGATTCACTTTTGTATCTGGATGCCGACCTGTTTTTCTTCAAAGATGTAAGGGCCATTTATACCGAGTGGGCAGACCACTCCATCTTCTTAACAAGACAGTGGCTTAGCCCCGGGTGGCAAAAAAAGGCCGGTAGATATTCATCGGGGCTGATCGGTTTTAAGAGGGATGAAAACGGCATGAAGTGCCTGCGGTTGTGGCGGCGGAAATGCCTGAACTGGTGTTATGACAGGCGGGAAAACGGGCTGTGGGGAGATCAGAAATATCTGGATGACTGGCCACGATTATTTTCAAATATCAAAATATCCGATAACAAAGGCATAAATGCCGGACCCTGGAATATTAACAAGGGTTACGAGGTGCACACGGAAGGCGGCAATATCTATTTCGATAACAGGCAATTGATATGCTATCACTTCAGTGGTTTTGAAATCATAACTGAACATGAATTCGAACTATGCAACAGAAAAAGATTGTCCCTCAAAGCTGAAAAAATCTACTGCGCTTACTTGGAAGAACTCCGAGAGATAATTGCACTGATTAAATCGATAGATATCAATTATTTGCAACGCACTACCAAAAAGAAACGCCGCAAACTCTTTAATCATCGTCTATTCTTGAAAGGAAAAAGAGCGGGTTCATGCTAAAGCATAAAAACGTCAGAAGTAATAATTAACCTTTTTCGTGTAACATACGTTTGGTCAAGTATTTTGAGTAATCTAGGGGGAGGCCGAATATTTGCTTACATGCTTCTGCAGGGGCTTCTCTGTAAGCGACGCCACTAGGCCTGCTGTTAGCCTCAAGAAGCCATAATTTATTATTATTATCTAAGGCAACATCTAATCCTATTTCCCCTAATATGCCAAATGAGACTTCCATTGCATTAACTACCTTAAAAGTAATATCTTTTATTTTTTCCCAAGATAGGTTAGGATGAAGTAGATTTTCACCAGGCGCAAGAAAGGCATCTCTGGCACCGGCAGCAAAGTTGGTAACAATTGCTCCTGGTTTAGCAATCCTGAAGTTTAAGGCCGAAATTATCCACTCATTAAGAATATTTTTTTGCACCAAGATGCGCATATCAAAGGGACAGTTGCCGATATTAGCCAGATAAATTCCTTGCTGAAGAATAGTTTCTTTACCTAAACCTTTACGTATATATGTGTAAAGTTGGTCTAAACTTAAAAATTTGTGAGTTTTTACTACATCTCCTCCGGATTTTAATAGATAATAGTTTTTTCTCTTTTCTGCCCGAAAAACTTGACTTCCATTTCTGCCGTAATTACCTTTAATAAAACAATACTCATATTTTTTTAATAATTTAGTTAGGTTAGATAAAGTGAGTAACGTAGTTTCTGGGACATAATTTTTAGTAGTTTCAATAGACTTTAAAGCTTGGAAAGTTTCCCACTTACCAAAAGTACGTGTACTGTTAACCCATAAAATGTTCTTAACTTTTCCCCGTTGCTTATAACCGATAATAGTTTTAGGGCCAGGGAAAGAGGCTCTGTCATATATAATCTGAGGAACAGGAATCGTTTTTTTTACCCACTCTTTATTGATAGGATTAAGGCAATAAGCGATGACTAAATTTTTTTCCCAGTCAACAGTCTTAAGGTTAAAGCTATATAAGAAAATACCTTTTTCCAGAGCCAAAAGTGCTCTTTTCTTAATTATTGCAGATTTATCAATTTTTATAAAAGCATTTTTAGATATAGTTAAACCTAAAGTAGCTCCTAAAACCAACTTATTGTTTGAAACTAAGATTAAGCTTAGAGCTTCGCCCTGGTAATAGGTAAGATCAATAAATGCTGTGTCTGATAGATAAAGTGTACTCAAATCAGAGTTAATATTGTATTGCGCCACTTCTACTGCTAACTGGTTGTATCCAACTTGTAAGATTAGGTTTTGTTCAAGGGTAAACCCAAACTTACATAATTGATAATCGCTAAGATAAATGTGCTTTTCACTTGTTTTTTCAGGTAAGACCTTTAGCGTATAAAGTTTCTCCATAATCTTCTCCCTTTCATCATTTACCGAAAAAATGAGCTTCAGTAGCAAATTCCTTTGACAAGATATATTATGTTGATATACTGTAATGGTTAATATAATCTGCCTATTGCTGTAACAATTTTTCAATTTACCAGTATGATATATAAAATATCTATTCTGCAACTAACATAAAAAACCACGAGGGCCGATAAACTCCCGTGGTTACTTGTTTTATTATAATGGTCGGAGCGACAGGATTTGAACCTGCGGCCTCTTGACCCCCAGTATCCATTTTAGGCTCAAACTGGCAGACACTAAAGCGACCTCCAAGCCTCACAAAGCTTGACAGTACGGGGCTTTTTAGTCATGGTAATTATGTCCAGTTTGTGATGGTCTCGACTTCCTAGTTTATAAAGTATACGCTAATCACCTTCACGGATACGGTAGAGCGGTTTAAGGGGAAGTCTTTCACGCCTTTTGCCGGACTGGGAAGGTGACCTACATAACGTTGATTGTAAAGATATGAACTTTTTTTGAATTACCCGATGGGGAAGTGTGTCAAAGTAATGCTCCGGATGCAGAGCAAAGTGCTTTATTTAAAGCACTTTGTGCGGATTTGCCTCCTCGCTGCTTCGAGATAGAAGCTTAATAAATGGTAGATTTATAGTTACAGAGTTTTTTTAGTTTTAAGGTGCCATAAACTCATTACCCACGGGTGTTTATCGCCCTTTTTTGTTACTACCCACTGTACAACGGCAGAAGGGGTGCAAACTAAAAAAGGCCACAAAATACGGCAGGGCTGAGCCAGTCAACACTCTGCCGGATGGAGAAAGAGATACTGGTGGTTTTTGCCCATAGGTTGGGAATATAAAAATGAGGATGTTAAAAAATGAGTAAAATTGCGGAGCTTGAAATTGCTTATAAGGAAGCGTTGACCAAACAGGCTGAGGCGGAAAAGCGGCTACGGGAGGCAGGCCAGGAAGTACGCAGACTGGAAGCAGAGCTAACGGAAGCGCAGAACACTGTCATGGCAGGCGGCAAGGCCGATTTAAGGGGAATCAATGACAGGCTTGATGCCGCACGCCTCCGTCACATTGGCCTGATAGCTGAAAAAGAGCAGGCCATAAACATTGTATCTATAGCTAAACGGAAGCTGGCCGAGGCCCAGCATCATGCCGTACACTTACGCAGGGCAATACCAGACCAACACGCCGTTGTCCAGCACCGGCAAAAAATGCTGGCCGAGGCTGAACGTATGCTGGCAGTACAGCAAGATGCCCTGCATACGTCAGAGCGGCATTTGCAGGAACTGGAAGATTCATTAAGCGAGTTGGAATGAGACCAATATTTAGCCTACCTATCCTATCAGAATTCCGGTACTTGTTTCGGGGGATATTGATGCAGACTGCGGAGGTTGTGCGGAATCGTTTGGGGAAGGGAGAAAAAGTCAATGAATATGACGTATTGATATAGTTTGCAGACGCACATTACCCAGTATCAAGCGGTTAACGTAAAAGTACCCATAAAATAAGGCTTTATGGTACTCTACATTAACTACAACTACACATTAATCAGGGCCGTAGCATGAAAACTCGATATATACGAGCATAACTAAAGCATTGGTTCATTCAGGGTTTATTGCGATAGATTTTATTCGATAATTATATACTCCACCTGGTGCTTTAACTTCTACTTCATCACCTAATTTTTTTAACAATAATGACCTGCCGATCGGCGACAAGTATGATACATCCCCTCCTTTTATCTGATCATTAAAGGGATGCACTATGCGGTATTTAAAGACTTCCTGACATGATAAATCTTGTATTTCTACTTCACTACCTATTGTAACAAAAGGAAATTTGCTGTCCTCAGTTTGTGACACACTTGCATTTTCGATGAGCCGGCCTATATGTTTAATATAATCTTCAAAAAGCTTTTCAAATTCATGACGTTCTTTTGACTGTCCCGAAAAGTATTGTTCAAGGAGCTTATTTTTCCCCTCCTCTATATCTACTAAATGCTTGACTAGATTTTCAAAGGTAGTTTTCGATAATAGAGCTTTCGCCATTTTTTTCCTCCTGCAATTAATCCATTTAATGGGAAAAAACTGTATATAAAGGACAAAGGCGCCCCGCTAAACCAGCGAAACACCATCAATTTAATTTAAACACAAAATACAATCATTGTCAATAGTGTATTATGATTACATTTATTGAAAGTCGTTACAGTTAATGGCATTTTAATTTATTAAGTTAGCCACAGACGTTAAAAGCAAAGCGATTATGACTATGAATAAGCAAAAACCACCCACATAAAGTGAGTGGTCGTGGTTATGGGATGGCCACCGAAGCCTTCCGCTAATAGACATTATGTTCTCTGCAAAACATGACGTACGCCCCTCTACACTCTACAGAGGCAACTGGAGCTTTTTACTTGTAAGTATTCAATTAATTGTTGCCAAAAGTGTATTCCAGCATCTTTTATTATCTTGTGCTTTAGCATTTTTCTCCATATCCTGCAGCTTGTTTATATCATAGGGGTACAATGCGTAGAAGACTTTTTTGTTGAACCGGGTCAGATAACCCAAAACAAAGGTCAGCGCACCGATGAACCCCATAAACAGATTAAATACTAAAGGCATGCGCGGCGATATCGGTTTTCCCATGACAGGCCCGATTTCCGCGGGCGTCGGCACGACCTGAACAACCCTTTCAGTAAAATCACTGACGAAGTCACTGGAAGAAAAAACGGACAGAATAGAAAAGGAAGTAACCAGACACGAGGAAATAATATTTAGAATAAAGTAATATCCATGCCTAGTGATTACTGGCCCTGGGTTTTTTATTTTCCGGTGTTAAACTACCATCCTAAGAGGATAATCAAAATTTAATTATCTTAAATTTCTGTTTGCTACCTCAAGCATAGATTCCGAAAAATCAGATCCCCAGACACCGTAACCCAACTGAGCCAACATATATACATCCGGTATTTGCTAGTGCGTCTTCTATCTTTGATCGAATCAAGCTCTTATCACTTTACTTGCATCCTTTTGCTGAAACCAGCTTGATCGCCAGATTAGTGCCGCCACCCAAATCCATAGAAGCAACTGCCTCAAATGATAAACTTTTTCCTGCCTCCCTGGCAGCAATCATAGTATTGACAACCTGCTCTACATTGCCACCTGCCAGATAATGCGCTTCAAGAGTCATTATATCTAAGTTCAATTCCGCTTTATGAGCCGTAATCAGCGGATGCACAATTTTTTCTATTTTCGTCCGCCGCATACGCATTCCTAGAAAATAAAAAATGCTTACAGGAACACCGGCAGCTTTTGTGGCAATCCAGTATCCTAAAGGTATAAAATTAAGCATGGCATAGATGAATAAGAGAACCAAACCGGAAAATATTAGCTCCATGAACTACTCCTCCTATCTCTTTATAATGTATTAAGGTCACACGTCTTCACAAAACTGGCCTTCAACACAGAAAGCGGTATTTTTTTACAATCAGCGGAAGTTTTGTTTTGCTTTTTATTCGATATTGCAAAGCACTCCTTGTCCGGGAATTTTCAAGCTCCGTTAGTGAGAGAAAGATTGGCAAGTTATTATTTGTACATATTTTAAGACTAATATGGTGCCCCATACATAATGGAGTTTTTATTTTATAAATCGCAGTAATATCATAGTAAGCAATAGTTCTTATAGTAATTAGGTTTCGGTAAACAAAATGATCTGCCTCAAAGTTGATCGAATAATTACTGCTAAAAATATCAAGAGTTGCAGTAAATATAAAATATGTTGAAATCAATATTCACACCACTAGAAAATATACACCGTTAATATAGCGAAACCCCAAGAAAAAGCAGCATCCCCAGAATAATAAAAACATAAATAATATGTACCGCTGGCGATTTAGAAACAAACATTCATAACACCTTCTGTTAACACTATTTGGTATTCAAGAAGATCTAGATTTGTTTTCCAAAACATCAGAATCGCTAAAACCTGTTAGTATATAACGCAAAAGCATCACCGGCTAACGAATCTTTAAAATCAACCTTCTAAAAATATATATCGGTAGACCCCAAAAAATCAACATCCCGACAATAACAACCGGTACCATACTTAGAAATGTACTTAGATTATCAGTTGCTATAAACATCATAATAAGAGGCATGGTTACAAAAACAGTCCATGCTAAAGTCCATAGTTTACGGGAATTTGATCTCAAAGCAGCAACTTTAGGGTCGCCTAAATCATCATCAGAATAGTAAAATTTAAGGCCTTTGAGGGTATTGAATCCCGATGTTTTCATGAAGCTCGAATATGTTAGCTCATTCCATTTTTCCCTGTGGTGTTTTTTGAGATATTCATTGCCACGGTAACCTTCAATACCAAGGATGAACATCAGAGGCATCGATGAAGAGAGCATATATGCAGCTGCAATACTGCCACGTTGACTTTCGAAAAAATTGAAAAGGCATATTATCATCACTATTGATACCATAAGCAGCCAGGCTGTCCAGTAGATCCGCATGTTTGACTTAGGAGCTTGGTTCATTAGAGCATCTCCCTCTGATTAAAGAAAATTATTCTCCACAATTATCCAATTTCCTCTTTCTTATTAATATGTAAGCCGCCCCACACAAGGTGGAATGGCCTCTGCAGGGGACCCTTCTGTCCACGCCCGTGTGTACTCGCCCTGCTCAAAATCAGCTTGCCATCACATGCTCCTCCATAAGCCCTTTTGGGGAATCGAAGCCCGTTTTGCCCAAAATTCTGTACCACACCGTAAGCACTACCCGTGGCCTTGAGTCCCCCGAAGGAAAGCTGATGCCCATCTCCTTCTGGTGGGAAAACGGTCGCCGTTATAGCATTGACCGTGTCACCGACATCTGCCGTGCCACCAGCCTGAATGCGGGTGGCAGTGGTATCCGTTACACCTGCCATGTCCTCGGCAGGCAGATTTATCTGTTTTATGAAGTAGACCGCTGGTTTATTGAACGAAAGGAGGCGTAGGCCGTGTGCGGCAGGTATCTGATCCAGACCGAAGAAGAAATTATCGAATACCGCCGGATCATCATGGAGGTCAACGAACACTTTTTTATGTTCAGACCGGCAATAAGACAGAAGGTGCCATGACGCTTGTACTCAAACTCCTGTCTTTGACAATGACCTGGTATCATGGGCAAGCCCGGGTACTTTCGCTCCAATGCCTGAATACCGGTTCGTTCGTCTACACAGATAATAACTCCGTCCTCGGGGGGTGTAAGGTACAATTCAATAACTTTTTTTGCTTTGGCAAAAAAGTTCGGGTCGGTACGTGTTAAAAAATACTTTATCCGGTGTGGCTTAAGGTGATGCGGCTTTAAAATCTGCCTTACAGTTTCAAAACTGATTTCCCCGATTTCTTTAAAGTGTTTTGCAATAACTCCGGCCAAGCTTCTCACAGACCAGTGGGTTACACCAGGGAGATATAATTCACCGGGGTACTGACAGGCTAAGCTAACAACCCGAAGACGCGTATCCGTGTATAAATCTGGGGGCGACCAATTCGGGGGAGATCAGAAAGCCCCTTAACACCACATTCAAAAAACCGGTCAGCCCACTTTTTCACTGTTCTTTTGGTACAGTGCCAATAATCAGCAACTTTCTCAAGGGGACTGCCTTGGACCAGGTGCAAAACCATACCGGCACGCTGAACCAATCTGAAACTTTTCTTCTGAGATTTTGCAGTAACTACAAGTTCTTTTATCTCAACAGGAGCAGCTTTCTCAAGTCTATTTTCGCCATGAGAAAGAGATTGCTCGACAGGTAACTGTGGGCAATGCATTTATTTCAATACCTCCCCCTTATAACAGCCATTATCCTACAGTAAATGTTTAAGATATGGCTTATTTACCCGCAGTATACAATATTTATGTCTCACAGGCTACAAGTTGCAGACCCTCGGAAGCCTAGTTCCAGGAATCGTGAGACTAATTTCTGTCAGCATGCAGGAAACTGTGTCTGTGATGTACGTCACAGACACAGTTAATTCTAAAAAGGTAATATAATTATAACTTTTTCTAGTGACTTGTGCCATTTGATAAAGTGTGAAAAATTTTACTTGCGGGGAGTGTTGTTTGTTTGCATAGTCTAAGAATGGATGTTGAATGTGTCAAAAGGTTTTTTATTATCTTGGTGACTGCCGGCTTGCTTACAGGATGCAGCAGCAGACAACCGGCCCCGGGCAGCCAAGACAAAACAGTCCCGGGATTCGGGCTTGAAGGTAAACTTGACCCTGCCGATTGGGCTGAATTTTTTCCGCGCGAATACCAGACATATTTGCTAAACCTTGAAGGCGGCAGTGACCACAGCACTTTTCGCGGCTCTGACGCTTTTGACCGTAACAGTGCCTGGCCTTTTCAGTGGGTACTCTTTGATGGTTGGGGGATGGGGAAAGAGTATGTTGAATCAAGAGGCCATACATACTCATTAATAGACCAGCTTAAGATTGATCCCGCCAGGAGAGCTGCCGGGGGTGTCTGTTTGACCTGTAAAACCCCTTATGTCCCGGAATTAATGGAGCAAATGGGCATCGGTTATTTTAGCCTGCCTTACGACGAGGTGTATGCCCAAATTCCCGAAAATTATAATAAGCTTGGTGTTTCATGTATTGACTGTCATGATGGTAATACGGGAGAACTCAGACTAAGCCGCTGGACAATTACAGAAGCGTTAGCCGGGTTGGACGGGGTGCCTGAGCAATTTAACAAAAAACAACTGAGCATGCTGACTTGTGCTCAGTGCCATGTTACTTACAGTATCCCGAAGGATGAAGACAATAATTCCGTTGACCTTATTTTCCCCTGGCATAGGGCTGCATGGGATAATATTACTATAGAAGCCATCGAGCAGCAGATTAAGGAAGACGGACTTTATGAGTGGACCCACGCCGTCACCGGGATTAAATTAGGACATATCCGGCACCCAGAGTTTGAGTTGTTTACCAACAACAGTTTCCATTACAACATAGGCCTGTCATGCAGCGACTGTCACATGCCTGAAGTGACCATTGACGGTGAAAAGACACGTTCACATCAGTGGACCAGTCCTTTTAAACAGGGCCTCGAATCCTGCAGTTCCTGTCACGGACAATCTCGGCAGGAACTAAAAGACAGGGTTATCAGTATCCAGCAGGACATCAACAAGTTGTTTACCGAAGCTGGATTCAAGGCCGCCCAAGCGGCAAAAGCCATAGAGTTTGCCAATAACACTCCCAAGGCAGACGAAGCGCTTCTATCAGAAGCCAAGGAAGCTTACGAAAAAGCATACTACCGCATTACCTTCATTGGTGCCGAAAACAGCATGGGCTTTCACAATCCTACTGAAGCGCGCCGGGTGCTAAACGACGGCCTGCGCTTTGCCGCTACAGCAGAGGATAGGGCCAGGGAGGCAGTTATCGCAGCCGGGGTAACCCCTCCTGCCGTCTTTGACCTGGAACTGGAGAAATATCCCTACAATCCGGAAGAAAACAGGGCTTACAACTTCCAGGAACAATAAAGTTTTGCTCGACTCCCGACCAGGTGAAAAAAAGAAAAAGATGAATTGAGTTGCTAATAAAGTAAGAAAGTCACAATTTCATTCTTTAAGAAAGTCCTTCCTAAGCTAGGCGAAGAGAGGGGTAGTCACTATTAGAGTACTTTTATTGCCTCTTACCGTACAATTCCAAACGGATAACGAAAAAAATCCGAACGTTCGGATTTTTTTCGGCACACATACGCGACATTAAGCCTAGAAGCAGGGGTTTCACTAAAAGCAGTACAGGAAACACTAGGACATAGCACTATAAGCATGACGGGCGACACATACAGCCACGTTACAGATAAAATGCGGGCTGAAGCTGCTGATAAAATCGGTACTGTGATTGCAAGTTGCATAAAAAAATAAACCCAATTTGGGTAACTAAGTGAGCGGGATATATTGTCCCGTTTTTTTATGCTCCAACTTCCGAATTAGCTAAATTAAGCCTTTTCATAAATTCCTCGTCTGAAATAATATATATTCCCTTCTCCTGGGCTTTATCTAGCTTACTTCCAGCGTCTAAACCCACAACTAACATGGTAGTTTTAGACGTAATACTATTAGATATTACTGCTCCATTTTTTACTGCTATTTCTTGCATAGTGTGTCTTGGATATTGGCTTTTACCGGTGAAGCATACACTTTCATCAGCAAGTATTTCAGTAGTATCAATATTTAAATCTATTTCATCTAGCGACCTGGGTAATATCTTCCTCCTCCAGCCCCTGTTTCCAGATGATTTTTTTATAGAAGCAGTGCCAACTGCCAACCATGTTCTGGGCTGAATAATTTTTATAAGTTTATAAAGATTTAGTGTGTCTGACATTGCATTATGGTCGGTATCATCTGCAATTCCATAATGCTTTACTAAATTGGATAGAGCATAACTATCGAGGGAACTGATTTCCATTCTGATAGCCCTCATTGAACAATAAAAGTCATAATTTTCGGCAACCCAGTCATAGTAGATAAGAAATTTTTTATCGTACGGACAGTTATGTGCAACTATGGGATATTGATATTTCTCTAAAAATGTCTGAAATTGGTTTCTGTATTCATCATCTTTGCTAATATCATAAAACCCATAACCCCATTTTTTTTCACCTATGTAACCCTCAATTTCTTTGCCTAAATATAATTTATCAACTATCTGATAATCTTCAATAACTAAACAAGCTACTTCATAAATTCCCGATTCTACAGGGAATGTTTGAGTTTCTAGGTCTAATAAAAGCATCTTATTCAAAAAAAACACTCCATTCCGTTATTTTATATGTACCAAATGTTTCGGATAAGTGTTTTTTCATTGCTGAAATATTTTTAAAATCCATAGATTTTCCTTCTGTATCAATATAATTTATTTCATCACCATATTCATTTTTCCGCACTCTAAAAGTCAGGTATTTAATAGCTTTTTTTTGGTCTGTATTTCTTTCTTTATATTCCATTGTGGCTTTAAAAATTGTCGTATATTTATATTTTGCTGTTTCAATTCCATCGTGCTGCACAATAACCAATTTCCCATCATCTAATTTATTAAACTCTAATATTTCTTTAGTATCATGAAGCCCCATACCCTGCCTGCAATTAACACCAGTTAAGAATTTTTCGTACATTGATTCACTATAAAAATAATCAACAATGATTTTATTATTACTATAATTAAGCACAGAACAGCCGAAATCGGCGAGTAATTCCTGGAGTCTTGTACTCATACCTATCCCTCCTAAACAGGATTCAATTAAATTAGTCTATTCACCACGAAAATATAATTTCCTGCATATGGCAATAGCTTATTGCAGTCAGATTGCAGTCAATCAAAGAAAAAAAGGATTTCTGCTCTACTCTCTGTAGACAGAAACCCTTTTGCTATAGGCTTTTTTATGGTCGGAGCGACAGGATTTGAACCTGCGACCTCTTGACCCCCAGATATACCCGTAACATATATTAGTTAATATGCAATTATATTACATTATGCTGAATACCCTTTAATCCCTTTAAACACCGGCACTCTTGAGACTTTCTATTATATTTAATTATACTGCGTTATACCTTGAAAAAAGGCGTTATTAAAAGCATAGTGTGTAAAATAGTGTGTAATTTTTATGCCTCTAAATCCCCGTAGTTTTGAGATAGTAAGTGCAGCCGCTGTCACTGAGCCCGTTTCTTGCTCCCTGCTCTACTTTAACTGGTGGGCGGTCAACACGGATGAAAATCACAGTGTGTCTGCCGACATCTTAAACGGCATCACAGGCGCAAAGCCGGCACCGTTCGCCCGAGGCCCCAGAGAACTAACGCCTCTCTCTGATAAGCCGGCGACTTTACAATCCGTCATGGGTGGGGGAGCAGTACTTGTGATCTGCCAACGGCCTTTACAGCATTATGGATTTTATCCTAACTAAATAATCAAGTTTTAATTAACTTATTGATTTCTTTTAATAATGAAACTGCCGACATATTTTGTGGATAAGCATAAGTTAGGAATTCGCTGATCTTATTATGAGCAAGCTGTTGTAGTCGATAATCTTTAAAAAATCTAGTGATGAGCTGCGCTAATTTAGTTGGGCTGGAACTTGTAAAATCTTTCATCTTGTCATAATAGTCAAAAGGCATATCACTTAATATGAATAACGGTTTCCTGAACATCATGGCCTCCAGGCCTGCAGTTGATAAGTTGACTACCACAATATCTACATTTGCTAGGATGTCATACAAATTGACGCCCTTTTTTAGGATAAGTTTAACCGATTGGTATTTATTGGAGTATAATTCATAAACAGCCATCCTATCAGGCCCACGTGAGAGTTCCCACGGGTGAGGTTTAATTATTACTTCTATTTCCCTTTGTTTTGCCAGTATTTCTATTAATTTACTCCATAATAAGATATTCCCAGGTTGGGTTGCTAATAATACATATTTTTTCTGAGGATTTAAATTATATTTCTTTTGGAAATCTGTTCTTGGCAAATGATTTTGTATAAAAATATCATCAAAACGAGGATGTCCAGTGATTGCAATACGATTTTCAGGCAATCCTCTTTCTATATACCAATCTTTTTCATATTGACCATAAACAGCTACTTTAGTTGAGAATACCGGCAAATAAGCTTCAGGACCACCTAGGATGCCATGTTGTAGGCAAATACTTGGGATGCCTTTGCTGGCTGCTATTATTGTCAGGATACGGCTTATTAAATCTTCAGTAGTTCCTACGATAATGCAGGATATAGGGTTTTTGTCAAAATACCTGCTTACTGCTGCTATTTGTTCTACCATGAGCGGGATTTTATTTATAAATGAGGTTTTTAAATATTGGTTATTGTATACCGGATGGGTATTAACTGACGAAAAAATGCCGTTTGCTTTTTTAACCAGCTTATCTATAATCTGTTGTACATCCACACTGTAATGCTTTATGCAATGAATTGGTATGCCCAGATGATCTTTTTTATCAAATCTGGCAAATATAACTGTCTCTTTAGGGCTAAAGTGACTGTAACTGTTTTGTGAAAAACGCAAATAATCAAAATTTAATAGTACTTTTCCCTGTGATGGTTTGGTTTTAGAAGGTAGTTTTAAAGGGTTTAACCATCGCTCAAATTGAGCTTGGATTTGTGTGTTATCCAAGCTCTTTCTGCTTAAATACTTTTTAAAATCAGGTTTTGTCATTTCTTCTTTCAAGGTTTGATCCAAATGTTGATAAAAGTTAGCTAGTATTGGCAATGGAATATTGTTGTAAGTTAAATCTGCAAAAACATTTATAAAATCTAAAAACAATGACCAGTAATTTTTTAAATAGATTTCTTTCTGTTGCAACTACTTGTCACCTCCAAGATTTCTTAGGTAGTCCCTTAACTCCTTACAAGTCCTTTGTTCAGGCAATAGCCTAATCAATCGATTTTTTTTCGCGCAAGTCATTTGTCCATGTAGCGATTTTTTTGTTATATAGTTGTCATCCAAAACTTCGTTTATAGGATGAAAGGGCCAAAAATGGTTCAGTCTCCAGAAAAACCTGGCATCCCCGATAAAATAGAACTGAGGATCCTCATCCCAGTAAGAATTCCACTTTTCATAGATAGTAGGCAAAATGTCTGCTCTATGCATAATTGAGCAATGGTCTATTGTACAGGGAGCAAGCCATGTTTTAGATTTGGCCATTCTGTGCATAGTCTTTTTTACTTCACCATTTTTATCGAGAGATAACACTTTTGAGCCGGAATAAACAATCTTAATTTCCGGGTTACTCTCCAGGGTATTTACCATTTTCTCCAAGCGTTGAGGTCGATAGATATTATCGTCAGTTGCATATGAAATATATTGTCCTGTAGCCATACTCAATGCTTTATTTATCTGTACCGCATAACGAATTTTTTCTGCTCTCTCTGAGATACTTGTAACGTTACTGCAATAATATTTTATTCTCTTATCATTTAAATAGCTTCCTATTACTTTTTTAGTCTTTTTATTTGAATTGTCATCCATTAGCAGCAGTTCAAAGTCTGTTAGCGTTTGCTTTAGAATACTCTCAATTGATTTGCCAACATATTCAGGTTTATTATAACTGGTCATAATAACAGAAACCCTGGCCAATATATCACTCCATCCATACTGTATTTCTTTTGCTGTGCGATTAAATGCATACATTCTGCTGTCTGTTTTTGCAGCAGCACCATAACCAAGTATGCAACACTTACTAGCCATATTATGAAGGCTTTAATCAAAATGTGTTTTAATATATAAATTTTTATATAAACTGAGTACAAATTGGCACACCCTTTTTTTGCAAATCATACTATGGCTATAAAAGGGAGGAGTGCTACGCAGTGAAAGGTTTGATCCTAGCAGGAGGTACCGGAAGCCGTATCAGACCGTTTTCTTTGTATACAGCTAAACAGCTTTTGCCTGTTTTAAATAAACCGGTTCTTTTTCATAATATTGATTTGCTTTTAGCGGGGGGAATAGTCGATATCGGAATTGTGGTAGGCCCGATGAAAGACTTCGTAGTAGAAGCAATAAATAACTCAGTTTACAGCGAACTTGCAAATATACACTTTATAGAGCAACCTGAACCCAAAGGCCTTGCTCACGCAGTGTCGGCAAGCCAGGTATTTTTAGCAGATGATGATTTTGTCATGATTTTAGGGGATAACTTGTTTACAGTAGATACTTTAGATTTACTTTATGTTTTTGAAAACAGTTTTACTGAAGCCTTGGTTGCTTTGGTTCAGGTTGAGGAGCCAAAGCGCTATGGTATTGCTAACATGGAAAACTATCATATAATCTCAGTTGAGGAAAAGCCTAAAGTGCCTCAAAGTAATTGGGCTATAGCAGGGTTATATATTTTTAAGAGTACTATTCATGAAGTTATAAGAAACTTAAAGCCTTCTCACCGAAATGAATATGAAATAACCGATGCTATACAGCAAGTTATTGAAAAAAAGCAAACCGTTACACCATATTTCCTAAAGGGTTACTGGCGTGATATAGGTACTCTGAATGATCTATTCGATATAAACATTGATTTACTACAAGATATTAATCTTGAAGGGACTTACTTTGAAGCATTGTTTTCCTCTTTTAATTTACCTGTATTAATTGATAAAACCGCAGTAATTATAAATTCAGTTATCGGTCCTAATGTAATAATCGGGCCAAATACGCAAATCAGAAATTCACAAATCAGCAATTCAATTGTTTTGGAAAATACTTTGGCAGATGGAGTAAACCTGGATAATATGATTCTCAGTCCTTGGGGGAACAGGGAGGTTAGCAGATGATTAAGGGAGTAAAAGTTAAAGGATTAAAAAAAATCCCTGATGAACGGGGTTGCCTCGTGGAGATATTGCGTTGTGATGATAAACAGTTTCTTAATTTTGGTCAGGTATATATGACTTCCTGTTATCCTGGGGTTGTTAAAGGCTGGCATTTTCATAAACTGCAGACCGATAACATGTGTGTGGTAAAAGGGATGGCTAAAATAGTTCTTTACGACAGAAGGGAAGATTCTGAAACAAAAGGCGAAATAAATGAGTTTTTTATGGGGGATCGTAATCCGTTACTTTTAAGTATTCCTCCTGAAATAGCCCACGGCATTAAAGCAATTGGGACAGAAGAGGCACTGGTTATTAATGTTCCTGATTATCCTTATAATTACGATAACCCGGATGATTATCGTGTTCCTCCTCACACAAGAGACATACCCTATGAGTGGGTGAGAAAAGATGGCTAGATATCTGATTACCGGGGGAGCAGGCTTTATTGGCAGTAATTTCCTCTCGTTATTATTGAATAAAAAATATTCGGAGGTAATCTGCATAGACAAATTTAACTATGCCGCATCCGATTTTAACTTGCAAGAACTTACGAAAAAACCAAATTTCTCAATTAGGAAAGTTGATATAACCAACACTAAAGAACTAAATAAACTATGGCAAAAACCATTTGATTATATAATAAACTTTGCTGCCGAAAGCCATGTGGACAGAAGTATTAATACGCCGGTTATTTTTTTTGAAAATAATGTGCTGGGGACAATTAATTTGTTGAATAAATGTTTAGAGTATCCCCCAAAGCTTTTTATACAGATTTCTACTGATGAAGTTTATGGGTCTATACCTAAACCGCATATGGCCGACGAGTCAAGTCCCCTAAAACCAAGCAATCCTTATTCAGCCAGTAAATGTTCTGCTGACCTGGCTGTACTTTCATACTATAAAACCTATAACTTACCTGTAGTTATTCTCAGGGCTGTCAATAATTTTGGACCCAGGCAATATCCGGAAAAGCTGATACCAAAAGTAATTATTAAAATTCTAAAAAACAAAAAGATACCTGTCTATGGTAATGGCCAGGCCGTCAGAACCTGGCTCTATGTGATGGATTTTTGTAATGCTATACTTTCGGCTCTTGGTAAGGGTATCCCCGGAGAAATCTATAACATAGGTTCTCCTTATGAAATTTCCAACTTGGAGTTAGTAGAAAACATTTTAATGCTTCTTGGTAAAAATAGAGATCTAATAGAGTTTGTTGATGACCGTCCCGGTCATGACCAGCGTTACGCCCTGGATTATACTAAGGCAAATAATCAATTAGACTTGACGGAACAATATCCGTTTGACTTAGCTTTAAAAAATACGGTAACCTGGTATAAAAAATCTTTTGACTATTATAATAATCTCACAGATAAATATGTTTGAAGAAAATGAGGCTTACTGAATAAGTTGTTATTCAGTAAGCCCTAAATATTCACGCAAGGCCTCCTGCCAGGGGCGCAGTTGTAAAAAGGGGTGTTTTTTTTTATACAGTGAATCTAGGGCAGCATGGGCCGGGCGGTAGGTTTTTATGCCCAAATCCTGATAGAAAACAGGGACAAGCTCACAATCAAGAGAAAGCTCTTTTTTGATAAACTGAGCCATGTCAAGTCGACTGGCTTCCCCTGAATTTGCCAGATGATATATGCCTAATTTCGGTTCCTGTAGATATAAATCAATTGCAGCTGCAATGTCATAAATATAAGTCGGTGAACCGGTCTGATTTTTAACTACTTTAATGGAATGTGCCTGGTTTGCCTTGGAGATGAAATTATTGACAAACTTTGGTACTCCGCCGCCAAAAAGCCAACTGGTACGTAAAATAGTATATTTACAACCGGTTTTCTTAATATTTTGCTCACCAATATACTTTGTTAACCCATATGCCAAAAGGGGGTTTGGGCAGTCAGTTTCTACATATGGAGTAGTCTTTAGCCCATCAAAAATCATCTCAGTGCTGAAATGAACTAATATGCTATCATTTTCTCTGCAGGCTTTAGCCAGATAATTGGGCCCAAGACCATTTACATCTAAGGCTTTTTTTATTTGATTTTCACAACCGTCAACATCAGTAATGGCCGCAGTGTTAATAACAAAATGTGGTTTAAACGTAGAAATTTTTTTAACTACTTCTTCCTGCACAGTTATATCCAGATCATGATGTGCTAATGCCTGAAGTTGATAGCTGCTCTCTAATTTTTTTACCAAAGCACCGGCAAGGTTACCGTTGCCACCTGTTATTAATATTTTCATCCAATTCTTCCTTTCTTCCTTAATAAAAAGGGAGATACAACTCTTCTTGTGTAAAATTTTTTGAAGCTAATTTTGTTAGATAGTCCTTTTCTCCAAAGGGAATGTCATTGGGTAACCCCCATTTATCTTTAAATTTGTGCCAATTTTCCCGCAATAAAAGTTTGAACTTAATATTCTCCTTTTTAAACGTTACGCTACCGAAGTGAAATATAAAAACATCTTTAGCAATAGCATTTTGATAGCCACATAAAGAAGATCTCAGCGAAAAATCATCATCCTCAAAAGTGCCCAAACCAAAACGAGAGTCAAATCCGCCGATTTTTTCGATAAGAGCTCTTTTTATAAGCATACAAAAACCTACTACCCGAGTTGTATAAAAAAAGATATTATTATATTTCTTCCTTATTTTTTGCGCGATCTTGGGAATGTTGCTGATATTTTTATTTTTAACTTTTATTAATTGAGGGGATCTTGCGAAATTTGACATTACGCCAACAATCCCCACATTTTTATTTTTTGCCACCCGCAAAAGTCGCTGTGTCCATTCTGCAGTAACTATGCAATCATTATTGAGAATAATAATATAATCTCCCCGTGCCGCACTGAGCCCTTGATTAACAGCTCTGGCAAAGCCAAGGTTCTCTTGATTATGAATAGCACGTATTTGAGAAAAGTGCTTCAAGTAATCTTTCGTCTCGTCACTAGAGCCATTGTTTACTACTATAATTTCATAATCACCACTGGTATTTTGCCAAATGCTTTTTAAACAAAATTTGGTATACTTTAAATTATTATAAACAGGAATTATTATACTGACAGCAGGAGTGATTTTCATGTTTAGTTTCCCCTTTTGCATTATATCTCTATATTAACTCCCAGCTGACCGGAGTACCTTTTTTAACATTTTGTGTTACTTTTTTGCCTAAAAAAATATCATAGTATTTAGGAGGCAAGCCCATTCCCGGCCTGATAGCACGTAAGTTATTTTTATTTAGAACGTCTCCTTTTTGCATATCCTCCGTTATATACAATGATCGTCTCAGGTTGAGGGCGCTTTTTTCACCGATACCCGGGCCATACGCTATATTGCCCAGTGCCTGCCAGGCTCGTCGTGTTTCAACAACCAGCTGCTTCATTTCTTCCGGTTCAAGAGAAAAGGCTGAATCCACGCCTCCTTCAGCCCTGGATAAAGTATAGTGTTTCTCTACCACTGTGGCTCCCAAAGCAATGCCTGCTACAGCAGCACCGATTCCTAGGGTGTGATCGGACAGGCCAACCTGGCACTTAAATAGCTGCTGCATGTGGGGAATAGTCCTTAAATTGGTGTCCGCAGGAGAAGCAGGATAGGTACTGGTGCACTTGAGTAAAATAAATTTACTGCATCCGGCTTTCCTGATAGTGCTGACTGCTTCATCAAGTTCTGATAAAGTAGCCATTCCTGTGGAAATAATTAGTGGTTTCCCTGTTTTGGCTATTTTACTGATTAAAGGCAAATCCGTGTTTTCAAAAGAAGCAATTTTGTAACAAGGCACATCTAATTCTTCCAAGAAATCCACGGCACTTTCATCAAAGGGGGTGCTAAAAGCAATTAAACCTAAATCCCTGCAACGCTTAAAGATAGGTTTATGCCACTCCCAAGGAGTAGATGCTTCCTGATAAAGTTTATACAGAGAATACCCTTTCCATAAACTTCGTGGATCATTAATACAAAAATGTTCATTATCCAAATTTAAAGTCATGGTATCTGCCGTGTAGGTTTGTAATTTAAAAGCATGGACTCCTGCTTTGGCAGCAGACTCCACCATCTGTAAGGCTCTTTCCAGACAACGGTTATGGTTGCCGGACATTTCAGCTATGACAAACGGAGGATAATCCCGCCCAATTTTTTTTTTATCAATGGCTATAGATTCAATTAACATTTTCCTCCAACTCCTTTTTTCTCTTCTCCCAATTTTCCTTAGATAGCGTATATTCAATAATGTCAACGTAATTATTGTTTTTGATTAAATGGTTTTTGAGCATGCTTTCTTCTACAAAACCTATTTTTTTGTGATAGTTTATGCTCTTATCATTAAATGACAGTACTTTAGAATATAATTTATTAAGATAACATTCTTCAAAAATGTAGTTTAAGGCTAATAACCCCATAATTAACCCGGAGCCTTTTGGCGCATTTTTCTCGCCAATATAGAAACCCCAGTAGCAAATATTATGTTTGTAGTCGAAATCCGAAAAGTTAACAAAGCCTATTGGTTTTTCTTTAAATAGAAGCAATTTAGCCAATTTTTCTGTTTTTTTACTTTCAAACCACTTGTTATGCTCTTCCTCTGTTATTATATTTTCATCGATCATATATTTACGTATATGATCGGAATTACGCCATTCTAAAATGAGCTTTTTAAATTCTTCTTTCAAATCAGTCAGTTTATATTCTTTAAATTTTCGCATACATATTTCACCTTATTCTATTAAACTTAATCTAGATGTCCAAACTGGTTGCTTTTGATATTTCTTCAACAAGAGTCTTATTATCTTTCCATTTAAGAGCTATGTGAGAATTAAGTCGGGCTAATTGCGGATTATCAAGTAAATAATTGCGCAAATCGGCAAAAAACAAGGGTTCTCTCTTTACATCTAAATCCCTATATATTTGCTCAAACAGTTCCCAATCTTTTTGTTCATCCAAGGTCAACCGCCACTGCGGGTATCTCAACTCACGAGGAAGTTGTATCTTATTAACAGAGAAGAGGGCGGGATTATTGATATAGTAAAAGGACAAATATTCAGTGTGAGTCAGGCTTTTCTTTTGACTAAGCAGCCGGTAAAGGGCCCAAACAGTGTAGACATCCGCAGCTGTACCCGTTGCATGTTCAGCTGTCGGGATAGTTAAATCCCCGCCATTTTTTAAATGCTCTTCAATAAGAATATTTAATATCTCCGGTGAAACGGCAGGGCAGTCACCTGTAACTCTTAAGACAATATTTGCTTCTGTTTCATGAGCTGCCTGAATTAATCTTTTCAAAACATTATCGGGATCACCTCTAAGCACTTTAACTTTCCCGTCAAGTGCAAATTGCTCTAAGGGATCATCCTCCGGCAAATAGGATGTTGCCAATACTACCTGCTCAACGTTAGGCACAGCTAAGCAATTTAGCAGACATCTTTCAATCGAGGTTATGCCATTTAGCGGCAGAACCGCTTTTTTAGGCAAACGGGTTGATTTTAAACGGCAAACAACAGCTATGGCAATTTTAGGTTTTTCCAGAAATTCTAAAGTTATGGGCTCATTTTTTTTGATGTTTTTCTTTGCAATCATGGGTCCCTTTTCTGTAAACTGCCGGGGCATAAGTGCTTTTTCTGCTGAACATCTTTTATATGCTACTTTATTAAGTGTCAATATTTCTCCTTTTTCAACATCTTCACCGGCAGTTACCCTAAGGGCGTCTTTCAGGTAACTTCGTTCAGACTCATTTACCTCAATTGTGCCCAGAGCAATCTCAATTTCCCTGAGCTTTGAAACCATGACGGCAAATTCGTGAGGCTCTAAAGCAGAGTAATAATCATAACCCTTTTTTGAACGGTCTAAAGTAATATGTTTTTCAATTAGAGTTGCTCCCGCAAATACTGCATAAATGGGAAGATCTATTGCCAATTTCTTTGCACCGTCTTCGTGGTCGGCAAACCCAACCTGTAATTTAAAGCGTTCCTTCAAATAATTAATTCTTACTAAATTGGCATCTTCTGTTTTAGTCGGATAGCCCTGAAAGCCGTGAATTATAATTAACCTCTCAAGACTTTTCTTATCTAAATTGCAAAGGAAATCATATATTTCACTTTCATGCCAGCCTCCTATACCCAGTAATACAGGCTTTTGCATTGAAAATATTCCTTTGATAATTTCATCGCTCTGGATAATAGTGGAAGGAATTTTCAGGCCATCAATAATAGAAGCAAATTTAGATGCCAGCTCCAGCCCCCAATCATCAAAGATATCAATCCATACTTCGAGCCCGCTATTTTTTGCAATGCAGACAGCTTTTTCCCACTCATTTTCAGAAATAAACAACTCTTCATAGTTTTTATAAAAAGGATAATCTGGAACAGCCAAATGATCATATTTAAACCATTGAAATTTCACGCCGTCTGCCCCCGCATCTGAAGCAGCTCTTAGCAAAGAGTATAAGATGTCGGCATCTCCCTGATGGGCATTAGCTATTTCAGCAATTACTTTAATTTTTTGCATTGCTCTTTATCCTCCAATTTCTGTACACTAATACTTTGCTTCACATATACTGATGTATATAAAAATGAGATTTTAAAGGGGTTGTTAAACTCATGAAACAATTTACTACCGAACAGGAAAATTTTTGGGCGGGAAAATTTGGAAACCAATACATTGAAAGGAACAAAGACCTTACAAACAACATCCCACTTTTTGCCCGTATACTCTCCAGGACCGCAGAAGTTAGTTCAGTTTTAGAATTTGGTGCAAATATTGGACTTAATCTCGAGGCAATAAAACTGCTTATCCCAACGATAGAGCTGTCGGCAATTGAAATAAATGAAACGGCGGTAAACAGTTTAAAAGAGAGTACGAATATTAGAATTTACCACCAGTCAATTTTAAATTTTATCCCGGATTATCCAAGGTCTTTAGTATTAACCAAGGGAGTTCTTATTCATTTAAGTCCTGAATATCTGGAGAAGGTTTATGAACTACTTTATTTAAGCAGTAATAAATATATTTGTATCGCTGAATACTATAGCCCTTCCCCGGTTACAGTGGAATATCGTGGGCATCAAAACAAATTATTTAAGAGGGATTTTGCCGGGGAAATTTTAGACAAATACCAGGATTTAAAATTGATTGATTATGGCTTTGTCTATCACCGTGACCCCAATTTTCCACAGGATGATCTGAACTGGTTTTTATTACAGAAAAACTAAAAACTCAAAAACTCTTTGGCTGCCTTTACCATCAATTGCTTTTCGGCCGTTAGCACTCATTTGCTGACGCTTCAGATAGTTTTGAGAAAGCGACTTAACAGAATCAGTAATCTGTTCATTCGTTATTTCCCGGGCATCTCCCAGGAACAGAGATGCACCGATTTTTTTTTCATAAAGCATGTTGGAACACTGGTTGTCGGCAATTTTTATAACTATATTTGGCAGTCCCATATAAGCCATCTCGGCCAAAGTCCCACCTCCGGCCGAGATGGCTATATCTGCCCAGGCCATTAAAGCGGCTATCTCCTTAACATCTTGTAGAAGCAATGCATTACTTTTTCCGGCAGCAGCTTTTAGTTTATTGGCATAATTATATGCAAGCCCAACCACAACTCTTACTTGATAATTGCTGTCTAATTTGCTCAAGGCTTCAATAACTTTTAAAGTCACTTGATCAGGATCAGCTCCACCCATGGTAATTAAAAGCTTTTTCCCTACTTGTGCAATTTCTTTTTTATAGCCATGCCTTTTTAAAAACTCTTGTCGCAAGGGAACATATTCCGGTCCTAAAAGTAATTGGGTATAGGGTTCGCGATTAGCATATAACCTTTCATTTGCATCTAAACCCACATTTAAAATAATATCAGCAGCATAAAAATCGGAGTGTCCGTAATCATCTACAACTAATAGTTTTAACCCTTTATTTTTTATCAGTTTTTGATACGAAGCTGCAAAATGATAACCGTCGGCAATTATCAATTCAGCACCTGTTTTTTGAGTTAAATCAGCAGTTAGTTGGGCATCTTTCTTGCTGCCAATAGCTATATCCGGTAATCTGATTAACTTCATATTTTCATTGACCAGCAATTTTTCCAGTGTTTCAGGTATTTCCTGAGAAAGAAAGACTACCTGGCCGCCCATATTCTTCCAGTACTGAGCCAGAGCAAAAGATCTCATCATATGACCTATGCCAATTATATTTGAAGCTTCTGCCCGTAGCAGTATCTTCTTTCTCATTGATTTACCTCTTTTTGCAATAATGGGAAACTACTTTTTTAACTGCACATATTACATCATCCAGGTCCTGTCTGCTCATGGCAGGGAAAAGAGGTAAAGTGATTATTTCTTCATAAACTTTTTCAGCATTAGGGCATAAACCTTTGGAATATCCCAATTTCTGATAGTAAGGATGATAATATACCGGTATATAATGGACATTGACACCAATGTTTTCTTTTACAAGGGCGTGGAATATTTCTTTGCGCCCGGCCGTTAATTTTTCTAAATTCAAGCGAATTATATATAAATGCCGGCTAGAGAATAAGTTGAGAGTTTCTGCCGGACAGGTTATCTCTTCGATATCTCTAAACGCAGAGTTATAATACTCAGCATAATCTTGTCTTATTTTAATAAAGTGTGACAGCTTTATAAGCTGACTAATCCCTAGTGCTGCCTGAATATCAGTAATGCGATAATTATAGCCCAGCGATTGCATTTCATAATACCACAACCCATGATTATTAATTAGTTTGTTTGCATCTTTGATTATTCCGTGATTCCTGAATTGTAATAGTGTATGATAGTACCCTTCATTATTGGTGGTAATAACGCCCCCTTCGCCTGTAGTAATGTGCTTAACCGGATGGAAGCTGAACATAGTCATATCGGCAAGGGAACCTACTTTTTTCCCTTTATATGTTGCTCCCAAGGCATGGGCGGCATCTTCGATGACAATTAAGTTATATTTTTGAGCGATTTTTTTTATGGCGTCAATATCAGCAGGCAACCCTGAAAAATCCACGGGAATAATAGCTTTAGTTTTTTCCGTTATCAATGCGTCTACTGCATGTGGTTCTATGTTATATGTTTGAACATTGATATCAGCGAAAACAGGGGTTCCCCCCTGGTAAAGAATACAGTTGGCACTGGCGGCAAAGGTTAAGGGAGAGGTAATTACTTCGTCCTTCTCTCCAATCCCGGCAGCAAAGCAGGCCCCATGCAAGGCAGCAGTACCATTGGCAAAAGCCACTGCGTGCCTGGCCCCCACATATTTTGCGGTTTCCCTTTCAAAAGTTGCAATTGTCGGCCCTGTAGTCAGATAATCTCCCCGCATAACATCTGCCACAGCCTGAATGTCTTTTTCATCAAGCCACTGTCTGCCATATTGCAGATAGTTTTCCCTGACAGGTTTTCCTCCATGGATTGCTAATTTACGTTTAGTACTCATTCTTTTTGTACTCCTCCATAATCCATGCTTCCGTTCTTCTAATTCCTTCGGCCAGAATTACACGCGGCTCCCAATTTAATAGTTTTCTTGCCTTATCATAATTACATAACAATTTCCTTATCTCACTTTGGGGATGAATATGAGGTACATGTTTAATTTTGCTATTATCTTTTACAATCAGTTTTGCTAAATGATTAATGGAGATATCATGGCCAAGCCCTGCATTTACAATTTGTCCGTTTACTTTATGAGAATAACCTGCCTCTGTTACAAATCCGGCACAGTCTTCAACATATAGTAAATCTCTTGTTTGAGTACCGTCACCATAAATAGTAAGGTTCTTGCCGGCCAGTTTATTCTTAATAAAAATGGCTACAACTCCGCCTTCTCCACCGGTTTTTTGAAAAGGCCCATAAGTATTGAAGGGGCGAACTATTACAACCGGTAACGAGTAAGCATAATAATATGAAAGAACCATATTTTCAGCAGCTATTTTTGAGCCGGCATAAGGAGAAGCCGGCTTAGTTGGATGATCTTCAGTAATACCCTGTGAATTAGCTGCTTTGTCATAAACCATGCATGTGCTCATAAACACAATTTTTATGTTATGCTGCCTGCATTTTTCCAGGATATTAAATGTCCCTATGGTATCATTGGCAAAAGTAGTTTGAGGATCATCGATGCTGTCCTGAACATTTATACTTGCCGCCAGGTGGTAGCAAATATCAAATTCATTCTTAAAAACCATATCTAAAGTATCTGTATCTTTGATATCACCCTTTTGAAAATGAAGTGCTTGACCGTTTAGCATAAATTCATTCAAATTTTTATAATTGCCATTTGCCAAATTGTCTAAAATCCAAACCTGATGGCCGTCTTCAAGCAGTCTATTAACAACCCATCTGCCGATAAATCCTGCTCCTCCTGTCACAAGAGCCTTCAATTTTCTTAACCTCACTTTATATTAACCCTTGATTTAAAACCAGGTTGCGTACTTCTTCTAAAGGGATAACGCTCTGATTGGCTGAACTATAAGTTCCTTTTTTTGCTCTTTTGGCGTTCTTGCATACTTTTTTTCTTTCTATGCTTGGTGGAATAATAAACATATCTGATAATTCCCAGGCAATTAATGACTCATCAAGAGTCATTAATTCTTCAAACATTTTTTCTCCCGGCCTTGTGCCGATTTCTTCAATTTTTATTTCTCTTTTATCAATTTTGTATTTTTTGCCACTAGCGTTGCATTAAAATTATTAAAAAAACGAAAGTGCTTTGCCTGCAACGAACATATGTAAGTTTACTCTATTTATAGTAAAATATGTAAGGGACATTTCTCGCCTGTAGTTAAAAGGACTAG
>Ga0208242_100319_pt1 | contig 42557 bp, 44 predicted proteins | sample SubbioAug_CSW13A_FD_184825 | JGI IMG/M metagenome (GOLD analysis project Ga0208242, IMG submission 184825) | Serpentinite rock and fluid subsurface biosphere microbial communities from McLaughlin Reserve, California, USA - CR12Aug_CSW13A (SPAdes) | ecosystem: Environmental > Terrestrial > Deep...
CGCCCCGCCCGAGATCCTGTACATGGCCCACCCGCACATCGGCACCTTCAAGCTGGTGAAGGTGGTGGAGGCGCTGCGCGAGAAGATCACCGCGCTGGGCGGCGAGATCCGCTTCCAGCAGCGGGTTATGGCGGTGCAGTGCGAGCCCGCCCCTGGCGCGCCAGCCCCGGACGGCCACACGGGCCTGCAGCTGACCGGCCTGCAGGTGCAGGACCTGGCCACGGGCACCGAATACACCCTGCCCGCGCAGCGGGTGGTGCTGGCGCTGGGCCACAGCTCGCGCGACACCTTCGCGCAGCTGCACGACGCCGGTGTCTACCTGGAGCCCAAACCGTTTTCCATCGGGGTGCGCATCGAGCACCCGCAAAGCGTGATCGACCGCGCCCGCTGGGGGCGGCATGCCGGCCACCCGCTGCTGGGCGCTGCCGACTACAAGCTGGTGCACCACGCCAGCAACGGGCGCGCGGTCTACAGCTTCTGCATGTGCCCCGGTGGCACCGTGGTGGCCGCCACCAGCGAGCCGGGCCGCGTGGTCACCAACGGCATGAGCCAGTACTCGCGCAACGAACGCAACGCCAACGCGGGCATGGTGGTCGGCATCGACCCGCCGGACTACCCGCTGGACGCCGAGGCCTGGGCCGCCGCCTTCGGCCCCGAGGCCGGCCCCCGCTACGCGGCCCAAGCCCAGGCGCTGCACGCGCAAGGGCGCACGCACCCGCTGGCCGGGGTGGTGTTCCAGCGCCAGCTGGAAACCCGCGCCTTCGAGGCCGGCGGGCAGGACTACCAGGCCCCCGGGCAGCTCGTGGGCGACTTCCTGGCCCAGCGTCCCTCCACCGAATTCCGCGAGGTGTTGCCGTCGTACAAACCGGGCGTCAAGCTCGGTGACCTGTCGCAGGTGCTGCCCGACTACGCGGTGCAGGCCATGCGCGAAGCGCTGCCCGCCTTCGGGCGCAAGATCAAGGGCTACGACATGGCCGACGCGGTGATGACCGGGGTGGAGACCCGCACCTCGTCACCGCTGCGCATCACCCGCGGCGACGACTACCAGAGCCTGAACGTGCGCGGCCTGTACCCGGCGGGCGAAGGCGCGGGCTATGCGGGCGGCATCCTGTCGGCCGGGGTGGATGGCCTGCGCGTGGCCGAGGCGCTGGCCTGCCATGTCTTGGGCGCGGCGCCTCCGCCACCCGACCGGGGCGCCAAGGCCGCGCTCAGCTACGGCTGACCCCGGCGCCTGCCAGCTTCAGCCCTGCTGCAGGGCGGCAATCCGCTCTTCGATCGGCGGGTGGGTGGAGAACAGCTTGCCCAGCCCACCGGTGATGCCCATGGCCTGCATGCCCTTGGGCAGTTCGCCCGGGTGCAGGCCACCCAGGCGGGCCAGCGCGTTGATCATCGGCTGCTTGCGGCCCATCAGCGCAGCCGCCCCAGCGTCGGCACGGAACTCGCGCTGGCGGCTGAACCAGGCCACGATGATGGCGGCCAGGAAGCCCAGCACGATGTCCATCACGATGGTGGTGACCATGTAGCCGATGCCCGGGCCGGACTGGCTGTCGCTGCCACGGCGCAAGAAGCTGTCAACCATGTAGCCGATGACGCGGCTCAGGAACACGACGAAGGTGTTCATCACGCCCTGGATCAGCGTCATCGTCACCATGTCGCCGTTGGCCACGTGCGCCACCTCGTGGCCGATCACGGCCTCCACTTCCTCGCGCGTCATGTTCTGCAGCAAACCGGTGGACACCGCCACCAGGGCCGAGTTCTTGAACGCGCCGGTGGCAAAGGCGTTGGGTGCGCCGTCGTAGATGGCCACTTCCGGCATCGCGATGCCGGCCTTGTCGGCGAAGCGCTGCACGGTCTGGACGATCCAGGCTTCATCGGCCGTCTGCGGCTGGTTGATGACGCGCGCACCGGTGCTGAACTTGGCCATGGGCTTGGAGATCAGCAGCGAGATGAACGCGCCCCCAAAGCCGATGACCAGCGAGAAGACGGCCAGCGCCGTCAGGTTCAGGCCGTTGGCGGTGAGGAAGCGGTCGACGCCCAGGATGCGGGTGGTGATCAGCAACACGGCCATGACGGCCACGTTGGTCAGGACCAGCAGGATGATGCGTTTCATGTGTGTGGTGACTCCATTCAGTGGTAAGCCTATGACCGGGCCGCGCAGGCGCGGTTCCCGAAACAGAAGCGAAGCTTACGCGATCAGATGGGGGCCCGCCCCACAGACTCAAGGGGCGCGACGGGGCGCTCGGAACACCGAGTCGTCGGCGTAGAAGGAAGGGTCTTCGTTGCCAGGCCACCAGCCCGGGATGCCCAGCACCGGCAGCGGCGTGTACGGCTTGGCGGCCAACCAGTCGGGGGCGAGGTGGGGCGCCAGCCACGCGTCCCAGGGATGGGGGCCCGAGCCTGGGTCGGCCGGCAAGTGCGGGGGTACCGGCAAGCACAGCACGTGCGCGGTGATGGACTTGTAGGGTGTGACCAGCTTTTCGGTCAAGGCGTGGCCAAAGGTGACCGCCGCCGCGTTGGCCCACAGGGAACGCAGGGTGATGAACAAGCGGCGCCAGTCGCGAGCCGCCAGGGCCTGCCACAGCGGTTCGGGTGCCTGGAGCAGCAGGACGTTTTCGTCGAACAGGGTGAGCGCATCGCGCAGCGGCCCACGGGTGGCCTGCACCCCGCCCGCGGCCTCAATGGCCTGCGCCTGCAGCCGGTTCAAGGCGCGCTTGGTCTGGGGGAAGCGCATCCAGCACAGGGCGTTGAAAAAGTCGTGCAGGTTGTCGCGCGTGGGCACGGTGCCGGTGACGTAGATGTGGCTTTCGTAAGCCATGCCTTCGGGCAAGGCGGCCTGGGGCACGAAGCGCACCGGGGCCTGCCCGACTGCGTTCAGGGCGGCAGCCACCGCCCCTTCGGCAGCCCGATCGCCTGGCAAGTGCGCCAGCAGCGCTGCCCCGGGCTGGCGCCACGGCACCATCCAGGGCGGTTGCCAGTCGATCGCGGGCAGCCGCGGTGTGCCATCCACCCCGGATGGACTTTCACTGCGGTTCACCGGCCACCTCCCGCGGCTTCAGCCCACCAGCCGCCAGGGCAGCGCTTCGCCGGCCCGCAGGGGCTTGAGCTCGGCCTCGCCAAAGGCAAAGCGCTCGGGCGGGGTCCAGCTTTCTTTCCTGAGCGTGATGGTGCCGCTGTTGCGCGGCAGGCCGTAGAAGTCGGCCCCGTAGAAGCTGGCAAAGCCTTCCAGCTTGTCGAGCGCACCGGCGGCATCGAAGGCCTCGGCGTACATCTCCATGGCGGCGTGGGCGGTGTAGCAGCCGGCACAGCCCGTGGCGTGCTCCTTGAGGTGGGCCGGGTGCGGCGCGCTGTCGGTGCCCAGGAAGAACTTGGGGCTGCCGCTGGTGGCCGCTGCCACGAGCGCCTGGCGGTGGGTTTCGCGCTTGAGCACCGGCAGGCAGTAGTAGTGCGGGCGGATGCCGCCGGTGAAGATGGCGTTACGGTTGTACAGCAGGTGGTGCACCGTGATGGTGGCGGCCAGGTGGGCGTCGGCTTCGGCCACGTACTGCGCGGCTTCCTTGGTGGTGATGTGCTCCATCACGATCTTCAGGCCCGGGAAGTCCTTGCGCAGCGGCGCCAGCTGCTGTTCGATGAACACCGCCTCCCGGTCGAACAGGTCGATGTCGGGGCTGGTGACCTCGCCGTGCACCAGCAGCAGCACGCCTTCGCGCTGCATGGCTTCCAGGGTCTTGTAGGTCTTGCGGATGTCGGTCACGCCCGCGTCGCTGTTGGTGGTGGCGCCGGCTGGGTAGAGCTTGCAGGCCACCACGCCAGCTGCCTTGGCGCGCACGATTTCCTCGGGCGGCAGGTTGTCGGTCAGGTACAGCGTCATCAGCGGCTCGAAGGCCACACCGGCCGGCACGGCGGCCTGGATGCGGGCCTTGTACGCCAGCGCCTGCTCGGCGGTGGTCACCGGCGGCTTGAGGTTGGGCATGATGATGGCGCGGCCGAACTGCGCGGCCGTGTGCGGCACCACGGTGTGCAGCGCGGCACCGTCGCGCACATGCAGGTGCCAGTCGTCGGGGCGGGTGAGGGTGATCTGGGTGGTCATGGGCGAGATTTTCGCACCGCTCACAACCACCCCCCCGGGGCCCTGCCCGGTTCAGTGCTGCAGGATCTTGTTGAGGAAGTCCTTGGTGCGCGGCTGGCGCGCGTCCGGGTTGCCGAAGAAGTCGTCTTTCGAGCAATCTTCCAGGATCTTGCCGCCCACGTCCATGAAGATGACGCGGTCGCTGACCTTGCGGGCAAACCCCATCTCGTGGGTCACGCACATCATGGTCATGCCCTCGCCGGCCAGGCCCACCATCACGTCCAGCACCTCGCCCACCATCTCGGGGTCGAGCGCGCTGGTGGGCTCGTCGAACAGCATCACGATCGGGTCCATGCTCAGCGCCCGCGCAATGGCCACGCGCTGCTGCTGGCCGCCCGAGAGCTGGCCGGGGAACTTGTCCTTGTGCGCCATCAGGCCCACGCGGTCGAGCACCTTCAGGCCGCGGGCCCGGGCGTCGTCCAGGCTGCGGCCCAGCACCTTCACCTGGGCCAGGGTCAGGTTCTCGGTCACGCTCAGGTGGGGGAAGAGTTCGAAGTGCTGGAACACCATGCCGACGCGGCTGCGCAGCTTGGGCAGGTCGGTCTTGGGGTCGTGGACCGCCTGGCCGTCCACCCAGATCTCGCCCTTCTGGATGGGCTCCAGCGCGTTGATCGTCTTGATCAGCGTGGACTTGCCCGAGCCCGACGGGCCACAAACCACCACCACCTCGCCTTTCTGGATCTGGGTGGAGCAGTCGTTGAGCACCTGCACCTGGCCGTACCACTTGGACACATGTTTGAGTTCAATCATCACAATACTCCGCAAGCCGTGTTCAACGGACGATGGCAATCTTCTGGTGCAGGCGCTTGACGCACCACGACAGCGTAAAACAGATGACGAAATAGACCAGCGCCGCCATCAGGTAGGCCTCGATTGGGCGGCCGAAGTTCTTGCCTGCCACCTCGAAACCCTTGAGCATGTCGTAGGCGCCGATGGCGTAGACCAGCGAGGTGTCTTGGAACAGGATGATGGTCTGCGTCAGCAGCACCGGCAGCATGTTGCGGAAGGCCTGGGGCAGCACCACCAGCCGCATGTTCTGGCCGTAGGTCATACCCAGGGCCTGCCCGGCGAACACCTGCCCGCGAGGAATGGACTGGATGCCGGCGCGCATGATCTCGCTGAAGTAGGCGGCCTCGAAAGCGATGAAGGTGATCACCGCCGACAGCTCGGCCCCGATGGGACGCCCGATGAGGAAGGGCACCAGCAGGAAGAACCAGAGGATCACCATGACCAGCGGGATGCTGCGCATGCCGTTGACATAGAGCGTGGCGGGCAGCTCCAGCCACTTGCGGCCCGACAGGCGCATGAGCGCCAGCACGGTACCGAACAGGATGCCGCCCACCGTGGCCACCACGGTCAGCACGACGCTGAACGCCAAGCCCTTGAGGACGAAGTTGGCGATCAGGTCCCAGTTGTAGAACGACCAGTCGAGGTTGCCCATGGTCAATGCCCCCCTGTCCCGCCGGCCACGATGAAGCCCGGCACGCGCGAGCGCTTCTCGATGAACGCCATGACGCGGTTGATGGCGAAGGCCGACACGATGTACAGGCCCGTGACGGCCAGGTAGACCTCGATGCCACGGCCGGTTTCCTCCTGCGCCTGCATGGCGAACATGGTCAGTTCGGCCACCGACACCGCAAACGCCACCGAGGAGTTCTTGAAGATGTTCATGGTCTCGCTCGTCAGTGGTGGGATGACGATGCGCAGCGCCATGGGCAGCAGCACGTAGCGGTAGGTCTGCGCAGTGGTGAGCCCCAGGGCCATACCGGCGTAGCGCTGACCACGCGGCAGCGCCTGGATGCCGGATTTCACCTGCTCGGCAATCCGCGCCGAGGTGAACAGGCCCAGTGCAATCACCACCAGCACGAAGCCGGGCACGCCCTTGAGCGCCGGGAACAGCGCGGGCACCACGTGGTACCAGAGAAAGATCTGCACCAGCAAGGGGATGTTACGGAACAGTTCCACCCAGGCGTTGCCCAGGCCCACCACCACCGGGCGGTTGGGCAGCGTGCGCAGCGTGCCCACCACTGCCCCCACGACCAGCGCCAGCGCCAGCGCCAGGACCGACACCGACACCGTCCAGCCCCAGGCCGACAGCAGCCAGTCGAGGTAGGTGATGTCACCGCCCTGGCCGAAGCAGCGTTCGCCCACCTCGCGGGTGATGGTGTCTTCGCAAAAGACTTGCCAATCCCAACTCATCGGGGACTCCTCATGCGTACAAACAACAAAAACACCCCCTGCGCCTGTAGGCGCGCGGGGGTGTCTCCCAGGAAACGCCTCGTCTTACTTGACGGCGTACTCTTCCATCGGCTTGTCGTTGGGGTTGGCCCAGGCGGCCTTGGTGGTGTCGGACAGCGGCATCTTCAGATTGACATTGGCCGGAGGAATGGGCTGCATGAACCACTTGTCGTACAGCTTGGCCAGGGAACCGTCGGCAATCTGGCGCTTGATGCTGTCGTCCACCGCCTTCTTGAAGGCCGGGTCGTCCTTGCGCAACATGCAGGCAATGGGCTCGACACTCAGCACCTCGCCCACGACCTTGAAGTCGGCCGGGGCCTTGGACTTGGCGATGTTGGCCGCCAGGATGGAGCCGTCCATCACGAAGGCGTCGGCGCGGCCGCTTTCCAGCAGCAGAAAGCTGTCGGCATGGTCTTTGCCGTAGATCTCCTTGAAATCCACGCCGTTGGCGCGCTCGTGCTTGCGCAGCGTCTGCACCGAGGTGGTGCCCGTGGTGGTGGCCACCGTCTTGCCCACCAGGTCCCTGATCGAGTTGATGCCGCTGTTGGCCTTGACGGCGATGCGCACCTCCTCCACATAGGTGGTGATGGCAAACGCCACGTCGCGCTGGCGCGCGGTGTTGTTGGTGGTGGAGCCGCATTCCAGGTCCACGGTGCCGTTCTGCACCAGCGGGATGCGGTTCTGTGACGTCACGGGCTGGTACTTGACGTCGAGCTTGGACAGGCCGAGCTGCTTTTGCACGTCGGCCAGGATGCGCTCGCCCATTTCGGTGTGGAAGCCGACGAACTTGCCACCACCGAGGGTGTAGCTCAGGCCGGACGATTCGCGCACCCCAAGGGTGACGCTGCCAGAGGATTTGATCTTGGCCAGGGTGTCATTGGCCTGGGCGATGGCCGCGGTGGCGGCCAGGCCGAGGACAGCGCAAGCAAACAGGGATTTCTTCATGCGTGCATCCTTTGGTCAACTCAGGGTTGAAATGAAAAAAACATTCTAGGGCGGTACGCGCCACAGGGCCATGGGGGAACTACGCAAACCCCGTGCCTGCCGGCCCGGACCGCGCGCGCATCAGTCAGTCAGCGCCTGCATCAGCCTGGCTGATGCGCGGCGCCACGCACCCCCAGGGCCACGTCATCCCAGAACGTCTGGGCCACACGCTTGCCCTTGTTGCCGGCGGCGCGGTAGAGGCGGATGTCCAGCTCGCCACGCCAGCCCTGGTCATCGGGGGCGGCGCTCACCAGGCGACCGTCGCTCAGGGCCTGCTGCACCGAACTGGTGGGCAGGAACGCCACCCCATGGCCCTCGATGGCCATCGCCTTGAGGCTTTCAGACATGTCGGTTTCGTAGACGCGGTCCAGGTGCACCGATTCGCCGTGTTGACGCAGCACCCAGTCCACCACGCGCCCCAGGTAGGCGCCCGGGGCGTAGGCCAGAAAGGGCACCGGCGCGCCGGCACGCCCAGGCAGGCGGAACAGCGGCTGACCCGAGGCATCGGGCTTCACGTAGGGTGCCAGCACCTCGCGGCCCAGCGACAGCATCTCGTAACGCTCGGTGTCCAGCTGGATGGGCTGCGACGCGTGGTGGTAGGCCAGCAACAGGTCGCAGCTGCCTTCGGTCAGTCGCATCACGGCGTCGTGCACGTTCAGCGCGATCAGGCGGCTCTTGATCGGCCCGACAGCGGCGCGCAGACCCGACAGCCAGGCAGGATAGAAGGTGAAGGCCAGCGTGTGCGGCACCGCGAACTCGATGGTGTCCTTGGCCACGGCGGTGTGCTGGCGCAGCATGGCCCGGGTGGTCTGCAGGGTGTGCAGCAGGTCCAGCGCCTGTTCGTACAGCGTTTGCCCGGCCGGGGTGAGCCGCGTGGGGTAGGACGAGCGGTCCACCAGGTCGGTGCCCGCCCAGGCCTCCAGCGACTGGATGCGGCGCGAGAACGCCGGCTGCGTCACGTGCCGCAACTGGGCCGAGCGGCTGAAACTGCGGGTTTCGGCCAGGCTGACGAAGTCTTCAAGCCATTTGGTGTCCATGCGGGCCTCCGGCAACGGCGTTGGACGACGGCGGCGACGAGGGCACGGGACCGCCCTCACCGCCCTCACCCCCGCTTTGCTGCAAGGCCCACATCTCGGCGTAGCGGCCGCCGGCGGCCAGCAGATCGGCGTGGCGTCCGCGCTCGACGATGGTGCCCTGCTCCAGCACGATGATCTCGTGCGCGTCCACCACGGTGGACAGGCGGTGCGCGATCACCAGCGTGGTCTTGTGGCGCGCCACGCTCTTGAGTTCGGCCTGGATGGCGCGCTCGTTGGCGCTGTCCAGGGCCGACGTGGCCTCGTCAAAAATCAGGATGGGCGGGTTCTTGAGCAGCGTGCGCGCGATGGCGACGCGCTGCTTCTCCCCGCCCGACAGCTTGAGCCCGCGCTCGCCCACCATGGTCTGGTAGCCCTTGGGCAGGCGTTCGATGAAGCCGTGGATGTGCGCGGCCTGGGCCGCCTTCACCGCCTCGTCGTGCCCCGCATCGGGCCGGCCGTAGAGGATGTTGTACTCGATGGTGTCGTTGAACAGCACCGTGTCCTGCGGCACGATGCCGATGGCGCGGCGCACGCTGCCCTGCGTGACGCTGCGGATGTCCTGCCCCGCGATGGTGATGCGCCCTTCCGATCCGTCGTGCCCGTCGCCCGGACGACCCACGTCGTAAAACCGGTACAACAGCCGCGCCAGCGTGGACTTGCCCGAGCCCGACGGCCCCACCACGGCCACCGTCTTGCCCGCCGGGACGGTGAAGCTCAGGCCGTGCAAAATTTCCCGCTCGCGCTCGTAGGCGAAATGCACGTTCTCGAAGCGCACCTCGGGCGGGCCATCCAGCCGCAGCGGCTGGGCGCCGGGGGCATCGGCGATCTCGCGCTCCTTGTCCAACAAGATGAACATCTTGTCCAGGTCGGTCAGGCCCTGCTTGATTTCGCGGTAGAGCACGCCCAGGAAGTTAAGCGGGATGTAGAGCTGGATCATGAAGGCGTTGATCATCACCAGGTCGCCCAGGGTCATCTGGCCTTGGGCCACCCCCACGGTGGCCCGCCACAGCATGGCCACCAGCGCGGTGGCGATGATGAGCTGCTGCCCCGCGTTGAGCATGGACAGCGTGGCCTGGCTTTTGAGGCGGGCGCGGCGCAGCCGCTCCAGCGCCTCGTCGTAACGCCGGCCCTCAAAGGCCTCGTTGTTGAAGTACTTGACGGTCTCGTAATTCAGCAGCGAGTCGATGGCCTTGGTCTGCGTGGCCGACTCCATCTCGTTCATGTGGCGGCGGAACTGGGTGCGCCACTCGGTCACCTTGACGGTGAAAAACACGTACAGCACCAGCGCCAGCAGCGTGGTCCAGACGTACCACAGCTCGAACTTGATGCCCAGCAGCGCGAGCACCAGCACCACCTCCAGCAGCGTGGGCAGGATGCTGTAGAGCGAGTACGAAATGAGCGATTGCACGCCGCGCGTGCCACGCTCGATGTCGCGCGTCATGCCACCGGTCTGGCGTTCCAGGTGGAAGCGCAGGCTGAGTTCGTGCAGGTGGCCGAACACCTGCAGCGCGATCGCGCGGGTCGCGCCTTCGGTGGCTTTGGCAAAGATCAGCTCGCGCAGCTCGGTGAACAGCGTGGTGGAAAAGCGCAGCAGGCCATAGGCCAGCAGCAGCCCCACCGGCACCACCAGCAAGGCCTCGCTGCCCGGCGGCAGGCCGAGCAAGGACTGGCCGGGTTTCGGCGTGAGCGCGTCCACCAACTCCTTAAGCAACAGTGGCACACCCACGTTGGCCAGCTTGGCCACCACCATGAAGGCCAGCGCGGCGGCCACCCGCCAGCGGTACTGCCACAGGTAGGGCAGCAGGCGACGCAGCACCGCCCAGTCGGAACGGGAAATGGCGGCCGCAGGGCCACCGGCCGCCGGCGATGGCGCCGCTGCGGGCGCACGGCCCGCCGAGGAAAAGTCGCGCATGGATGACAATCAGGGGATGAACGCTCCGATTTTGCCCCCAAGTGGTCCCCCCATGGCGCCGTCCGACAAAGAGCTGGTGCTCAAGGTCATTCCCATGCCGGCCGACTGCAACGCCAACGGCGACATCTTTGGTGGCTGGGTCATGGCCCAGGTGGACCTCGCGGGCTCGGTGCTGCCGGCCCGGGTGGCGCAGGGGCGTCTGGCCACGGTGGCCGTCAACCAGTTCATCTTCAAGCAGCCGGTCAAGGTCGGCGACATCTTGAGCTTCTACAGCAGCATCACCCGCATCGGCAACACGTCGATCACCGTGCAGGTGGAGGTGTTTGCCGAGCGCTTCCGGGCACAAGGCCAGTTCGTCAAGGTGACGGAAGCCTCGCTCACCTACGTCGCCATCGACGACCAGGGCCAACCCCGCCCCGTGCCCAAAGCCTGACCCGATTGCCTGACTTGCCATGCCCAAGACACCCCCCGTTCCGGCCCCCACCGCCACCACGCTCACCCCCGCCGACTACCTGATCAAAATCCTCACCGCTCGCGTGTACGACGTGGCGGTGGAGTCCGCGCTGGAGCCCGCCAGGAACCTGAGCCGGCGCCTGCACAACAAGGTGCTGCTCAAGCGCGAAGACCAGCAACCCGTGTTCAGCTTCAAGCTGCGCGGCGCCTACAACAAGCTGGCCCACCTCACGCCCGAACAGCTCAAGCGCGGCGTCATCTGCGCCTCGGCCGGCAACCACGCCCAAGGCGTCTCGCTGGGGGCGCACAAGCTGGGCGCGCGCGCGGTCATCGTCATGCCCACCACCACGCCGCAGGTCAAGATCGACGCGGTGAAGGCGCTGGGCGGCGAGGTGGTGCTGCACGGCGACAGCTATTCCGACGCCTACCAGCACTCCCTCAAGCTGGAAAAGGAGCAAGGGCTGACCTTCGTCCACCCGTTCGACGACCCCTACGTGATCGCCGGCCAGGGCACCATCGCCATGGAAATGCTGCGCCAGCTGCAAAGCCTGGGCAGCCAGCGGCTGGACGCGGTGTTCGTGGCCATCGGTGGCGGCGGCCTCATCAGCGGCGTGGCGAACTACATCAAGGCGGTGCGGCCCGACATCAAGGTGATCGGCGTGCAGATGAACGACTCCGCTGCCATGATGCAGTCGGTGGCCGCCGGTGAACGGGTGAACCTGCCCGACGTGGGCCTGTTCAGCGATGGCACCGCCGTCAAGCTCGTGGGCGAGGAAACCTTCCGCCTCAGCCGCGAGCTGGTGGACGAATTCATCACCGTGGACACCGACGCGGTGTGCGCCGCCATCAAAGACATTTTCGTGGACACGCGCAGCATCGTCGAGCCGGCCGGTGCACTGGCGGTGGCGGCGATCAAGAAGTACGTGGCCGAGCGCAAGACCAAGGGCGAAACCTACGCCGCCATTCTGTGCGGTGCCAACATGAACTTCGACCGCCTGCGCTTCGTGGCCGAGCGCGCCGAGGTGGGCGAGGAACGCGAGGCGCTGTTTGCCGTCACCATCCCCGAGGAACGAGGCAGCTTCAAGCGCTTTCTGGAAGCCATCGGCGGCCTGCCGGGCGGCCCGCGCAACGTCACCGAATTCAGCTACCGCATCAGCGGCGAACGTGAAGCCCATGTGTTCGTGGGCCTCACCACCCACGGCAAGGGCGAGAGCGGCAAGATCGCCGCCACCTTCACCAAGCACGGTTTTGCCACGCTGGACCTGACGCACGACGACCTGGCACAGGAACACATTCGCCACATGGTGGGCGGGCGCTCGGCCCTGGCGCAAGAGGAGCGGCTGCTGCGCTTCGTGTTCCCGGAGCGGCCAGGCGCACTGCTGAAGTTCCTGAGCCTGATGCGCCCGGGCTGGAACATCAGCCTGTTCCACTACCGCAACCAGGGGGCGGATTACGGTCGCATTCTGGTCGGCTTGCAGGTACCCGCCAAGGACGGCAAGGCGTTCCAGAAGTTCCTGGACACGCTGGGCTACCCCTACGTGGAAGAGACCGAGAACCCGGTGTACCGGCTGTTCCTGAATTGACGCCGGCTTGGCGTTCCACGGCCCAGCCATGCAAGCCCTGAAGCACTTTTTGCTGGCGCTGCAGTTCTTCACCCGCATTCCCGTGACGGGGTCGCTGGCGCGCTGGGTGGGCTTCAGCCCGGCCATGCTGCGCGCCAGTGCGGCGCACTTCCCCGGCGTGGGCTGGCTGGTGGGCGCAGTGGCGGCAGGCGTGTACGGGGTGCTGTGCTGGTACCTGCCACCGGTGGCCGGCATCACCTGGGTGGCGGCGGTGTTCTGCACCATCGCCACGGTACTGATGACGGGCGGCTTCCACGAAGACGGCCTGGCCGACGTGGCCGACGGCCTGGGGGGCAGCTACCAGCGCGAAAGGGCGCTGGAAATCATGAAAGACTCGCGCATCGGCGCCTTCGGGGCCATGGCGCTCGTGCTGGCCCTGCTGGCCAAGGTGGGGCTGCTGGCGGTGCTGGGGCAGTTGTCGCTGGCGGGCGCGCTGCTGGCGCTGTGGCTCGCGCACGTGGCCTCGCGCACTTGGCCGCTGCTCACCATCCGCTGGTTGCCGCATGTGGGCGACGCAGCGGGGAGCAAGTCCAAGCCACTGGCCGACCAGATTACCAGCCGGGCCCTCTGGGCCGGCGCTACTTGGTGCCTTTTGGCGCTTGCGTTGGCGGCGTGGGGGGCCCACACGGTGGCACCGTCCTGGCTCGGTGGTCTGGTCAGTGGCGAACGCGCTGTGGGCGCACTGGGTTGGGGGTTGCTGGGTTCGGTCGCTGGCTGGGCGCTGGTGCACTGGCGGCTACAGCGCCGCCTGCAAGGCTTCACCGGTGACGGCCTGGGTGCGGCCCAGCAGGTGAGCGAAATCGGCTTCTACCTGGCCATGGCCCTCGCCATGGGCTCACGCTGAACATGGCGCTGGAGTTGTGGCTGGTGCGCCACGCCCGTCCGCTGGTGGCGGAAGGCGTGTGTTACGGCCGGCTGGACGTACCCGCCGACCCGGCGCACACCGGTGCCAGCGCCCAGGCACTCGCCCAGGCCTGGCAGGCGCAAGGCGCGCAAAGCGCGCCTGCGCTGGCCTGGCATTCGCCGGCCCAACGCGCCCAGGCCCTCGCGCAGGCCGCCGCCGACCATGGTCTGCCCACCGCCCGGCCCGACGAACGCCTGACCGAAATGGACTTCGGCACCTGGGAAGGCCAGCGCTGGGACGACATCCCCCGCGCCGCACTGGACGCCTGGACCGACGACTTCCACCACCACCGCCCCGGCGGCGGCGACAACGTGGCCGGCTTCCTGGCCCGGGTGCGGGACGCGCTGGACGACTGCGCCCGCCAGGCCCGCGCCCAGCAGGTTCGCCGCGCACTGTGGTTCACCCACGCCGGCGTGATCCGCGCCGTGGACGTGTGGCTGACCCAAACGGCGCAGCCGCTGCGGGCCAGGGATTGGCCAGCCAAGGCCTGTGAATTTGGTCATTGGCAGATCAGGGTCTTGAAAACCAGCCCATCCGGCCTTATTATTGGCACTCGTTGGCGGTGAGTGCTAACACCTACTGGTGTCACTGCCGTCACGTCCAGTCCAACCCCCAAGTTCTCTCTCATTGATACAGGAGATCGCATGAAACTTCGTCCTCTCGCCGATCGCGTGATCGTCAAGCGTCTGGAAAACGAAACCAAAACCGCTTCGGGCATCGTGATCCCCGACAACGCCGCCGAGAAGCCCGACCAGGGTGAAGTGCTGGCTGTGGGCCCGGGCAAGACGAACGACAAGGGCGAAACCAAGGCCCTGAGCGTGAAAGTGGGCGACCGCGTGCTGTTCGGCAAGTACAGCGGCCAGACCGTGAAGGTCGATGGCGACGAACTGCTGGTCATGAAGGAAGACGACCTGTTCGCGGTCGTCGAGAAGTAATCCGCCCCGTTGCAACCCATTCATTGAAGGAACCTGACAAATGGCAGCAAAAGACGTAGTGTTCGGCGGCGAAGCCCGCGCCCGCATGGTCGAGGGTGTGAACATCCTGGCCAACGCCGTGAAAACCACCCTGGGTCCGAAAGGCCGCAACGTGGTGCTCGAGCGCTCCTTCGGCGCCCCCACCGTGACCAAGGACGGCGTGTCCGTGGCCAAGGAAATCGAGCTGAAGGACAAGCTGCAGAACATGGGCGCCCAGATGGTCAAGGAAGTGGCTTCCAAGACCTCCGACAACGCCGGTGACGGCACCACCACCGCCACCGTGCTGGCCCAGGCCATCGTGCGCGAAGGCATGAAGTACGTGGCCGCCGGCATGAACCCGATGGACCTGAAGCGCGGCATCGACCGTGCCGTGGAAGCCCTGATCGCCGAGCTGAAGAAGGCCTCCAAGCCCACCACCACCAGCAAGGAAATCGCCCAGGTCGGCTCCATCTCTGCCAACTCCGACTCCAGCATCGGCGACATCATCGCCAACGCCATGGACAAAGTGGGCAAAGAAGGCGTGATCACCGTGGAAGACGGCAAATCGCTGCAAAACGAGCTGGATGTCGTGGAAGGCATGCAGTTTGACCGCGGCTACCTGTCGCCCTACTTCATCAACAACCCCGAGAAGCAGGCCGCCATCCTCGAAAACCCCTTCGTGCTGCTGTTCGACAAGAAGATCAGCAACATCCGCGACCTGCTGCCCACGCTGGAAGCCGTGGCCAAGGCCGGCCGTCCGCTGCTGATCATTGCCGAAGACGTCGAAGGCGAAGCCCTGGCGACCCTGGTGGTGAACACCATCCGCGGCATCCTGAAGGTCGTGGCGGTCAAGGCCCCTGGCTTCGGCGACCGCCGCAAGGCCATGCTGGAAGACATCGCCATCCTGACCGGCGGCAAGGTCATCGCTGAAGAGGTGGGCCTGACCCTGGAAAAGGTGACCCTGGCCGACCTGGGCCAAGCCAAGCGCATCGAAGTGGCCAAGGAAAACACCACCATCATCGACGGTGCTGGCTCCGAGGACGACATCCAGGCCCGCGTCAAGCAGATCCGCATCCAGATCGAAGAAGCCACCAGCGACTACGACCGTGAGAAGCTGCAAGAGCGCGTGGCCAAGCTGGCCGGCGGCGTGGCCGTGATCAAGGTGGGCGCTGCCACTGAAGTGGAAATGAAAGAGAAGAAGGCCCGCGTGGAAGACGCGCTGCACGCCACCCGCGCTGCCGTGGAAGAAGGCATTGTGGCCGGCGGTGGCGTGGCCCTGCTGCGCGCCAAGCAGTCCGCTGGCGCCATCAAGGGTGACAACGCCGACCAGGACGCTGGCATCAAGCTGGTGCTCAAGGCCATCGAAGCCCCGCTGCGCGAAATCGTGGCCAACGCCGGTGGCGAGCCGTCCGTGGTGATCAACAAGGTGCTGGAAGGCAAGGGCAACTTTGGCTTCAACGCCGCCAACGACACCTACGGCGACATGATCGAAATGGGCATCCTGGACCCGACCAAGGTGACCCGCACCGCGCTGCAGAACGCCGCTTCCGTGGCTTCGCTGATGCTGACCACCGAGTGCATGGTCGCTGAAGCGCCGAAGGAAGACGCACCTGCCATGCCGGGCGGCATGGGTGGTATGGGCGACATGGGCGGCATGGGCATGTAATGGCCCTTGCGCCAGCCAGTCTGGTCGCGAAGCCCGGCGGGTCTCAAGCCCGCCGGGCTTTTTCATTGGGCCGACAGCACCAGGAAATCCTGCGCGAACGCCTGCAAGCGCTGTTGGGCACGCTGGCGCTGCTGGGGCGTGGTGCGGTTGTGCAGCTCCGCCAGTTGGGCGCAACCGTCGTTGAACACACGGGCGTCGGCCGCGGCTTCGGCCGGCGTGGCAGCCTGCCACACCCGGTCCCAGGCGGCCTGCACCTCGGCCTGGGCCCCACCGCCCTGCTGGATGCGCCGCACCGTGGCGGTGAAATCATCGAAGCGCCGCTGGCGCAGCGCCAGCGCACGCTGCGGATCGAACGCTGACCGCTGCAGCCGTTCGCGCCACCAGGCACGCTGTTCGGCACTCAAGGTACCGTAAAACATCTCGGCCCGTTCCACCGCCTTTTGCAACCGTTTCGGGTTGACCGTGCCATCGGCTGCCATGAAGTCGGCGCGGAATTCGTCGTCGCGCTCGGCCTGGTGCCGCTGCCAGTGCTGCAACTGGGCCTCGGTCAGCGTCGGGGCCAGGCGCATGGCCAGTGGCAACACCTGCTGGCCGGCCTCCTGCGCCCAGAGGCGCACCTGCTGCGCTGCCTCGCACACCTGCGCCGGGGTCACGTCCTGAAGCGCCAGCGCCTGCCAGCGTTGCAACGCCTGCGCGTAACGCGGCAGGTGCTCGCGCCGGTGCCAGCCGTGCCAACGGTCCAACTCCTGCCGCACCAGGGCCGACTGGGGGCCGTCGAGGTCCAGCATCCCGTCGAGCCGCCAGTAGGCCAGCGTGGGCAGCCGGTTGTAAGCGAGCGAGACCAGACTGCACCCTGCCAGCAGCACGGTGGCCAGCAACAACACCCAACGGCCGCCCCACCGGGAGCCTGCTCCAGACACGCGTTTCATATCGGGCAGATTAACGCCCACGGGATACCCGAGCAAGGCGTGGCGCCAATCGCCCTGCCGACACGCTACAGTGCAGGGCATGAGCGACCGCCTGTTTTCCCCCGAACGCACCGCCCAGGCCCTGCCCTACCCCGCCTTGGCCGATGCCATTGCCCGGCTGCTGCAAGACCCTGCGGTGCGGGTGCCCCCGCGGCTGGTCGAACGCTTGGCCAACGGCGCCAGCCTGTTCGTGATGCCGGCACACGACGCCCAAGTGGCCATCACCAAGCTCATCACCTTCGTGCACGACAACGCGAGCCGCGGGCTGCCCAGCATCCAGGGCGACATCGTGGTGTTCGACGTCGCCAGCGGCCAGCGCCTCGCCGTGCTCGACGGGCCCACGGTCACCGCGCGACGCACTGCGGCGGTGTCGTTGCTGGCAGCGCAGCGCCTGGCGCCTCGCCCTGACGGCCCGCTGCTCATTGTGGGTGCGGGTGTACAGGGCCGCGCCCATCTGGAGGCCTTCTACGCCGGCCTGGGGGTGCGCGAGGTCTGCATCGCGTCGCGCAGCCGTGCCAGTGCCGATGCGATGGTGGCCCACGCCCGCGAGCTGGGCCTGGTGGCCCGGCGGGTGGACGACGCTGATGCCGCCTTGGCCGATTGCCCGCTGGTCGTCAGCGCCACCAGCGCCCAGGCAGTGGCCTTGCGGGGCCAACCGCGCGACGACGCCTTCGTGGCCGCCGTGGGCGCCTTCACGCCGCAAATGGTGGAATGGGCGCCCGGGGTCTGCCGCGCTCTTGCCCAACGCGGCACCCTGGTGGTGGACACCCGCGACGCCGACCACGAAGCCGGCGACCTGCTGCAGGCCGGCCTGCACGTGGCCGCGCTCCCCACACTGGCCGACGTGGTCAATGGCACGCCCGCCTGGACAGGGCGTGTGCACCGCGGCGGCCCGGTATTTTTCAAGAGCTGTGGCTGGGCCGGCTGGGACTTGGCCGCCGCCCGCTGCGCGCTGCAACCCTGAACCCGAACGAAAGGACCCCATGCTGCAACGCTTTGACGTAGGCCCCCGCTTGTCGGAAATGGCCATTCACAACGGCACCGTTTACCTGGCTGGCCAGGTGCCCGAAGACGCCAGCCTCGATATCGAAGGCCAGACCCGCCAAGTGCTGGCGGCCATCGACGCCCTGCTGGCCCGTGCCGGCACCGACAAGACCAAACTGCTGATGGTGCAGATCTTCCTGGCCGACCTGGCGGACTTCGACGGCATGAACCGCGCCTGGGACGCCTGGGTACCCGCCGGACACACGCCGCCGCGCGCCACGGTGCAAGCGCGGCTCGCACAACCCGGCTGGCGGGTGGAAATCGTGGCTACGGCAGCGCTGTAAGGCCAAATAGGCAAGAAATCTCTGCTACAATGGAAAGCTATTCCCCGATAGCTCAGTCGGTAGAGCGCCGGACTGTTAATCCGTAGGTCCCTGGTTCGAGCCCAGGTCGGGGAGCCAAAAAACAGCACTCAGCCCACTTTCGGTGGGCTTTTTGCTTTTCTCGCCTCCTCAAACCAACCCACTCACCGCCCGCGGTCCCCACCAATCCCGCCGCGGCGCGATTGCGACTGGTTGCTGCCACCCACCTGCGACTCCCGGTCGCTGCGGCTTTCGGGCGTGCGGAGCCCCTGGTTCCGTCGGGTGGCGTCTTGCTCACCCAGCTTGTTGGTGTCGTTGGCCACCTTGCCGGTGCGGGGCGGCTGTTTGTCACTGGGACTCTGGTTCTTGCTCATCATGGGCTCCTCGTCATTGCAGGGCGGGTCAACAAGCACTTCCCGCTCACACCGTAACGCAAATCGGCGCGCGGCGCAAACCCCGTGCACGCCCACCCGACCCAATGGCGCAGAATGCACCCATTGCATCTTCACAGAGTTGATATGGGCACAGCGGCATTGGTGCTGGGCGCGGGCATGGTGGGCACTTGCACCGCCTTGCACCTGCAAAGTAAGGGGTACAACGTCACCCTGGTGGACCGGCGCGAGCCCGGGCAAGAAACCTCGCACGGCAACGCCGGACTCATCCAGCGCGAATCGGTGGAGCCCTACGCCTTCCCGCGCGACCTGGGGCACCTGTTCAGTGCCGCGCTGCGCTTGAGCGCCGACGTGCACTGGCACCCCCAGGGGCTGTGGCAAATGGCCGGGCCGCTGTGGCGTTACTACCGCCACTCTCACCCCGCCGCCCACGCCCGCGCCGCCCAGGCCTACAGCCGGCTGATTTCCCATGCACTGAGCGAACACGCCCCGCTGATCGCCGCCACCCAGTCCGACGATCTGGTGACGCGGGACGGCTTTCGTTTTGTCTTCCGCACCCAGCGCGCGCTGGACGAAGGCGTGCAACGCGCCCGGCGGCTGCAGGCCGATTTCGGCGTGCGGCACCGCGCCGAATCCCCGGCCGAGCTGGCGCAAGCCGAACCCGCCCTCCGCCAGCCTCTGGCCGGCGCCATCCATTGGCTCGACCCCTGGGCCGTGAGCGACCCCGGCACCCTGGTGGCCCGTTATGCCCAGCTGTTCGTGGCGCGTGGCGGCCGCATCGTTCAAGGCGATGCCACCACGCTACAGGCCCGCGGCCCGGCATGGTCGGTGCACACCCCACACGAAGGGCAGCTGGAGGCCCCCATCGCCGTGCTCGCGCTGGGCCCTTGGTCGGCAGCGGTGGTGCAGCGGCTGGGTTACCGCATGCCCCTGTTCATCAAGCGCGGCTACCACCAGCATTACCAAGGTGGCGCCACGCTGCGGCAACCCGTGCTCGATGCCGAGCGCGGCTACGTGCTGGCCCCCATGCGGCGGGGCCTACGCCTCACCACCGGGGCCGAATTCGCGCCCATTGACGCACCGCCCACACCGGTGCAAGTGGCCAAGGCCGAACGGCTGGCGCGCGAGCTGTTGGAGCTGGGCCAAGCGCTGCCCGAAGCCCCCTGGCTGGGCGCTCGCCCCTGCACCGCCGACATGCTGCCCGTCATGGGCCCTGCCCCCAGGCACCCCGGCCTGTGGTTCAACTTCGGCCACGGCCACCAGGGCTTCACCCTCGGGCCCGTGGCAGGGCGCCTGCTGGCCGAACTCATCCACGGCGAGCGCCCGTGGGTGGACCCACAGCCCTACTCGCCCGCGCGGTTTGCCTGAAGCGCGGGCCAGTTCATCAGCTCGGCGAGGCGCGTGACCACCCAGCCGGCTTCGGCGGGGCTCACCACGGCGCCCTCGCCCGTCAGGCCGGCCAGGCAGCGCTGCAGCACATCGGCTTCGGTGATGTGCAGGCCGTGGAACAGGTTGCCCGCGGTGTCGGTCAGCATCTGCGCGAGGTCTTCGCACAGTTCGTAGCGCTGCACCAACTCGGCGGCGGGCAGGCTGGGCTTCACCCGGCCCGGCGGCAGGTAAAGCTCGATGAACGAAGGGGGGACGAAGGTCTGGTTGTCGTCGGACATGGGGTCGCAAATTGGCTCAAGCGGGGACTAAAGGCACGAACGGGGCACGGGCTTCGTGAGACAAGCCATCGGTCAGCAAGGTGAGCAACTGCACCAGCTGCCGCTGTTGCTCGGGCACCAGCGGTTGCAAGAGCCGCTGGTAAGCCGCCTGGGCCGCCGCCTGGGCCTGTGCCAGCAGGTCATGCCCAGCCACCGAGAGCTGCACCGCCAACTGGCGGGCGTTGCCCGGCACCGGGGCGCGCTCCACCAACCCACGCGCCTGCAGGCCGCGCAACACGCGCATCACCGTCACCTTGTCGTAGGCCAAGGCCCGGGCCAGGCGGGTCTGGTCCAGCCCAGGGGCGGTGGCCAACACGGTCATGGCGCCGTATTGCGCCTGCGTCAGGGCCAAGGGCGCACAGGCGTCCTCAAACACCGCGGCCGAAATCTGGTGTGCGCGGCGCAACAAAAACCCCGGCCGCGCATACAGCTGGGCCAAGGTTTCAACGGCAAAAGGGGCTGCGTTCATCACTAGGGATTCTATGGATGCACGAACGGGGTTGGTCGCAGGAAAATTGTTTGCATGCTAACAAAAGGAGACCTTCGCATGCACCACCCGTTTTCGCCCCACGGCTTGCGCCGCCGCGCGGTACTCGGCACAGCCTTGCTCAGCGGCCTGGCCACCGCATTGCCCGCCTGGTCCCAAGCGCCCACCCAAGGGCAAGGGCCCATTCGGCTGGTGGTGCCCTTCACGCCCGGCACCGGCATCGACCTCATTGCGCGCACCGTGGGCCCCCAGCTGGCCGAGCGACTGGGCCGCCCAGTGGTGGTGGACAACAAACCCGGCGCCTCGGGCAACATTGGCACCGAAGCGGTGGTGCGTGCCGCGCCCGACGGCTCCACCCTGCTGGTGAGCGTGAACACGCTGGTCATGAACCGCAGCCTCTACCCCAACCTGCCCTTCGACCCCCTGCGCGACTTGGTGCCTGTGGCCCGCACCAGCTGGGGGCAATTGGTCTTGGTCACACCACCCAAAACCGGCTTCAAAACCGCAGGCGATCTGGTGGCCTACGCCAAGCAGCACCCCGGGCGGCTCAACTATGGCTCGCCCGGCGTAGGCACGCCACACCACCTGTCCATGGAGCTGTTCAAAAACACTGCGGGCGTTTTCCTCACCCACATTCCCTACCGCGGCACCGGGCCGGCAGTTGCCGAGCTCATCGGTGGGCAGGTGGACGCCATGTTCCTGCCCATCCACGTGGCACTGGCACAGATCAAGGCCGGGCGGCTGGTGGCACTGGGCATAGGCAGCGACCAGCGCCACCCCCTGCTGCCCGAGCTGCCCACCCTGGCCGAAGCCAAAGCCGGCAACGTGAACGTGGACATGTGGTACGGCGTGTTTGCCCCCAAAGGCACACCCGAAGCGCTGGTGAACACCCTCAATGCCGAACTCAAAACCATACTCGCCAGCGACGACGTGCGCCGCGCCTTTGAGCCCCAGGGCATGGACCCCAGCCACAGTTCACCGCAAGAGTTCGCCCAGCTGGTGCAGCGCGACGCCGAACGCTGGGCCCGCCTCATCAAGGCGCAAAACATCAAGGCCGAATGATGAGCCAAGCAACCCCCTTGAACATTGCCATTGTGGGCGGCGGCATTGCCGGCCTGGCGCTGGCGCTGGGCCTGCACCAGCGCGGGCTGGCCTGCCAGGTGTACGAAGCTGTGCCCGAGGTGAAGGAAATTGGCGTCGGCATCACCCTGCTGCCGCACGCCATGCGCGAACTGCGCGATCTGGGCCTGCAGGCCGAGCTGGAAGCGGTGGCCATCGAGAACCTGGAAAGCGTGTTCTACAACCGCTGGGGCCAGTTCATCTACCGAGAACCGCGCGGCCGCCACGCCGGTTACGACGTGCCGGAGCTGGGCATACACCGCGGCAAGTTGCACCAGGTGCTGTACCGCGCCGCTGCTGCCCGATTGGGCGCGCAGGCCCTGCACACCGGGCACCGTTGTGTGCGCTTTGAGCAAGACGCCACCGGCGTGACCCTGCACTTCGCTCCCGACGCCACAGGCCACACCCCCGCCCCGGTACGAGCCGACGTGGTGGTGGCCTGCGATGGCGTCAACTCCGCCATCCGGCGCCAGCTGTTCCCGCAAGACGCGGTGTGCTTTGCCGGCATCAACACCTGGCGCGGCGTCACGGTCCATAAGCCCATCCTCACTGGCAAAAGCTACATCCGCATCGGCTCCATCGACACCGGCAAGATGGTCATCTACCCCATCGTGGACAACGTGGATGGCCAGGGCAACCAGCTCATCAACTGGGTGGCCGAAATCCGCCGACCCGACGCCGCCATGAACGACTGGAACCAGCCTGGCCGGCTGGACGACTTTTTGCCCACCTTTGCCGACTGGCGTTACGACTGGCTGGACGTGCCGGCGCTGATACGCAAGGCGACCCAGGTGTTTGAGTACCCGATGGTGGACAAAGACGCGCTGCCCCGCTGGAGCCACGGCCGGCTGACGCTGATGGGCGATGCGGCGCACCCCATGTACCCCCGGGGCTCCAACGGTTCGGCCCAGGCGCTGTTGGACGCGCGTACCCTGGCCGACCTGCTGGCCAGCACCGCCGACCCGGCAGAGGCGTTGCAACGCTACGAGGCCACCCGCCTGCCCGCCACCGCCCGCGTGGTGGAAACCAACCGCAGCCAGCCGCCCGACGCCATCATCATGAAGGCCGACGAACTGAGCGGCGGCCAGCCCTTTAGCTGCATCGACGACCTGATCAGCCAGGACGAGCTGCGGGCGATTTCGGACCGCTACAAACAGGTGGCGGGGTTTGCGTTGAAGTGAGGCGTGCAAGAAAAAACCCACCGGATTAGCCCGGTGGGTTTGGGTCCTACACCTCTAACTGGACAAGCCAGTTAGCAGATTAGAACTTGTGGTTGATACCAACAGCGTACGCATTCAGCTTGGCGCTGAAATCGTTCGTAACGGTATCTTTGAACTTAGCCTGAGCAGCCACAGCGTACAGGTTGGTACGCTTGGACAGCGAGTACATCAGGGTAGCGGTGTAACCAGTGGTCTTAGCAAACTCAGTACCGTTGCCTTTCAGCTTGGAAGAAGCGTAACCCAGGCTACCCTTCAAATTGGCTGCCAGAGGCACTTCAACGCCCAGATTCCATTCGTTTGCTTTGACATTGTCGGTGGAACCAACAAAAGTCTGCTTAACTTGGTTGTAGCCAGCAACAAGCTTGGCAACGCCGAAGTCGTAAGAACCGTTGATCAGGTTGTAGGTGGTCTTACCTTGAACACCTGCACCCAGTTCGGCAGACAGGTCGTCGAGTTGATCTTCCGACAGCACGGCAGCAGCGATACCAGGAACAGCCGAGAAGACACCGTTAGTACCGTTCTGCTTTTGAGTCTGATGAGCAAAACCCACAAACAGGGGACCATTCGCGTACTGAGCACCCAGACCATAAATGCTGGAAGCACTGGTCGTAGCGGTCTTGTCTTCACCCAGAGAGTAGGTCACCGAGCCAGAGAAGCCATTGAACTCGGGCGTCACGTACTTGATGACGTTGTTCGGGTTGTATTCGTAGCCCAGCCAAGTGTTGAACGAGGCAGCAACGATGGCGTTGAAGCTGTCATTCGCAGAGGCACGAATGTCGTCGTAAGAAGTCCAGTTCTTACCCAGTTCCACAGCACCAAAGCCACCAGAGAGACCGACGAAAGCGGTACGGTTACCCAGGGAAGTGGAGGAAGGCTTGTCGAGAGCAATGCTGGTTTCGATCTGGAAGTTGGCTTTCAGACCGCCGCCCAGATCTTCCGTACCTTTGAAACCAATGCGGCTGATGTTCACGCCGCCGGACTCCAATGCAGTGTTACGAACGCTGGTTTTTTCAGCGCCATCAACCACTTCACCCTTCACAGAGCCCAGCCAAATGTCAGCGATACCGTACACGGACACGCTGGACTGAGCCATGGCGGCGCCGGAAGCAGCCAGAACGGCCAGAGCGATCAGAGACTTTTTCATGAGAAACCTTCCTTGAAAAGTTGAACCCGGTGACCCGGGCGAGGGCTTGAAGCAAACCCACGGGCAAATCCTAACCCTCTGAACCATGAAACTCTAGGGATAACCCGCAAAAACCGCCTAGGCTGTCTTATTTTTGCAACAAAGGTATGTGTACCGTTTTCGGGTATTGAGAGTGCCGATGTGCAAAAGGAAAGGGGCACGAAGCCCCCTTTGACTGTCCAACGGCTATGAGATCGCCGGATCAGAAGTCGTGGCGGATACCAGCGGCGTACAGGCGCTCGTCGACAGTTTTGACGCCGGCCGCATTCTTGCGGCTGGTGTCGCGCCAGCCGGCGTACACGCTCGTTCGCTTGGACAGCGAGTAGGTCACGCCGAGCGCAAAACCTGAACCCTTAGCGGTCGTCGCACCGGCAGCGTTTTCAGCCTTGCTGTTGGCGTAGCCCAGGGAGAAGTTGAACTTATCCATCGGCACGTTCACACCAATGCTGTATTCGTTGTCTTTGTTGTTGTTGCCGGTTTTAGCGTGTTGGTAACCAGCCGACAGGCGAGCCACCCCAAAGTTGTACGCACCAGACAGAGCGGTGTACTCACGGTTGCTAGCGGCAGTCTCGTTCTTTTGCTCTTGGTAACCCAAGCCAACGTCGAGTGCACCAGCCTTGTAGCGCAGGTTGTAGGCAATTACATCCCGCTTGACAGGGCTAGGCTCTTCGTCCAGGCCCATGCTCACGCCAAAGGTGAAACCGCTGAAGGATGGAGATTCGTATCGAATCTGGTTGCTGGCGCGGCTGGAGTAGTCAGATACGCCGGTACCGTACACGTTCTTCGTGGGGGTGAACTCGGAATCCCACAGGCTGCTGCTCACGGCCAGGTCGCGAATGTCATCGAAGGTAGTGTCGGTGCGGCCCAGTTTCACGGTACCGAAACCGCCGGTGAGACCGACGATGGCAGTACGGTCACCCAATGTGGTGGTGCTGGGTGCATCTGCGCTGATGGCCGTTTCGATCTGGAAAATGGCCTTCAGACCACCACCCAGGTCTTCAGTGCCGCGGAAGCCCAGGCGACTGGTGGTCAGCAGACCACTAGAAACAACGGACTTGCTGGTGTTGCCGATGTTGTCTTTTTCGCTACCCACCGACAGGTCCAGGCGGCCGTACACAGACACATTGGATTGAGCGGAGGCAGCACCGCAAGCGGCCAGCACGGCCAAAGCGATCAGTTTTGCTTTCATTGCAAGCTTTCAGTTGAACAGAGAACGCAGCGCCATATACCTATGGTCGCCCCACTCTTCACAGCGATGTAAAGAGACGGATTGATTATCACTCGCAATAAATGACAGTTCTGTGACAGCCAGACTCGCGAGAATCAATCCCAGCCAAAAACGTTGTACATACACCACAAAAATGACCCGGGTTTACCCGAGACGGGCACCTGCACGTGACACAAAGTACCTGCACCTCTGCTGTAATCAATTCAGCTTCTGCAAAGAAGTCAGCGGATGTGCGGTAAAGCCGCCCCGTGTTTCCCTTCCTTTGGAGATAACTGAATGAAAAAGACCCTTATTGCCCTGGCCGCGTTGGCAGTTACCGGCGCCGTGATGGCCCAATCTTCCGTAACCGTGTACGGCATCGCCGACGCTGGTGTAACCCGCGCCAGCAACAGCAATGGCGGCGTGGGCGTGTCGGGCGTTCGCTCTGGTGGTATTGCTACCAGCCGACTCGGCTTCCGCGGTACGGAAGACCTGGGTGGTGGCCTGAAGGCCAAGTTCCTGGTCGAAACCGGAATTGCTATCGACGCACCCACAACCACCACACTGGGTGATCGCGGTTCTTGGGTCTCTATCGCCAGCGATTCGATGGGCGAACTGCGTTTGGGCCGTGAATTCAACCAGACGTTTCTGAACCAGAACTCGTTCAGCGCTTTTGGAACCAACGGCGTCGGCAACAGCTTGATCTTCTCGAGCCGCAGCACCGCCTACACAAATGCACTCAAAGCAGCACCGGCAGTTGAAAACAACTACCTCTGGACCAACAACGCCATCACCTACATCCTGCCCAACACCCTGGGCGGCTTCTACGGTACCCTGCAGTACGCTTTCGACGAAAAAACCACTCCCGCCGACAACAAGGCAGGCCGCTCGACCAACCTTCGCGCCGGCTACGCCAACGGTCCTTTGAACGTTGGTGTTGCCTACAACAAGACCGATGGCGGCACAAATGCAACCCCTGCTACCATCGATACCATCAAGTCCACCAATGTGGGCGCCAGCTACGACTTCGGCATGGCTAAAGTCTTTGCTGCTTGGGCACAAGACAAGACAAGCACCACCGCCACTGGTGCTGAGAAAAGCAAGTTGACGGGCTGGGACCTGGGGGCCTCTATTCCTGTTACGTCCACCGGTAACGTGCTGGTTTCTTACGCTAAAGTGAAGACTGAAACCGTGGGCGATGCGCTGGATGACAAAGCCAGCAAGTTCGCTGTCGGCTATCGTCACAGCCTGTCCAAGCGCACCACGGTGTACGCGACTGCTGCACGCATCAGCAACAAGAACGGCGCCAACTACACCTTGGGTGGTACGGCTCCCACTGGTGGTGTGAAGTTCAACTCCACCGGCTACGACGTGGGCATCAGCCACTCCTTCTAATCCCTCAGCCCAAGCGCCTTCGGGCGCTGGCTGTCAGGATCAGAGATGCAAAACCCAGCGCAATTGCGCTGGGTTTTTTTACGCACGCGCTTTGCGCTCAGAACCGGTGACGCACACCCACCGCATAACTGCTGCCGTTGGTCTTACCGTCTTCTTTTTCCTGCATCGCCATAGCGTATACCTCCGTCCGCTTTGACAGGTTGTACAGGTAACCCAGCGTCAGGCTGCTTCGGTCGGCGCCGGTTTTGGCATCCAGCCGGCCCCATTGGGCCACCACAGCCCCCGGGCCTACGGGTGCACGCACGCCCAGACCGCTGATGTCGAACTCGTTACCGGTGGTGAGGTTCTCCACCTCGCCATACTGGGCAAACACCTTGGCGACACCAAAGTCGTACGAGCCACCCAGTTGCTGGGTTTTGGTGTCGTTGACCGCGCCTTTCTTCACCTCCTGCACCACGTACGACACGGCCAGCGGCCCTTGGCCATAGCCCAGGCCCACGCTCCAGTTGTTGCCGTCGGTGGCGGCCTGCCCTTCTTTGAAGGCATACGCCAGGTTGGCGCGGAAGCCGCCCAGGTTGGGGCTGCTGTAGGCGATGGAGTCGTTCCAGCCGGTGTCGCCGGTGACGGTGTTGCTCGTGAAGTACTGGCGTATGGCCGGCGAAAAGCCAAACGAGTCGCCCACCGCGTTGAACATGAGCGTGGAAACGAACAGCGACGTGGTGTTGCGGCCCAGGTTGAGTGCGCCGTAGCGCTTGTGGGCCAGGCCCACTGATGCGGTGCGGGTGAAGTCGCCGTCACCATCAAAACGGCCCGAGCGGCCGACGTCGGACCGGAAGAAGGTTTCCAGCTTGAAGTTGGCCGAAAGGCCATTGCCCAGGTCTTCGCTGCCGCCAAAGCCCAGGAAGCTGGTGGTCATCTTGCCGCTTTCGGCCAGGGTCTGGCGCTGGCCGCCCGGCGCCTTGTACGAGCCCACGCTCATGTCGATGAGCCCGTACACGTTGACCGTAGATGTTTGCGCCTGCGCGGCAGGTACGGCAGCCGCCGTGGCCAGCACGGCCGCTGCGGCCACCCAATGTTTCCCACCTCTCACGCTCTTTGCCATTTCATATGCTCCAACAGTTGGTCCAACGTACCGCCCGCCCGGTGCCGGGATGCACCAGGTGCAGGCACAACGCACACGAAAGCCCTGGCAACCGCAGCCTCGGGTTACCTGCGCACCAATTTGTGCGCCGTTTCGTATACAAAAACCAACTTAGCAAGTCTTGGGCCAACGTTGGTGGCCATCTCTTGACAAGAGCCCATCACCCATATTTAATTACCCATATTTAGTTTTTTATCTGAATATGAAGCTCTAATTTGGGCACTAAGTCATGCAAGGAAGTCCCATCCCACACAACGTTGAACGGGCTTTGCACAGGGTCGGGCAGAGCATCGCTTTGGCGCGCCGCCGCAGACATTTGACCCAGGAAGCCTTGGCCGAGCGTATCGGCGCTTCCGTCAACACAGTGCGGCGCATGGAAAACGGCCACCCAGGTACGGCCCTGCAGCACTTTGCACGCGCACTTCAGGTATTTGGTGCGCTCGACCAGTTGGAAAAGCTCATGGATACGGCCCAGGATTCGGTAGGCTTGGCGCTGATGGACGAGCGCCTCCCACAACGGGTTCGGCCCCCTCGACATACTCGCGAACCCAGCGCGTTTTGAGCTGTTTGAGATAACGGCAGAAAAGAACCCATGGCCACCAAGACCACTGAAAAACGGACCCACTTTGGCTCTGTCGTCAAAGCCGAACTGGACGTTTGCCTGGGGCAGGCGGGTACGCCCGTGGGCCGGCTCGTCTATGTCAAGGATGGCCCTCGGGAGTTTTCGCAGTTCGCCTACCAGGAAGAATGGCTGACCAACCCGCTCGCGTTCGATATTTCTACAGACTTGTCCCGCGTGCTGGGCTACCAGGTGCGCAAAGCACCGTCCAAGGACGACTCTTGCTTCTTCCTGGCGCTGGCCGACACGGAGCCTGACAGCTGGGGCCGCCGCGTGATTGCGCGTGCACACGCCAAAGCGCGAAAACTCAACCCCGCACTGCGTGCACTGACCGAGGTGGACTATCTTTGCGCGGTCGATGACTTCAGCCGCGTGGGGGCCCTGCGTTTGCGCGACTCAACGCAGACCTACTGGCGCAGTGTCGAAGAAGGCAAGCGTGCTACACCGCCCTTGGTAGAGCTTGAAAAAATGATGATGGCCTCGAATGCCGTTGAGCTGAGCCAAGAAACAGCAGAGGACCTCAAGTACCTGCAGGGGAAAGGCACCTCGCTGGGAGGCATGCGACCCAAATGCACCGTGCTTGATGAAGATGGAACGCTCGCCTTGGGGAAGTTCCCCAGCGTCAAGGACGAACGCAGCGTCACCCGTGGAGAAGTACTCGCCCTGCGCCTGGCCAAGCTGGCGGGAATAGACTCGGCACGCGCCCGTATTGTGATGATCCAGGGGACCCCGGTGGCTGTCATCTGTCGTTTCGACAGGACACCGAACCATGGCCGGATTCCTTACGTATCCGGAGCAACCCTTCTGCAATCGAGCCGGAATGAAGAGCACGCCTACACCGAAGTTGTGGACGCAATGCGCTCAAAGTGCAGTGATTTCGGCGCATCGGCCCGCCAGCTCTGGCGAAGAATCGTGTTCAATTTTTTGATTACGAATGTCGACGACCATCTGCAAAACATTGGCTTCTTGTATGTGGGAAACAATCAATGGCAGCTCTCCCCCTCCTTTGACCTGAACCCGTTTCCGGACAAAGACAGGGAGTCGAAGACTTGGCTGAGCGAAGACACGGGTCCCATCACCTCGGTAGCGCAACTGTTGGGGCAGGCCGGCAGGTTCCAGCTCAAGGCGCACGAAGCCACCTCGGTCCTGGCCGAGGTGGTAAAGGCCGTTCAACAGTGGCGCAACGTGGCCGTGACGAAAGACGTTGGACTCACCCCAGCAGAACTCGAGGACTTTGCACCCGCGTTCGAGCATGCTGGGCTGGACGAAGCCCTTGCATTGCTGAGATAACGTTGAACCGTCCTGAGAACGCCCTTTCAATCGGCCTGTCGGCCAGGCTCCGTGTCTTTGCCCTGGGGTGGATCAGAACTTCCAGCCCAGGCCCACACCCACCAGCAGCGGGTCGACCTTGAAGGTGGTCAAGGTGGTACCACCGGCCTTCACATCGGTCTTGATGTAGACCTTCTTCACGTCGATGTTGAAGTACATGTTTTTGGCCACCGGAATGTCCACGCCCACCTGCAGCGCGCCACCCCAGCTGTTGCGATCGACCGTGGCGGCGCCGCCCAGCAAGTTCACGGAGCTGAAGCGGGTGTAGTTGATACCGGCGCCCACGTAGGGCTTGAAGCCGGGCGCATCGAAGTGGTACTGCAGCGTCAGCGTGGGCGGAAGGTGCTTGAGCGTGCCGATCTGGGTGGAGCCGACAAACACCTTTTGCTTCTGCGGCACGGTGAGAATCAGTTCAGCCGCCAGGTTCTTGTTGAAGAAGTAGGTGAAGTCCACTTCCGGCAGGGTCTTGTCGTCGATGGACACACCCAAGCCGGCGGAATCCTTGTTGGCCGCATCCAGGTGAACCACGCGGGCGCGCACCAGCCAGTCGCCTTCCTTGAAATCTTGCGCCATGGCGGCGCCGGAAACCAGTACGGCACCTGCGGCCGCTGCGAGCATGTACTTGTTCATGATGGTGTGAGTGTCTTGCCAGGGAACATTCCCAGACGGCATTGGATGCCCCCGCCACGTTGTTGGCTGCGCCACCCATGTGTTTGAGCCACATCAAGGCATGCAGGTTTACCCGCAGCCACTGGTACAGGGAGTTGATCTGGGTCAAAAGCAACAACCGGGCGCGTGGGCGGCGCTCCACTTGAACCCCCACCCCATTCAGACTAGACTTGGCTAACTTTGAAGGGATCGGTCATGCATTCGGTCAACATGCTGGAAGCAAAGTCCACCCTGTCACGGCTGGTGGAGGCCATTGAACAGGGGCAGGAGCAGGAAATCATCATTGCCCGCAACGGCCGACCTGCGGCACGGCTGGTGCCACTGGAAGCCCGGCCGGCAGGCAAGCGCCTGGGCGTGGCCAAGGGCCTGTTCGAAGTGCCAGAATCCATCGACACGCACAACGATGAGGTCGCCCGTTTGTTCAGGGGCGGATCCATTTCGTGAACCTGCTGCTCGACACCCACGTGGCGCTCTGGGCCATTACCGACCACCCCCAGCTCCCACCGCGGGCGCGGGAATTGATCGAGTCTCCACGGGCCGCCGTGTGGGTAAGCGTGGCGAGTGTGTGGGAAATTGCGATCAAGCACTCCCTTGAACGGGGCGACATGCCGGTGTCGAGCCGTGACGTCGCCCGGTTTTTTAGGGCTTCGGGCTACGGCTTGTTGTCGGTCGAGGCAGAGCATGTGATGGCGGTGGAAGAGCTGCCCCGCCACCACCAAGACCCGTTCGACCGCCTGTTGGTGGCCCAGGCACTGGTGGAGCCCATGCGGCTCATCACACACGACGCGCAAGTGGCCCGTTACAGCGACACCATTCTTCTGGTTTGAACCCATGCCCGCCACCCTCGAAGGCCAACTCGTCGTCGCCATCTCCTCCCGCGCCCTGTTCGACTTCGAGGCCGAAAACCGCGTGTTCGAGCAAGGCGACGACCGGGCCTACATGCAGCTGCAGCTCGACCGGCTGGAGCAACCCGCCGGCGCCGGGGTGGCGTTTTCGCTGGTGCACAAGCTGCTGAGCTTCAACACCGCCAGCGCCCCGCGGGTGGAAGTGGTGATCCTGTCGCGCAACGACCCGGTCTCGGGCATGCGGGTGTTCCGCTCGGCCCAGCACTACGGCCTGCCCATCCAGCGCGGTGTGTTCACCCGCGGACAGGCGCCGTGGCGTTACCTGCGGCCGCTGCGGGCCAACCTCTTTCTCTCCACCCACCTGAGCGACGTGCGCGCTGCGCTGGATGCGGGTGTGCCGGCGGCGCAGGTGTACCCGCAGTCGGTACGCGCCAGCGACGCCCACCCGCACGAGGTGCGCATCGCATTTGACGGCGACGCGGTGCTGTTTTCCGACGAGGCCGAGCGCGTCTTCCAGGCCCAGGGCCTGAGCGCCTTCCAGCAGCACGAGGCCAGCAAGGCCGCGCAGCCCTTACCGGGCGGGCCATTCAAGCCGCTGCTGGAAGCGCTGCACCGCCTGCAGGCCGCCGGCACCGCGCACATGCGCATTCGCACCGCGCTGGTGACGGCGCGCAGCGCACCGGCGCACGAACGCGCCATCCGCACCCTCATGGACTGGCACATCGAGGTGGACGAGGCAATGTTCCTGGGCGGCCTGCCCAAGGGCGAATTCCTGCGCGAGTTCGAGCCCGATTTTTTCTTTGACGACCAGACCGGCCACATCGAGCACGCCGCACAGCACGTCCCGGCCGGGCATGTGGCCAGCGGCATCTCGAACGCCTGAGCACGGGCGCACAGTCTATTGGGCCAAAGATGCACGGGCCGGCTTGTTTGAAGCCGCGATGCTGACCGAAAAGCTGCACCTCGACGAAATACGCAAGGGGTTGTTGGACGACATTGCCGCGCGGGGGACTGTCTATCGCCGATGACGTACTCCTCAACAAAGCGGCCACCATCGAGCGCTGCATCGCCCGTGCCCGGGAAGAGTACAACGCGGACCCAGCCAACTTTGCCACCAACTGCACGCATCAGGATGCGGCCATACTGAACATCCAGCGGGCTTGCGAGGCCGCGCTGGACATGGGCAACCATGTGATTCGCCTAGGCTGACTGGGCATCACCCAGCACCTGGACGACTTTTTGCGGTACAGCAAGGCCCTGCTTCGCGATCAGCGACCCAGCTGAAAGTCGTACTCCACCGTCAGCGGCGCGTGGTCGCTGAAGCGCTGGTCTTTGTACACATGGGCCCGACGGGCAGTCTCTGCCACCGCCGGCGTGGCCAGGTGGTAGTCGATGCGCCAGCCCACGTTCTTGGCCCAGGCCTGGCCGCGGTTGCTCCACCAAGTGTAGGCGGCGTCGGACTCGTCGGGGTGCAGGCGGCGGTACACGTCCACCAGGCCGCCTTCGGTGAGCAGCTTGGTCATCCAGGCGCGTTCTTCGGGCAAAAAGCCGCTGTTCTTGAGGTTGCCTTTCCAGTTTTTCAGGTCTTTTTCGTGGTGGGCGATGTTCACGTCGCCCACCAGCAGCACCTCGCGCTGGGCGCGCAGGCCGGCCAGCCAGGGGTAGATGCGGTCCAGGAAGCGGTACTTGGCCGCCTGCCGCTCGTCACCCGACGAGCCGCTGGGGAAATAGCAGCTGATGAGGCTGAACTTGCGCTGCGGCGTATCGAAGCGCAGTTCCACGTAGCGGCCCTCGTCGTCGAACTCGGGCTCGCCAATGCCAATGACCACGTCGCTGGGCTCGTGGCGGGTGTACAGGCCGACGCCCGAATAGCCTTTTTTGACCGCGTAATGGAAGTACCCCTGCAACCCGGCAATGGCCTCGAACTTACCCGCCACGTCGGGCGCCTGAGCCTTGAGCTCCTGCACGCCCATACAATCGGGCGCAGTGGCCGCGACCCATTCTTCGAGCCCCTTGGAGGTGGCGGAACGGATGCCGTTGAGGTTGAGGCTGGTCAGTCGAAACAAGGATTTCCCCATGGTGGTTGAAGCAGGCGCGCCGGTCGATGCACTGGCGCAGGCGTTTGTGCAATTCTCCGTCGAATCGGGCGTGCTGCGCTTTGGCGAGTTCAAGACCAAAGCCGGGCGCCTGAGCCCCTACTTCTTCAACGCCGGCCTGTTCGACGACGGCGCCAAGCTGGGCCGGCTGGCCGAGTTCTACGCCCAGCGCATCCTGGCCAGCGGCATCGAGTTCGACATGATCTTTGGCCCCGCCTACAAGGGCATTCCACTGGCGGCCGCGGTGGCCATTGAGCTGGCACGGCAAGGGCGCAACGTGCCGTTTGCCTACAACCGCAAGGAAGCCAAGGACCACGGCGAAGGCGGCACGCTGGTGGGCGCGCCGCTCAAGGGCCGGGTGCTGGTGATCGACGACGTGATGAGCGCCGGCACCGCGGCGCGCGAATCGATCGCGCTGATCCGTGCCGCCGGCGCCACACCCCACGCGGTGGCCATTGCGCTGGACCGGCAGGAAATGGCCACCGAAGTGGGCGCCGACGGCCAGGTGCGCGACGTGCCGTACAGTGCGGTGCAGTACGTGCACGAACAGCTGGGCCTGCACGTGTGTGCGATTGCCAGACTGGCCGATCTGCTGCAGTATCTGCAGCAACATGCCGGAGCCGACATGGCCACTCACCGCGAGCGTGTGCAGGCGTACCGCGACCGTTACGGCGTTCAATGACCCTTTGTTGCCCCATGCCTACTGCTGTGTTGACCCGAGCTGCGTTATGGACCAGGCGCCTGCCGGTGGTGGTGGGCGTGGCCGCGTGGGCCTGGGGCGCGGTGGGCGCCGCACAAGCGCAGACGGGCATTTACACCTGCGTAGACGCGCAGGGGCGGCGCATCACCTCAGACCGGCCGATCCGCGAATGCATCGACCGGGAGCAGCGCGAACTCAACCCCAGCGGTAGCCTCAAGCGCGTGGTGCCCCCTGTGCCGACGGCCGAAGAACTGGCCCGCGAGGAAGCCCGCAAACGGGCCGAGGCCGAGGCCCTGGCCAAGCAGCGCGAAGAACGGCGCAAAGAGCAATTGCTACTGATGCGCTTCCCCACACCGGAAGCCCACCAGCGCGCGCGCAGCGAGGCGCTGCACCAGGTGCAGGACGTGATCGATGTGGTGCGCAAACGCGCGGCCGAACTGGACCGGCAGCGTCTGGACATCGAGGCCGAACTGGAGTTCTACAAGCGCGACCCGAACAAGGCCCCGGAGTGGCTGAAACGGCGCCAGGCCGACAACGCCCAACAACGCGCGTCACAGGCCCAGTACCTGGACGACCAGGCGCGCGAAAAAACGCGCATCAACGCGCGGTTTGACGAAGAGCTGAAACTGCTGCAGCGCCTGTGGGCCGAGCAGCCGGGCCGCTGAAAGCGACCCTGGCCGGGCTGGCTCAGCCCAGCTTCTGCTTCAGCAGTTCGTTGACCTGGCCCGGGTTGGCCTTGCCCTTGCTGGCCTTCATCACCTGGCCAACCAGGGCGTTGAACGCCTTGTCCTTGCCGGCACGGTACTCGGCCACGTTCTTTTCGTTGGCCGCCAGCACCTCGTCGATGATGGCTTCCAGCGCGCCGCTGTCGTTCATCTGCTTGAGGCCCTTGGCCTCGATCAGCCCATCCACCTGAGCCTGCGGCTCGCCCGCCGGCGCTTCACCGCCCCACAGTGCGTCCATCACTTGCTTGCCCGCGTTGTTGCTGATGGTGCCATCGGCAATACGTGCGATCAGCGCGGCCAGCTGCAACGCGCTCACGGGCGCCTCGGCAATGTCGCGCTCCTCGGCATTCAGACGGCGGGACACCTCGCCCATGATCCAGTTGCTCGCCAGCTTGGGCTGCCCGCAAGCCTTGGCGGCGGCCTCGAAGTAGGCGGCCATGGCCGGGCTCTGCGTCAGCGTGGTGGCGTCGTACTCGGGCAGGCCGTAGCTGGCCACGAAGCGATCGGCCATGGTGCGCGGCAGCTCGGGCATGGCGGCGCGCACGCGCTCCACCCATTCGCGCTCAATCACCAGCGGCGGCAGATCCGGGTCGGGGAAGTAGCGGTAATCGGCCGCATCCTCCTTGGTGCGCATGGCGCGCGTTTCGCCCGTGTCCGGGTCGAACAGCACGGTGGCCTGCTCGATCTCGTAGCCATCCTCAAGGCGCTCTATCTGCCAGCGCACCTCGAAGTCGATGGCCTGCTGCATGAACTTGAAGCTGTTGAGGTTCTTGATCTCGCGCCGTGTGCCCAGCGGCTGGCCCGGCTTGCGCACCGACACGTTGGCGTCGCAGCGGAAGGAGCCTTCCTGCATGTTGCCGTCGCAGATGCCAATCCAGGTCACGATCTTGTGCAGTTCCTTGGCGTAGGCCACGGCCTCGGCGCTGGAGCGGATGTCCGGCTCGGTCACGATCTCCAGCAGCGGTGTGCCCGCGCGGTTGAGGTCGATACCGCTCATGCCGTGGTAGTCCTCGTGAAGGGACTTGCCAGCGTCTTCCTCCAGGTGGGCGCGCACCAGGCGCACGGTCTTTTTCTCGTCACCCAAGTAGAAGCTCACCTCACCACCCTGCACCACCGGTATCTCGTACTGGCTGATCTGGTAGCCCTTGGGCAGGTCGGGGTAGAAGTAGTTCTTGCGCGCGAAGATGCTGCGCTCGGCCACGTGGGAGCCCACGGCCAGGCCGAACTGGATGGCGCGCTCCACCGCGCCCTTGTTCATCACCGGCAGCGTGCCGGGCAGGGCCAGGTCCACCGCGCAGGCCTGGGTGTTGGGCTCGGCGCCAAAGGCCACCGAGGCACGGCTGAAGATCTTGCTGTTCGTGGAAAGCTGTGCATGGGTCTCGAAGCCGATGACGACTTCGTAACCCTGCACCAGCAGGGAAGCTTGTGCTTTGCTCATGTTTGATCTGCCCCTTCAGAACCCGGCCGGAGCGCGGGTGTGCCAGTCGGTGGCGCGCTGGAAATGGTGAGCCACGCCCAGCAGGCGCGCCTCCTGGAAGTGGTTGCCGATGAGCTGCAGGCCCACAGGCATGTGGCCCGCACCAAAGCCCACCGGCACGCTCATGCCGGGCAAACCCGACAGTGACGCGGGCAACGTGTAGATGTCGGCCAGGTAGGCGGCCACCGGGTCGTCGGACTTCTCGCCGATCTTCCAAGCCACCGTGGGCGCCACCGGCCCGGCAATCACGTCGCACTGCTGGAAGGCGGCCTGGAAGTCCTGCGCGATCAGGCGGCGAATCTGCTGCGCCTTGATGTAGTAGGCGTCGTAGTAGCCGTGGCTCAGCACATAGGTGCCGATCATGATGCGGCGCTGCACCTCGGCGCCAAACGCCTCGCTGCGCGACTTTTTGTACATGTCGAGCAGATCGGCGTACTCCTTGGCTCGGTGGCCGAACTTCACGCCGTCAAAGCGGCTGAGGTTGGAGCTGGCCTCGGCCGGGGCGATGATGTAGTAGGCAGGAATGGACAGCTCGGTGCGCGGCAGGGAAATGTCCACCAGCGTGGCGCCCAGCTTCTCGTATTCGGCCAGCGCGGCGCGGATGGGGGCCACCACGTCTGCGGCGCAGCCTTCGCCGAAGAATTCGCGCGGCAGCCCGATGCGCAAGCCCTTGAGTGGTTGGGCAGCGGTGGCCGCGCTCAAGCCGGCGAGCGGCTGGTCCAACCCGGCGGTGTAGTCCTCGGCGGGGTGGTCCAGGCTGGTGGAGTCGCGGTCGAGGTCGGGGCCCGCCATGGCGCTGAGCAACACGGCGCAGTCGCGCGCGCTGCGGGCCATGGGGCCGGCCTGGTCCAGGCTGGAGGCGTAGGCCACCATGCCGTAGCGCGAGCAGCGGCCGTAGGTGGGTTTGATGCCGGTGATGCCGGTGAAGCTGGCGGGCTGGCGGATGGAGCCGCCCGTGTCGGTACCGGTGGCCGCTGGGGCCAGGCGCGCTGCCACGGCCACGGCCGAGCCGCCGGACGAACCGCCCGGCACACGGGCCGCGTCCCAGGGGTTGTGCGCCGGGCCGTAGGCCGACTGGTCGTTGCCCGAGCCCATGGCGAACTCGTCGCAGTTGAGCTTGCCCAACGTCACGGCGCCAGCTGCTGCCAGCCGCGACACCACCGTCGCGTCGAACGGGCTGCGATAGCCCTCCAGCATCTTGCTGCCGGCGGTGGTGGGAAAGTCCTTGGTGACGAAGATGTCCTTGTGCGCCAACGGCACGCCCAGCAGCGGGGTGCGCTCGCCAGCGGCCAGGCGCCGGTCAGCGTCTGCGGCCTGGGCCAGGCTGGCCTCTTCGTTGAGAGCCAGGTAGGCGCCCAGGCTGGCGTGCTGCTGGGCGCGGTCGAGCAGGTGACGGGTCACCTCCACGCTCGACACCTCGCGTGCGGCCAGCTTGGCGGCCAGGGTGGTCAGATCCAGTTGGTGCAGTTCACTCATGGTATGACGCCCCTTATTCGATGACCTTGGGCACCAGGAAGAGCCCGTCTTCCACGGCGGGGGCACTGGCCTGGTTGGCCTCGCGCTGGTTGGGCTCGCTCACCACGTCGTCGCGCAGGCGCAGCGCCACGTGGTCGATCACGGCGGTTGGGTGGGCCAGCGGCTCGACGCCGGTGGTGTCCACCGCCTTCATCTGCTCGACGATGTCGAAAAAGCCGTTGAGCCGGGCCTGCATGGCCTGCGCCTGGGGCTCGGAGAGCTCCAGCCGCGCGAGGTGGGCAATGCGCCCGATGTCTTGCAAGGTCAGGGACATGTGGGGTGTGCTTGGGACCGCGGTGGCGTTTGCAACCGCTTGTAAAACCAGAGAAAAACCGGCCACGCGAGGCAAAAAACCCCGGCGCTGCACAGGCGATGCGGTATTATCTTAGGTTTGGTGAAGCCGCCCGAAAAGTGCACCTTTTGGGGCCAAAGTTTCCACAAACCACCCCGATTTTCAGCCAAAAACACTCCGGCGCTGCCCGCGTACATGCGCAAGCCGGGCCCCGGGCAGGCCGCACTGGACGCTCCATCATGTTCGAATCTTTCCGTCGGCGCTTTTCCACCGACCTGGCCATCGACCTCGGCACCGCCAACACCCTTATCTACGTCCGCAACAAGGGCATCGTGCTGGACGAACCTTCGGTTGTGTCCATCCGCCACGAAGGCGGCCCCCAGGGCAAGAAGACCATCCAGGCCGTGGGCCACGAGGCCAAGGCCATGCTGGGCAAGGTGCCCGGCAACATCGAGGCCATCCGCCCCATGAAGGACGGCGTCATCGCCGACTTCACCGTCACCGAGCAGATGCTCAAGCAGTTCATCAAGATGGTGCACCCGCGCTCCATGCTCAAGCCGAGCCCGCGCATCATCATCTGCGTGCCCTGCGGCTCCACCCAGGTGGAACGCCGCGCCATCCGCGAAAGCGCGCTGGGCGCCGGTGCGGCCGAGGTCTACCTGATCGAGGAACCCATGGCCGCGGCCATCGGCGCCGGCCTGCCGGTGTCCGAGGCCTCCGGCTCCATGGTGGTGGACATCGGCGGCGGCACCACCGAAGTGGGCGTCATTTCCCTGGGGGGCATGGTCTACAAGGGCAGCGTGCGCGTGGGCGGCGACAAGTTCGACGAGGCCATCATCAACTACATCCGCCGCAACTACGGCATGCTGATCGGTGAGCCCACTGCCGAAGCCATCAAAAAGAGCATAGGCAGCGCCTTCCCGGGCTCCGAAGTCAAGGAAATGGAAGTCAAGGGCCGCAACCTGAGTGAAGGTGTGCCGCGCAGCTTCACCATCAGCTCCAACGAGGTGCTGGAAGCCCTGACCGACCCGATCAACCAGATCGTCAGCGCCGTGAAGACCGCGCTGGAGCAGACGCCGCCCGAGCTGGGTGCCGACATCGCCGAACGCGGCATGATGCTGACCGGTGGCGGCGCGCTGCTGCGCGACCTGGACCGTCTGCTGGCCGAAGAAACCGGTCTGCCGGTGCTGGTGGCCGAAGAACCGCTGCTGTGCGTGGTCAAAGGTTGCGGCATGGCGCTGGAGCGCATGGACCGGCTGGGCGGCAGCATTTTCACCAACGAGTAACGGCGCCACACACCGGCCATGCCGCTGGGGACCGTTGACCGCACGCCGCCACCCTTTTTCAAGCAGGGGCCGTCGGCCCTGTCCAAGCTGTTGGTGCTGAGTGCGCTGGCGGTGCTGCTGATGGTGGTGGACGCCCGCCGGCAGTGGGCGGCGCCGTTGCGCACGTCGATCGCGGTGGTGCTGTACCCGGTGCAATGGCTGGCGTTACAGCCCGGTCACGCGGTGGCATGGACCGGCCAGTACCTCGGTAGCCTGACCCGGGCGCAGGCCGAGGCCGCCGAGGCCCGCAGCGAACTGGTGCGGCAGGCCCAGCGCGCCGGGCTGGTGGAACACCTGGCGCAGGAAAACCGCGAGCTGCGCACCTTGCTGGGCATGCGGGAGCGGCTCACCGGCCACGCGCGCGGTGCCGAGATCCTGTACGAGACACCCGACCCTTACTCCCGCAAGGTGGTGATCGACCAGGGCCAGTCGCACGGCATACAGCCCGGCTCGCCGGTGATGGACGGCTACGGCGTGATGGGCCAGGTCACCCGCGTCTACCCCGCCACGGCCGAAGTGACCCTGCTGACCGACCGCCACCAGGCCATTCCCGTCATCAACACCCGCACCGGCCAGCGCAGCCTGGCCTACGGGGTGTCGGGCTCGGCCGAAGGGCGGCTGGAGCTGCGGTTCGAATCGGTCAACACCGAGGCCGAACCGGGGGACATCCTCACCACCAGCGGGGTGGACGGCATTTACCCGCCCGGCCTGCCGGTGGCGCGGGTGCTGACGGTGTCGGCCATCGACGGCTCGGGCTTCTCGCGCATCGAATGTGCGCCGCTGGCGCGGATGCACAACACGCTGCACGTGCTGGTGATCGACCCGGTCACCGACGGCCGCCGCCCGGGCCTGGAGCGCCAGCCATGATCATGCGACCCGGCCAGGCCTTGCTGCTGCCCGCGAACCCGTGGTTCATCTGGGGCACGCTGCTGGCGGCGCTGGTGTTGGGCATGGTGACCCACATCGGGCTGGGTGGCCGGGCCGGCTGGACGCCCGACCTGCTCGCGCTGGCGCTGGTGTTCTGGACCGTGCACCAGCCGCTGCGGGTGGGCGTGGGCGCCGCCTTCGCGATGGGCCTGCTGGTGGACGTGCACCACGGCGCCCTGCTCGGCCAGCACGCCCTGGCCTACGCCGTGCTGGGCTACCTGGCCATCTTCATCCACCGGCGGCTGCTGTGGTTCGACCTGCCACGGCAGGCGCTGCATGTGCTGCCGCTATTCGTGGTGGCGCACGCGCTGCAGTGGCTCACCCGCGGGCTGGCCGGCCATGGTTGGCCCGGCTGGGACGTGACGCTGGCGCCGCTGCTCGAAGCGCTGCTGTGGCCGGTGGCCACCTGGCTGCTGCTGGCACCGCAACGGCGCGCCCACGACCCCGATGAAACCCGTCCGCTCTGAGGCCGCGGCATGACGGAGTTCAAGGACGTCCAGCGGCAGCTGAGCCTGTTCCGCACCCGTGCGCTGGTGGCCTTGGGCCTGGTGGTGGTGGCGCTGGGGCTCATTGCCCTGCGCAGCTTCTACCTGCAGGTGCCGCGGTACGACGACCTGTCGTCCCGGGCCGAAAACAACCGCACGGCGGTGCTGCCCATCGTGCCGCAGCGCGGCCGCATCCTGGACCGCCACGGCGTGGTGCTGGCCGACAACCTGGCCACTTTCTCGCTCGAGATCGTGCCGGCCCACACGCCCGACCTCGACGCCACGATCGAAGCCCTGGGTGAAATCATCGAGATCCAGCCGCGCGACATCCGGCGTTTCCGGCGCCTCATGGCCGAGAGCCGCCGTTTCGACTCGCTGCCACTGCGCAACCGCCTGAGCGACGAGGAGATGTCGCGTGTCGCGGCCCAGCTCTACCGCCTGCCGGGCGTCGAGATCCAGGCACGGCGCCTGCGCCAGTACCCGCTGGGCGAGACCGCCTCGCACATCATCGGCTACATCGGGCGCATCAACCAGCGCGAGAAGGAACTGATGGCCGACTGGCCCGAGGAGCGGCAGGCCAACTACCGCGGCACCGACCACATCGGCAAGCTCGGCATCGAGCAGAGCTACGAAAGCCCGCTGCACGGCACCACCGGCTTCGAGCGCGTGGAAACCTCGGCCACCGGCCTGGTGGTGCGCCAGCTCGACGTGACCGCTCCACTGCCGGGCGACACGGTGGCGCTGACGGTGGACATCAAGCTGCAGCACCTGATCGAACGGCTGTTCGGTCAGCGCCGCGGGGCGCTCGTGGCGATCGACCCGCGCAACGGCGAGGTGCTGGCCTTCGTCAGCATGCCGACCTTCGACCCGAACCTGTTCGTCGAAGGCATTGACGTGGACAGCTGGCGGGGGCTGAACGAGTCGCTGGACCTCCCCCTGCTCAACCGCGCCCTGCGCGGCACCTACCCGCCGGGCTCCACCTACAAGCCCTTCATGGCGCTGGCGGCGCTGGAAACCGGCACGCGCAAGGCCAGCACCGTGGTCAACGACCCGGGCTACTGGGTGTTTGGCAACCACCGCTTCCGCAGCCACGGCGAGAAGAACCTGGGCGGGGTGGACCTGCGCCGCAGCATCATCCATTCGAGCAACGTGTACTACTACACGCTGGCCAATGAAATGGGGGTGGACGCCATCCACGATTTCATGAAGCCGCTGGGCTTCGGTCAGCTCACCGGCATCGACCTCAACGGCGAAGCCCGTGGCGTGCTGCCCAGCCAGGCCTGGAAGCGCACCACCTACCGCCGACCCGAGCAGCAGCGTTGGTACGCCGGCGAGACCATTTCGCTGGGCATCGGCCAGGGCTACAACCACTTCACGATGCTGCAGCTGGCCTCGGCCATGGCCACGCTGGCCAACCAGGGCGTCCAGCACGCCCCGCACCTGGCCCGCGCCACC
>Ga0208242_100320_pt1 | contig 42491 bp, 42 predicted proteins | sample SubbioAug_CSW13A_FD_184825 | JGI IMG/M metagenome (GOLD analysis project Ga0208242, IMG submission 184825) | Serpentinite rock and fluid subsurface biosphere microbial communities from McLaughlin Reserve, California, USA - CR12Aug_CSW13A (SPAdes) | ecosystem: Environmental > Terrestrial > Deep...
TTATAACAATCAAAGAATTCATGGATCGATCAACTACTTATCACCAAAGCAGTTTGAAGAGATGTACTATAAGTCAAAGCAGCTCCTACTCTATGTTTAAACTGTCCGATTTCTTGACATAGTACCAGGCTTTTGCTTTACTAAAGATAATATTAACCGAGTACTTCAACTTGAAAACTCTAAGAATTATGCTATCTATTTTTTATTCAATGATAATGATGATCAAACTGTATATATAGTTCAATCCACTACAGGTGTTGATCGAATTAAGAATCATATTAAGAAAAAAGACTTTTGGTCTTATTGCATTCTTATCGTTTCAGACTATAATAGATTTGATCATTCAATTATCAATTTTCTTGAATACTTCTTTATTGAAGAATTCAAGAAAACATATTTTTCACTTGACAATGTTCAAAGTAAATCAGATCCTGTTATAAATAACTTTGCTAAAGTCACCTACAACAACTATGCTCATCAGATTAAATTCCTACTAGAAGCAAATGGGATAAAATTCTTGGATAAGAGATCAAGTGTTGCAAAAATCAAAAAATTTAAGGCTGGTAAGAAAAAAGATGCTGAGTTATTTATACTCGAAAGTGTTTTTATGCTTGCATCAGGCTCAATTATTTGTCGACCAATAGAATCATCAAAAGACTGGGCTGATCAAGGAAGATTCTATCAGAGATATAATTCAATTTTTGATAGTATTCTAAATGATGGTAAGTCACTTTTAATAAGTGAAAGAGAAGCAAGACTTATAACTGATGTTGCATTTAAATCTCCATCTGCAGCGGCTAGCATTTGTAGTGGATATTCGGAAAACGGCTATGAATTTTGGAAAGGTTTGAAATTGTTTAAAACTATAAATGAAAAAGAAAAAGAGAATATTCTGTAGAATCCTAAAATATACTCAGTCAAGCTAAATGAACAATAAATATATAAAAACTAAACTTCAAAACTTTTTGCTGTATGGATGTTTCTATAAAACAGTTAACAGTAGTTTGAGGAAAAAAATATAGAGTTGAGTAACACGCAATTATATTGATTAGATCTATCTTTGCAAATCTTAGAAATTTCGTGTTGATTATTATACTAGAAGATCATAAAGAAGTTTGATTATTCGAATGAAGTATATAAAAGTCGAAATAAATGAGGTTGACGTGGAAATTAATGTTAATATTATAATGTGACTTCACATCTGACTAGTCAAACTCAAAATAGGGTAATATTTTGGTCGATTCGAATATTGAATAACGGTTTCGGTTTTTTACTATAAAGTATGAAATGTGACTAGATTAATTGATAATAAGAAAAAAATATAGTTCAAAGTAATTGAAAGTTCTGGGGAGAAATATGACAAATTGGAATGACTTAGTAAGTGGAGAAGATTTACACAATATTGCGAAGGATAGACAAAAGGATTTTGAGACTACATTTGTTCTTAACGATGATATTTCTTCAAAAGAAAAAAGTGGTTGGGCTATTCAGAAATTAAATAAGAATGGCACTGCCATAATGAAGAGGAATAAAAAAACAGGAGATTCGTTTGAAGATGAGGTCTGGATGTTGTTTTATAAAATGGGGTTCACAACTTTAAACTCTACTCGCAATTTCAAAGTTTCCTACTCTAAGGATCAACCTGGATTAACTAAACAGATCGATGTAATTGCAGTTGATGACGAAGTCTGCTTACTTATTGAGTGTAAATCCTCAGTAAATATAAGTAAAGTAGCAACTTGGAAAAATGAACTCGAGAGTATAAATGGATATAAAGGCAATCTATTTAACGAATTAAAACAAAAATTTGGAGATAAGAAGTATAAATATATACTTGCTACAAAGAACTTTATTATTGGTGACCAAGATAGAACTAGAATGAAAGATTTCAGAATCGCGAATTTTGATCACGATGCTATCCTTTACTTTAATCAATTAGTTAATCATCTGGGTAAAGCAGCTAAGTATCAACTCTTATCAACTCTTTTCACAAAAGAGAAAATCAAAGAAATGGATAATAGAGTTCCTGCAATAGAAGGGAAAATGGGGGGATTAACCTATTATTCATTTTCGATTGAGCCATCAAAACTACTGAAACTAGCATATGTTTTACATAGAAATAAAGCAAATCATCAAATGATGCCAACATATCAAAGATTGATTAAAAAGGAACGATTAAAGGCAGTAAGAAAATATATAGATGAAGGCAACTATTTCCCTAACTCTTTGATTGTTTCATTAGACACGGGGGATAGAAGTTTGAAATTCGAGAGATCTGATTTACAAGTAGAAAATTCAATATCAAAAATCGGTGTCCTGTATTTGCCTCAAACATATCAATCTGCTTATGTTATTGATGGACAGCATAGGCTTTATGGTTATTCCGAAAGTAAGTATGCAGATAACAATACTGTACCAGTTGTTGCATTTTTAGATTTGGACAAAGATAGTCAGTTGAAAATGTTCATGGATATAAACGAAAATCAAAAAGCAGTGCCAAAAAGCTTGAGAAATACATTAAATATTGATTTGAAATGGAACTCTGAAAAGCTTGCTGAAAGAAATATGGCAATAATGCTAGATATCGGCCAGAGATTAGGAGAAGAAAGGAAATCTGCTTTATTTGGGAGAATTGTTACAGGGGAAAATAGTGTTACAAGAGATAGATGTATCACCTTAGAATATATTAGAGATGCACTAAGTAAAACCAAATTTTTCAATGAATATAAGAATAATACTGTTGTTAGGCATGGAACCATCGCACTTGGCAATAATGACGATACTCTGAAAAATATATACCCGATGTTATTAGAATATTTTTCAATTATCCAATCACAATGTAAAGAAGAATGGGATAAAGGTAGTGACGGATGTTTAACAATCAACAATATGATTTTCGCACTAATTCGTATCTTTGATGATATATTTAATTTGGCTTTAGAAAGAAGTAAAAAAACGAGTACAACTAATTGGCAAGAAGTTTTCATTTTATGCTCAAGCCATATTGATTCATTGTGTAGTACCCTAAATAACATGGACGACAGTGTTAAGCAAAAAATTAAAACATCTAAAGGAGGATCTGCAAAAACAGTTTCTTGGAGAGAATTACAAGTTGCAGTTAATCAAACAGACGATACATTTGTTAATTCAGATTTGATGAATTATATTGAAGAGAATTGTGTTGATTATTCACAAGATGTGATATCACATTTACACGAAGCTAGAGAGTTGCTAACAGTTAAGTTAAGTACTGTCTTCTCTGAAAGCAAATGGTTTGAAAACTTTTTCCCTGAAAATCTGCAGATTGATCTTATGCAAAGAAGGGTTGTTAAAGCCTTTAAGAAAGATGTAAAGTCTGATGACATATCATTTTGGGATTTGATGTCATTTAAAGACTATATTCAGCTAATAGATTACGCAAACAATTGGTCAACTAAATTGTCAAATGTGATAAACACTAATAGTGAAGAAGATAAAATAACAAAGATTAAATTTATTACATTTCTAGGTTCACTACAAAAACTAGAGAATAAAGTTGAAAGGAAGCTAAAAATGTCAAAATCTGATTTTGACAATATTTTGGCTGTATTGGAGATTCTTCAGAAATAGGAGTTAGATATGAATCCATTACTTAAATGGGCAGGCGGCAAAAGAAAACTATTGCCCTTAATTTTCGAGTATATCAATAAAGATGAACTAGCAAAAACAGGAAACAAACTATATGAGCCTTTTGTTGGTGGAGGATCATTGTTTTTAAATCTTGAACTTTCAAGATGTTCAATTAATGATTATAATCCAGAATTAATTAATACATATATACAGATCAGAGATAATCCATTAAAATTGATTAATTTACTAGAAGAACATAAGAAAAATCATTCACTTGAATACTACACCTCAATTAGAGCACTTGACAGAAGAGTGGATTATTCAAACTATGATGACATTAAAAAAGCTGCAAGGTTTATTTACTTAAATAAAACATGTTATAACGGGCTATATAGAGTCAACTCAAAAGGTTTTTTTAATGTTCCGATGGGGAAATATGAGAATCCAGATATTGTAGCACAAGATAGAATTCTAAGAATTAGTGAGTATCTTAATTCAAATGAAATTGAAATAACATTAGGTGACTTTGAGTCTGCAGTTTTAACAGCCGAAACTGGAGATGTAATTTACTTTGATCCTCCATATGATTACGAAAAAGAAGGTTTTACATCATATGTTTCGAATGGTTTCACGAGAGATGATCTTAAAAGACTAAGAAAATGCTGTGATAGCTTAGTTGATATTGGGTGTAAAGTGATTATAAGTAATAATGATACAGAATTTGTAAATACTTTGTTTAATGATCAAAGATATACTATTAAAAAAATTGAGGTTCAAAGATTGATTGGTTCAAGCAATAAATCAAGAAGAAAGGAAAAAGAGGTAATTATTTATGGAAAAGATTACCGAAGATACTAGAACACCTTTTCCGCAAGCTGATGATTTTGAGAAGATTGTGAGAATAGTGAATATTAATAAAGTCGAAAAACTAAAAGACAAAATGTATTTAAGTATTTTGCTAGGTAATATTACCGAAAGACAAGTGATGTATTATATGTCTGCGTGTGTATATTTAGGATTGATTGATGACGATAAAAATTTCACTGAACTTGGTAAAGAGTTGAGAAGTGAAAATATTGTAAATCAAGAAGTTCTATTTTGCCATATTATAACGGAGAAACCAGTGTTTAGATACATATACTTCTTTGAGAAATATTTAGGGAGTGAACTTGAAAAAGACGAAATTATTTCTCTAATGAAAAAATTCGAGATTGTTTTTGATAGTGAAGAAATATATAAACGCAGATCATCAACTGTAAGAAAATGGATAAACTGGATTAAGAGATGTTCAATTAACAGTTCAGGTAATTAATTAGCTAGATTTGATTCGAAGATTCGTTATTATAGCGCATGTAGATAATACTATGCTATGAGGGTTTGCTTAATTGCCTTGATAGATTTGAAATTGCTTTGTCAATAATGATTTAAGAAAAGTATCGAGATAATTATCTTGTTACTTTTTTTTGTAGAATATTACCCAAGCTAAGTATCCTGACAAAGGTATGAACCATAATAACCAATCTGTAGCAGAATTATCATTATTATCAATTTGGATATTTGACGTGGGATTTTTAGGATTGCTAGTATTTGAATCATGATAGTGATATTCACCTTGTGTATAACCCCATTTTGAACAATTTGTATAACAATGATGTCCTCCTCCGCTATCTGTTCTTCCGGGATGCAGAAAACCAATACTTATAGTATTTAGCAAAATATAAATTGCATAAAAAGTTCCAAGGATTAATTTCATTATTTATAGTATCAATTAAACCAATAAAAATGTAAAGATGATCTTGTGGAAAGATGTCACTTTCTAGAAAAATTGCTTAGTTGTTTTTTCCTAGTATTAGAGTGGACTTAAGTATCTTAATGTCGAATGGATTCGATGGTGATTGAATCAGTAGTTGCATGATGAGAGTTGTTCTTTAAGTTCAATTAGAATTCTGAAATTGGCTCATTCTCTTCATCGATTCGATTATCAACTGCTTTAAATGATCCAAAATTTCCATATTCTCTAATCCAATAATAATCTATGTTCATTGGGCTCATAGTCCCGTGATCAGTCAATTGTATTTCTTTCATGTATGTTATAGTTTAACGAATTGTTCTTAACTCATCTGTAAACTTCATCGTTTTTTAAAATCATAATTGAACTCTTCTGTTATTGGTTCCTAACTCGCAGATTTATCTTTACAGTGTAACCGGTCAATTACACACTAATAAGTATGATTGAATAAGAAATTAATAATGTGTCACCTCTCACTCAGTAGGGTGTAACTTCATATCTCGTATAATCACAAATGAAGAATAGTCCTCACAATAAATATTTGATAACTCGTTAGCAATAGACCAGTCTTATGCTTTGTCTTTGCATCTCTCTTAAGTTACAATAACCTTAATAAGAAAAGACCATACCATAATATTCAGTTCATTTCTAAATCTCACTAGGAGGAAAGTGTAATGGATGAGAAAACAAGTTTTTTCGAGAAGATGAAAGAATTGACAGGAAAAACAGAAGCAGAAATCAATAAACTCTATTTAGAAAGTAAACTACAAAAACACAGTGATGTTAGAAAACTTTTTATTGATCAACTTGGATTAAGTTATGGATTTGCTAACACACTAACACACTATGTCATGAAGTCAGATGGATCAAGTATCGCTGATGGTAAAACACAAGATCAATTACTTGATGAAATTTATAGTGGAGAAAAAGCTAAATTTAGAATGATTCATGAACAGCTCATTAATGTGATTGAAAGCTTTGGTGAATTTGAAGTATTACCTAAAAAGGGATATGTGAGTTTAAAGAGAAAGAAGCAGTTCGCAATGATTGGACCTAAGTCAAACTCAAGAATGGAAGTTGGAATCAATGCTAAAGACTTAGTTAACCATGAAAGACTAGAAGAACAACCTAAAGGAAGTATGTGTCAGTATATCGTGAAAGTTAAAGATATAAGTGATGTAGATAGTCAACTTATTTTATGGATTAAAGAAGCCTATGAGCAATCAAAATAGTAATAATCAAAGAATCTATCATACTTATTAAATCAACCTCAAAAAGGAGAAAGTAATTATGGCAGAACTCAAAACAAAACAACACGATGGGGATGTATTATCGTTTATAAAAAGCTTTGCAAATACAGATCAAAAACAAGAAGACAGTTTAAAACTTATTGAAATCATGGAAAAACTTTCTGGACATCCACCTAAAATGTGGGGAACTTCAATGATTGGTTTTGGTAGTTATCACTATAAATCAGATCGAAGTACTCAAGAAGGAGATTGGTTGTTAGTAGGGTTTTCACCTCGTAAAGCTGCAATATCACTTTATGTGTTTTCTGGTAGCCCAGAACATGAATATTTGCTAGAGGGTCTTGGTAAATTTAAACGTGGTAAAGCATGTCTCTATATCAACAAGCTCTCAGACATCAATCAAGAAGCCCTTGAAAAACTAATACTTGAAACCATTGATTTTTATAGTAAAAGATATGAGGTTCATGCAAGTTAACTAGTAGTCCAAGAATATGTCACTATTCTTGGTAAAAGGATGCTTATTAACACTATCTACTGTTTAACCAACTTTTTAACCAAAATTTCCAAGCACAACCAAGTTTTTCTTTCACAAAATCTTTAAGTAAAATTATTTAAAAATCCTCTAAACAGGAGTATATTTAACTTAAAGGAGGCTAAGATTATGCCAAAACTAAGTTTTGTTGAAGGAATTGGACCAGTTTACGAAGAGAAGCTGAATAGTATTGGAATAAAGTCTACTGAGAAGTTCTTTGAAGTCGCAGCCACCAAAAAAGGCCGTAGAGAATTAGCTGAAAAATCAGGCATTAGTGAAAAACTAATTCTTGAATGGACTAACATGATTGATCTATTTAGAATCAAAGGAGTAGGGGCAGAGTATGCTGATCTACTTGAAGCTGCAGGAGTTGATACAGTTGTAGAGCTTGCTGGAAGAAGAGCAGATAACTTAACGATGAAAATGATAGAAGTAAATTCTCAAAAGAAACTAGTTCGCGTACTTCCTACACTCAAAATGGTAGAAGGATGGATTGCACAAGCAAAAGAACTACCACGAGGCGTAGAATACTAATCTTATCTAAACAAACACCATAGTAGGAGAAATCATGGATATCTTAAAACTACTTTTAGATCAAGTCGAGAATCAAGACGCCTTAAAACAACTCTCAAAAACTGTAGGAGCAAAACCTGAGCAAGTTAAAAAACTTGCAGAAGATGGTTTACCAACACTACTTGCTGCCATGTCTAAGAATGCAAGCACTGAAAAAGGAGCTGCATCACTGAACAAAGCACTAAACCAACACCAAGATGATAATACAGATGATGTATTAGGGTTTTTAAAAGGGGTTGACCTTAAAGAAGGTGGCAAAATCCTAAATCATATCTTAGGGGATAAAACAGCCAATGTTGAGAATAAACTAGCTGCAAGTTCAGGCTTAAATAAGATTCAAGTCGATACACTACTCACTCAATTTGCACCTCTATTACTTGCTCAACTTGGAAAACAAAAGAAGCAAGTTGATGTTAAAGAAGGTAATTTAGTAGCAGGACTTGGAAGTCTTCTAGGACAAACCAATTCAAAAGATCTCATGGGACTTGCCACAAAATTCCTTGATTCAGATGGAGATGGCGACATTATGGATGATTTAGGAAAGACCCTTGGGAATTTCTTTAAGAAGTAAACATTATAATAATCAAGATATTAAAGACCTTTGAATAGAAATTTAAAGGTCTTTTGTCTTTATAATCATTTCTTAAAATTTCGTTTACCAATTCAACTTAAATCATTTAGAGTAACAATAGAAAAACCAAAAATTTTAGGACTTAAGTCAATCATCTTTCAATGCTTTAATTACTTCTAAAAAATAACTTGTTAGAAAAATAATTAATTAAGTAATCATAATTAAAAAGTGATTAAATTCAATAATCACTTATGATATGATACTTGTGCTAGACAAAAATATCATGTCAAAAAGGGGAATTATGAGCACAAGACAAACTTTGCAACGCCGCATTCAGATTTCACGTGGGAACTTAATTTTAATGGCAGTATTCACAATCGTAAACATTCTTGCATACTGGTTTGAATTTAGATTTATGTTACCATTCTCAGCATTCTTACCATTTACTATCTTTGATTTTGGTTATTACTTCTCTATGGAACTTAATGATCCTGCTTTATTTACTATTGGAATTGCATTAGCTTCATTTATTATTCTAGTTTATTTTCTTGGATACTTCCTATCCAATAAGAAACCAGGTTGGCTTACATTCATGCTAATTATGTATGTCTTTGATACCGTAGTCATGATTTACTTATTCACCATGATTTTTGTCTTTAATGGTTCTATGATTTTAGACATACTATTTCATGTTTGGGTTCTATACTACTTGATTAATGGAGTTATTGCGGTTAATAGACTTAAAGCTCTTCCTGAGGAATTTGAAGAACTTGAAGTTGTTGAAGCATAAGACAAACGCAAGCCTTTTAGGCTTGCTTTTAAATTTAGTGATGAATATGTTAATATACTTCAAAGGAGAATCCTATGGCTATTCAATATTGTCCAAATTGTGGAGCAAATCTATCACACACCTCCCATGAATTACGCTTATGTCCAAGTTGTGGGAAACCATTAGAGTCCAATACACAACCTTCACCTACACACATTCATGTTCATGTAGGACGTGGTCCTTTTAATAAATGGGTTACATTTTTATTGTGGTTGTTTCTAGGATTTTTAGGAGCACATAAATTCTATGAAGGTAAAGTATTTATGGGTATTATTTATGCCTTAACCTTAGGACTATTTGGCTTTGGTTTATTCTTTGATTTCTTTGCGATTCTCTTTAAACCTACTGAATACTATTTACCATAAAGTACTTAGAAATACTTTAACAGTCATCCTAAATATCCACTCTTAAAACAATCACTACTGATTGTTTTTTGAGTCTATTTCATTCAAGCTTAAGCAAATTTCAGAAGCCAAGACACAAGACTAGGATCTCTAATACTTATTTACTCTAGTTCAACTCATTAATTAAGAACTAAAGAGTCAGAAATAAACATAAAAAAACCACTTCATACAATGAAGTGGGATTAATCAAAAAACTCAACTTTTTCTTTACAATGTGGACATTTTTTTGTCTTTTGCAGTATCTTTTCTCCACATGAAGGACAATACCATGATGTTGCTCCTGTTGTGGAAGCTTCCACTTTAGAAGTTGTATGAACCTTTGGAGTCATATCGGTATTAACTTGATTAGTAGTTCTATATACCGGTGGGGCGTAGCGTTGATCTTTCATAGTCGTCTTCTCCGTTTCTTCTGTGATTACCTGGTTAACAAGTAGTGCACCATAAACTAAGGCAAATATCTCAAATAATCCAGTATAGAGAATATTAAATGACATCATCCCGAAACCGCCAACCCATTGAACCACCACAAATGCGATGATTAACGCAATCCATCGTGCTGATGTTGATATGTTTTCAAGAGTCATGAGATGCTTATAGATATGAATCGCGAGAGTGGTAAAGACAAAGAATCCAAGCCCAATACGAATGAATCTAAACGGTATCAATATTGAATTAAAGGTTATATCTGTAAAGATACTTAAGAAGAATAATCCGATAAGTAAACCAACGACTTTTTGCTGTCGTGTGTTATTCTCCTCACGATATAATGCACTTAGATATTTTTTCATAATGAGTCCTAACTATTAAACTATCTCGCTAGATTTATTATATCAGATGTAGAAACTTTTTAATGTTTTAAGACAAATAATTACGTAATTAGTAACAATTGAGTAAACAATTCTAACATTGTTCATTTATAAAAAAATACGTCTTCTAGCTTTCACATCACTTCACACCGAAATGATTTGATAATCGAACCATAAACCTATATTATAGTGAGTGATGAAAAGACTTACACTTCTACTACTATCTCTAGGTTTAGTGATCACAGGAGCTTTTGTGATCTTTTCGCTGTTCTCTCCAAAAGGACAACTTTGTTCAACAAAAAAGAACATTTGCTTTCTTGAAGATGGCAGTTTGAATATCAATGATCAGTCCATTGTTATTGCGGTTGAGACTCAAACGCAAAAAGACTGGTTAGATCAAGAATTTGAACCTTACTTACTTAACTCCACAGCAACAATCACAGTTATTGTTCGCGAAGAAACATTAGCTTTCACTTTCCTAAACTCAACGATTGATGTGGCAATGATGGATAAACAAGCTGCAGGATCACTGTATCCCTATCTTACTCTCTTTGACTATGAAGAAGTAAATCCTAACCTAATTAATTATGCTTCTAAACACCTTGATGAAATCAATCATGAAGGCATTGCCTTTATCCCTACAACCATCGATGGTCCTCTCTTTGTGATGAACACAACACTATTGTCACAACTTGGATATGATGTGAATGATGTTGATGAGCATGGACGACTTAATGCTTTATCTTCATTTGAAAAAATCATGGAAGCGAATGAATCGTATCGTGGTAATCGACCACTGATTGGTAAAAAGCGCTTAACATCCATGTTTCCTTTGACCTTAGTCGAACCTTGGTCACTTTATTCATTCTTTACAGGCAATGGTTGGCAGCTTTATCCAAGTGATGATGCTTCACAACCTGGACTTGACACCTCTTTATTTCTAGAATCCTTAACTTTAGCTCAACCAATCTTTTCTCATCAATGGGATTTAAGTGGTCAAAACATTCAAACATGGCGCTATGAGAATGAACTCATAGGAGGAACTGCTCCGTTTGCGGTTAAGGTTCCATGGCTTAACTTAGAGTCAATTGCCTCAGTCACAAAACAAACATATGTGGTAACACCCATGCCTACTATCAATGGTAATCAACCTTATACCTTAGCGCAAGTCAAAGGATGGGTATTTAAAGAGAGTGCTTCACCTGCTTTAAAACAGCTTGTGATGGAGAAACTAACAAGTAATGCGTTCACACAACTTTTGATTACTGAAGATAAAGAAGCAGTCATGATTGATCCATCTCGTATAGATGAATTTGAAATGAGTGATCTTCAACGACAAAAGATATTGGCTGCTCAGTTTACGTTGTCTCCACCTTTATTTGCACTTCCTCACTATCCTTCAGTATTAGGATTTGATTTCTATACTTCAGGAGATATGCTTCCAACACTCAACCAACTTAAAGATCAAACCTTAACTCCTGCCCAAGCTCAAATACAACTCATGAAAGTGTATGATCGTTGGGTCATTGAAAGAACGTACTATGAAACTAAGTCTAACCCATAATGAAATAGCCATGATGGTCATTAATGGCACCTTTATCTTTGTCATGTCTTTGGCCAGCGTGTTTGTGAATGTTGTATTGTATGTCATTAGTGGATCACTAGTGACCATGACCTTGTATACCATTATTCGCTTTGGATTGTTTCCATTTGCGTTTATGTTAGGGGCAAAACTCAGTAATAAATATAAGATTGTCTATGCACTTGTCTTAGGACTAAGTTTATTAACCCTTGGGTATCTAGGGGTTCTTTTTGCAGAGGAATTAATACGTAGTGTATGGTTTATGTTTTATGTCTTAGCCTTTGTGTTTGGATTAGGAGAAGGTTTGTTTTGGTTCTCGATGAATGCTCTTAACCAACTAATTAGCAGTGAAGCAACCCGAAATACCTACTTAAGTGTCATGGGAATGGTGAATGCTTTTGCACAGATTATTGCACCGCTTCTTGCAACCCTTATATTGACACTCACTACAAGTGATCAGATGGGGTATACCTTTATCTTTCAGCTTGTTATTGTGTTCATGTTTATCATTATCTATTTTGGGTTAAAGGTGGATTCACCACCACTTCCTACACAGTTTAAAGTAAGAGAAATATCCATCTTTACAAAACACAAGGATCTAAACTTAGTTCATTTAACACACTTCATGTTTGGTCTTCGTGATTCTTTAGTTTTAGTTATTACTGGATTACTTATCTATAATGCGACAGGGGGTTCAGGTAGTGTGTTTTCACGCTTGCTTGCTTTGTTTGCACTTATAAATATTATTGCCTTTGAAGTAGTTCGTCGCTTTAATAATCACAAAACCATGATTAAATTCTTTATCTTCGGTGGAGCAATCATGTCATTTAGCTTGCTTCTTATTGTGTATGTACCAACACTCAATGGTGCGATTATCTATGGTTTACTAGCATCCTTTGCAGGTCCATTTTATGTAGTTCCCCTCCAACAAATCTCCATGCGTATCATTGGAGAACATATGGGAACTAAGAATATGTTTAGTTTGGTTATTGCACGTGAGATTAGCTTAACGAGTGGACGTGTCTCTGGAATGATATTTGTAGTGTTATTGTCACTTGTCTTTCCACAAAACTTTATTATGATTGCGGTGACTGTTTTATCTATCTTTCCACTTGGCTTAACACTAGTGGCATCGTCTGTTTTAAGACAAACGACGGCGACTGCGCTATAATAGTGTCATGAACTCATGGCCGATATTCTCAAATCCTCAAGCCGTTTCTTTGTGTGAATCAATTCTTGAATCAGTCCACCAAGAACGCCTAAAACAACTTGTTTATCCTGCACATGATGACCTTTTTAATGCGTTTAAATCATGTCACTACGATAATCTTAAGGTTGTCATCCTTGGACAAGATCCTTATCATACCCCAGGATGTGCCCATGGTTTAGCCTTTTCTGTACCACAGGGAGTATCACTTCCACCCTCACTACGAAATATCTTTAAAGAACTTTATGATGATTTAGGAATAGTGCGACTTAATAGTGATTTAAGTGATTGGGCAAGACAAGGTGTTTTACTTCTTAACACAACACTTAGTGTAAGAGCACATCAGGCTCATTCTCATAAAGATTTAGGATGGGAAAAATGGGTTGAGCTTTTAATTCAAAGTCTTAATGATTATCCAAGACCTATTCTTTATGTCTTGTGGGGAAATCATGCACAACGATTTAGGTCACTAATTAATACAAAGCACCATGAAATTTTTATGAGTGCTCATCCTTCACCACTTTCTTCCCATCGAGGATTCTTTAATTCAAAGCCTTTCTCACACATCAATGCATTTTGTGTTACTCATCATTACCCTTTGATTGATTGGAGCGATAATCAATGATCTACTTTCATACCTTAGAAGATGCTTTAAATACCATAAATCAAAGAACTTCTAGTTCTACTTTTGGATTAAAGAAATTTAACCAATGCATGCTAGATTTAGGAAGTCCTCAACGTAAGCTAAAATGTGTTCATGTGGCAGGGACAAATGGTAAAGGAAGTACTTCAAGTTTTATAGCCCAGATCATGAAAGAAAGTGGATATAAAGTAGGTCTTTACACATCACCGTTCTTAATGCACCATAATGATCGCTTCCGAATCAATGGCATCGACATGAGTGATGAAGATTTACTTCGCTACATTAATATGACAACCCATTTGTGGGAAACTTATGCTTTGACGATGTTTGAGATTGATACGTTGATTGCGATTTGGTATTTCATTGATCAAAAAGTTGATATCGCAATCTTTGAAGTAGGCCTTGGTGGTCGTTTGGATGCAACCAATGTTATTATGCCTTTGGTGTCAGTAATCACTACCATAGGCTATGATCATATGGATTTCTTAGGGGATACCTTAGATCTTATTGCCTTTGAGAAGGCAGGGATTATTAAAGAGAACACACCTATTATTTCTTATTCTCAAGAAGCAATCATTGATGATATTTTTAGACGTGTAGCACATGAGCGAAATGCTCCTTTTATTCAAACAAGCCTAGCAAAACAAGTGAGTGCAGATCTTTTCTCTCAAGTCATTGAAAAAGATGGGATGACATACACCTTATCAATGAATGCAAAATACCAATGTATCAATGCATCATTGGCAATCGAAGCAGTGGATTGTTTAAAGAAGGATTATCCAAACATCACTCATGAAACGATTTCATTAGGACTCAAAAACACAGTCTGGTTTGGAAGGTTTCAAAGAGTGAGTGAGAAACCTCTCATCATTATCGATGGTGCTCATAACATCAATGGGATGCAAGCTTTAGTTGATTCTTTATCCTTACTACCAAGGCCTATACATGTCTTATTCTCAGCGATTGTTGGTAAAGATCATGAAGGTATGCTGAAAGTATTAAAACCTCATGTAGACTCTATTACTGTCACTGAGTTTGATTTCTATCGCAAACAAGACGCTAATATCTTAGCCATTGATGATTCTATTCATATTATAAAAGACCCACAATTGGCGTATAATGACTTGTGTGAGCGTGCTTCACAAGGTAGTGGTATTGTATGTGGATCGCTGTATTTCTTGTCGTATATGTTAGTGAATGTGTTAGGAATTAGAAAGGTGGAATAATCATGACACTCTTTGAGTTACTTTTTTCAAATATTGTTCAAGCCACAGCAGTTATAAGTATCGTTGTGCTTGGGATTATTGCCTATGTTGTTGCGAAACCAAATTGGAATACAAGAGTTTTAGTCACAGTAAGCTTACTTGTCGTCTTATCGGTTGTCTTACAACGCTTTGGAATTATGATCCCATTATTTGGGTTTCCAAGTTTTAGAATCGATTTCTTGCATATCCCACTCATCATGGTAGGAGCACTCTTTGGTCCATTCTTTGGTGTTTTAGCGGGAGTCGTGGCGGATATAGTAGGACTTATTATTACTCCAACTGAATATCCTTTCTTTGGCTTTATGCTTAATAAAGTCCTTATGGGGTTTATACCAGCCATCATGGTTTTAGTGATTCGAAGACTTTCATTAAAGAATGGGGTACGCTTAGCTCACTTAACGTTATTAAGTATTAATGCGGCATCAATCATTTACTTATGGATAACACCATCACTGACCATATCAGGACAAGTCATGATGCTTACGTATCAAACAAAACTTATTGTGGTGGCTATCTTGCTTGCACTCATGATTTCACTTCATGGATTACTTGTTAATAAAAGTGTCACAAAAGTTCGTGTCTTTGCCTTATTAAGTGTAATCTTTGTTGAACTCATTGTCTCATTATTATTAACACCAATCTGGCTTGTCACAATGTATAACATTCCTGTATTCTTGTCTTTCATTGTTCGTGTGATTAAAGCAGCCTTTATGATTCCAATTAGTGCATTACTTCTGGAAGGACTTATACACTCAACTCAAAAAGTCCTACATCGTACCATCTTTGACTCAATCTTATTTCCTTGGAAATAAGGTTTTTTATTGTGCATTCACATAAGCTCTATAAAATGCTTTTAAATGATTATAGGAAGCACTCATAAGATTTTCAAACACTGAGCGAACATCTTCAGGTAAGTCTTCACGCTCTAGAAACAGAGCATACATAGCAATGTTATTAACCTCAGCTTCGACACAAATATAGAAAGCATCTTTAAGGTCAGTTGGTAATACCACATAATTGAGTGATTCATCCTTAACTAGTTCAATATCATAGTTTTCAAATAAAGGTTTTAATGCATTGATGTGTTTAACTTCGCTTTGAATAATGGACGCAAAGGGATTTAATCCTGGATAAACCTCAAGTATTGTGGCATATTCATGACATGCTAAATATTCATCTCTCATTGCGAGAATGATCATGTCACTTGTTGTGAGTGAGTCAAGATCATAAAAGACAGACTGGGAGGGTAAATCCATGGATGCAAAAGGTTCAACACTAAACGCATCAATAATTTCAGGTGTTGGATCAATTGTTTCACTAACTTGTGGTGAACAAGCAATAAGTAAAAAACTGAGCGTGATAAGGCTTATTATTTTTTTCATGGTATCTCCTAAACTCATTAAATCATGCTTAGGGTAATAGTGTGTGTGAATCAGGACTCAAAGATGGTGCAAAACACACTCAATTTCCAAGAACCCCACATTTTAGTGCATTTATTGCGTGTTTTGTCTTAAGACTATTGCCAAATATTGATAACTCGCTGTCCTAAATATTTGGTCTTCATGGTACAATATGGTCAACAGGAGAGTGCTATGAAAAAAAATAACATGGTAGCTATGATACTTGCTGGGGGACGTGGTACTCGTCTAGAAGATTTGACGGGCAAAATTGCCAAGCCAGCCGTGCATTATGGTGGAAAGTATCGAATCATTGATTTTCCGCTGTCCAATTGCGCTAACTCAGACATAAAAATTGTGGGTGTTCTCACCCAGTATGAATCCGTCTTACTTAATTCGTATGTGGCCCAAGATCATATTTGGGGACTAGACACCAAAGAATCTGGAGTCTATGTATTGCCACCGCGTGAAAAGTCTGACGGATTTGGTCTATATCGGGGAACTGCAGATGCGATTACTCAAAACATCGATTTCATTGATAGTTTTGATCCTGAGACAGTGCTTATCTTATCAGGTGATCATATCTACAAAATGGATTATGAAGCAATGTATAACTTTCACAAAGAAAACCGCGCTGACGTGACAATTGCGGTTCTTGAAGTAACTCTTAAAGAAGCAAGTCGTTTTGGAATTATGAATACGGATTCCAATGATCAAATCGTAGAATTTGAAGAAAAGCCAAAACATCCTAAATCAAACCTAGCATCCATGGGTGTTTATATCTTTAATTGGAAATTACTTCGTAAAGTTCTTCTTGAAGACTTAAGTGTTGTGAACTCAAATCATGACTTTGGTAAGGATATTATTCCTACACTCATTAATGATAATAAACGTTTGTTTGCCTATCGATTCAAAGGATATTGGAAAGATGTAGGAACCATTGATAGTTTATGGGAAGCTAACATGGACTTACTCTCAACTCGTAATGAACTCGACTTATCCGATCCTAGTTGGAAGATCTACACCCAAGACGTTAATGCTTTCCCACAAATCATTGGTGAAAGTGCTGATGTTAAGAACTGTTATGTTAATCAAGGATCTGTGGTCTTAGGAACAGTTCATAATAGTGTGCTCTTCACCAATGTCACGATTGAAGAAGGTGCGGTTGTTAAAGACTGTGTCATCATGCCAGATGCAATCATTCGATCAGGCACAAAACTTGAGCGTGTCATTGTTGGACCACATAGTGAAGTGACCCCTGAAATGAGCATGGTGGTCAAAGCAGATCAACCAATTCAACTCATTGCTAATGGAGGTGAACAACATGGCTAGTGCATTAGGAATCATTCTATTTGAAAATCCAAGTGTTGATGTGGCAGGACTAACAGCTCATCGTCCGATTCCAGCCATTTCATTTTTAGGCCGTTATCGTCTCGTTGACTTTATGATTTCAAACTTCTCAAATTCAGGTCTTAATCATATTCATGTTCATGTCAAAGAGAAACCACGCCCAGTATACGAACATTTAGGAACTGGACGTCATTACAATATTAACTCTAAAAAAGGGAAAATTAGAGTACTCTATGGGGAACAAGAAACTCTGAATAAAGTCTACAATACCGACTTATTCTCAATGCTGTCTAACATTTCTTTCTTAGAAGAAGACAAGAACGAATATGTCATTGTTAGTTCTTCATACATGATTTACACAACAAATTTTGATGAAGTACTTAATACGCATATTGGAAGCAAAGCAGAAGTCAGTATCTTATCCTTTGCAACCGATCAAGCAAAAGACAAATTCCTTCATTGTGATACACTCACACTGGATAAAGACAAACGTGTATCAAGCCTTGGATTAAACCTTGGAAAAATTAAAAACCGTACGATATCTCTAGATACATATATTCTTAAGAAATCATTACTTATTAAACTCATTAAAAAAGGATATCAAACATCATCGCTGTATTGGTTCAACAACGTGATTCGTGATGAGCTTGATCGCTTAGTTGTGAAAGCAATTCCACATCGTGGACATGTCTTTGCAATTAACTCACTGCAAGCTTACCACCAAGCACATATGGAATTCTTAAATCCAGTATTACTACGCAGTTTATTCAATTCTAACTGGCCAATCCTCACAAGAACCAATGACTCAGAACCAACGACATATTGTGAGAAGGCGATTGTCTCAAGTAGTATTATTGCCAATGGATGTGTCATTAAAGGAACTGTCATTAACAGTGTCTTAGGACGTGGAGTTGTTGTAGAAGAAGGTGCAGTGGTTATCAATTCAATCCTGCTTCACCAAACAACCGTTGGTGCAGGAATCCATGTTGAACATGTCGTTTTAGACAAGTATGCAACCATTAAACATGTTAAGGAATTAAAGGGATCAAAAACTCAACCACTGTATGTGACGAAGCGAGATTCCATTTAAATAAGGAGGAGCCCATGAAACACATCTTGTTTGTGGCATCTGAAAGTTTACCATTTGTGAAGACAGGAGGATTAGCGGATGTGGTAGGATCTTTACCACAGGCACTAACATCCAAGTATCGTGTCAGCGTCTTTATTCCACTTTATTTAAACGTCATACCAAAGCTAGTGGATGCTAAACCAGTCGTTACTTTTATGGTGAGCACCCCATGCATTCAACAACAAGCCACCATTCTCAAACAAACCCATGAAGGTATTGATTTCTATTTCCTTCAACACCAAGGATACTTTGAAAGAGAAGGATTATATGGCTTTCCAGATGATGGTGAACGCTTTTCATTCTTCAATTTAGCATGTGTTACATTCATTGAAAAGATGAATCTACACATTGATATTGTCCACTCCCATGATTGGCACGCAGGGATGATACCGTTATTATCTCGTGTCGTCTATAAACATCACCCAAACCATAAGAATCTCAAACATGTCTTTACCATTCACAACCTAGCATATCAAGGACAATTTCCTTTATCAGTCGGTAAAGAATGTTTAGGACTTGGAGATCAAATCCTTAATGATGGATCGATACGATTTGATGATGGGGTTAACTTTCTAAAATCAGCATTAGTTTACGCTCACAAGATTACAACCGTCTCACCAAGTTATGCACAAGAAATATTAGGCTTAGCCTTTGGTGAGCGACTTCATGAAGTCTTAAGATTAAGACAATATGATTTATTCGGAATACTTAATGGAATAGACACCGACTTTTGGGATCCTAGTAAAGACCCATTTATTCCTTATCACTATGATAGTGAAAGTCTAGAAAACAAAGTAAAAAATAAACTTGTTCTACAAAAGAAATGTGGTCTTAAGGTAAGTGAAAACACACTACTTCTTGGTGTTGTATCACGCCTCACATGGCAAAAAGGCATTCATCTTATCCTTGATCAGATGAGTGACATTATGGGACTTGATGTCCAGCTTGTTGTGTTAGGATCAGGTGAAGGCCATCTTGAACATGGATTCAGAAACATGGTTGAGAAGTACTATGGACGTGTTGCCTATGTGGCAGGATACAATGAACCTTTCGCTCATGAGATTTATGCAGGATGTGATATCTTGCTCATGCCTAGTCTTTTTGAACCTTGTGGACTATCTCAAATGATTGCGATGCGCTATGGCACTTTACCACTCGTTCGTGAAGTGGGTGGCTTAAAAGATAGTGTATCCCCATATAATAGTGCAGCCAATACCGGAACAGGATTTAGCTTTAGAGAGTTCTCAGTGACAGACCTATATCACGTCTTAAGAATGTCTGTTTACTTGTATTATCATTATCCTTCAGAGTTTGAACAAACCCAACGTAATGCCATGAATGAAGACTTTAGCTGGGCACTATCAAGTGAGCAGTATGCTAAAGTATACGAATCATTGTAGGGATGTATATGAAGTGTAAGTGAAGAAAGTTAGGAATTAAAAAAAGGGGTTAGTTATTCATTTGAAGAACTAATCCCTTTTTTTGAGTTTAAATATTATGTCAGTTATAAGGCCCCATATTCTCAGAGTCTTATCAACAATCTATACAACTATTATTAAGAAGAATAAATATAAGAGTGCATTATGATTCAGAACTTAAAAGGAAAACCAAAAGGAATATGCATCACACTAAGTTGTTGTGAAATGTAATATTTATAAACAGGTATAGTAGAGTTTATCTAACTCATCTCATTTTGATTTGTTTTATGTATCATGAAAACCTTTTACTTAGAACTTCAATTAAATGATATCTCATGATCACTTAAAATATAAAACATCGCATTAGTTTGATGTCAGAGTGAAAAGAATCTCAATGATTCTATTTAACATGACGTAAGTGCTGTCTATTCAATTACGATGATAAGCTGTTCATCGCTTTTTCTAACGATGTTTGAATGTTTACAGCAAAAGCATTGAGATGAGTATGTCCAATGAGTTCAATTAAAGCAGTAGGACTAATCATAGAAGCAGTTACGCTTTCCTTGTTAGCTTTCACCACAATTTTGCATGGCAGAAAGTAAATAATATTAGGGTCAACTAGGAGAGCATTGTAAGCTTCAAGTGGATTGCAAATTTCTAATATCATGAGTTGATCATCATAGGAGAGTTGCTTTGCGGCAAAACGTTCATTGAGAGAAATAGCACAGAGTGTACCAAAACCATTTAACATTAATGATTCTTTAAGTTTTGCAATTGTGTCTTCAAAGGAGTGCTTCGATATTATGGTATACGTTTCTAGCATAATGGTTCCTTCTTTCATATATTTTGATTATATCAAATGATTTGAATAATCCTAAGTGAAACACAATCATAGAAATACCTTTATAAGCTTCATTCTGTTTAAATACATAATAACCTATGATAAGAGAATACAAAGTCTAGTTTGATTTTAAGAAGATATAATTAAGCATAAATTACAGAATTAAGAAATAGTATGCCAAGTTATGATATAAGTTTTGATAAGCCATGAGTATTTAATTCACTTACGTACTATTACCTTTAAGGATAAATAAAGAACATGTGAACATAATGTTTGACAACTTTCTTTTAAATAGTTATTATAGGAACGTGAATAAATGCTGTGATAAGAAATAGTAACAGTGTCGAAACTTTTAGAGAGAGATTCATCGGGTGAAAGAATCTTAAGTGAAAGCATTGCGAATGCATCTTTGAGCTAATCCTTCGATAATGTAGAGGGATTCAGGAACGCCTGTTATAGCGTTAGGATATGAAAGTATCCGAGTTAAGGACTAATCAACTAGATTAGTTAAACAAAGAGTGGAACCGCGAGACTATCGCCTCTTTTTAGAGGGATAGTCTTTTTTATTTCTTCACAGCCATTAAAGGAGGAAACATACCATGCATTCACACCTTAATAGAAGACCCATATATATCACCTTAAGGAAACGATGTTGTTGCTAGAATGAAGCACTTTACCTGTGCCTATAAACTAATCAATCAACACAACATACAGATCAATCATTGATCATAAGGAGAAAAAATATGTCAAACAAACAAGGAAAAAAATCCCTATTAGATAGAATCGAACAAGCAGGTAATCGTTTACCCCATCCAGTAACCATGTTTGTCATTCTAGCAGGCTTTATCGTCCTCATTTCTGCGCTTTTAGCCCAACTTGGGATTAGCGTTACTTATGAAACCATTAATACCCAAACTCAAGAAGTCGTTGTTAATACAGTATTAGCACGTAGTCTTCTTGATGCGGATGGTATTCGTCATTTATTTACAACAGTCATTTCCAACTTTACAGGATTCTTCGCATTAGGAACTGTATTCACCATTATCGTAGCAGTGAGTGTGGCAGAAGGATCTGGTTTAATCAGCGCATTAATGCGTAAAGTCGTTGCTATCACCCCAAAATCAATGGTGAGTGCTACGGTGGTTTTCTTAGGAGTCATGTCTAACGTTGCTTCTTCAACAGGTTATGTCGTCTTAGTGCCACTAGGTGCTATTATCTTCAAAAGCTTTAAGAAACATCCCATTGCAGGACTTGCGGCAGCTTTTGCTGGGGTATCTGGGGGTTGGAGTGCTAACTTACTTATAGGATCCAATGATCCAATGTTTGCGGGTATAAGCACACAAGCAGCACGTTTCATTGATATCAACTACACCGTACTACCTACTGCTAACTGGTATTTCATGGTAGTCTCTACCTTCTTAATCACAATTATTGGGACCATCATTACAGAAAAAATTGTAATCCCACGCTTAGGTGAATATACCTTTAATGATGAAGATAAAGTAGAAGATATCGCATCACTTGAAAAACGCGGACTACGTTTTGCACTTGTTGGATTAGTTGGGATTGTAGGGCTTATCTTAATGCTTGTCCTTCCTAGCAATGCAATCTTAAATCCTACAGGCAATATTCTAGTTTCTCCATTTATGTCATCAATTATTGCTGTGATGAGTTTAATCTTCTTTGTACCTGGATTACTTTATGGAATTGGTGCTAAGACGATTACTTCAGATAAAGAACTTGTTGAAGTTATGGTAAAGGGAATTAGTGGCATTGCCTCATTCTTAGTCTTAGTCTTCTTTGCAGCTCAATTTGTTAGTGCATTTAATTATTCAAACTTAGGTATTATCTTATCTGTGAGTGGAGCAAACTTCCTTCAAAATATCGGTTTCATTGGGTTACCACTCATTATTGCCTTTATTATCCTTACTGCATTCATTAATATCTTTATTGCGGTAGACTCTGCAAAATGGATTATTATGGCTCCAATCTTTGTGCCAATGTTTATGCGCTTAGGATTATCTCCAGAACTTGCTCAAGTCGTCTATCGTATTGGAGATTCCTCCACAAACATCATTTCACCACTCATGCCTTTCTTCCCACTTGCTGTGGCCTTCTCACAAAAGTATGACATGAAGTTTGGAGTAGGATCACTTATTACAACAATGGCTCCATATTCAATTGCCTTCTTAGTAGGTTGGACACTACTCTTCGTAGTGTGGTTCTTACTTGGGTTACCATTAGGACCAGGAGCAGGATTACTTTACTAATCAAGGAGACCAACTATGAACCCCAAATATCAAAGAATTCAATCAATGATGAAAGACTTTGGTGTGGATGTCGCATTAGCACAGTCTCCAGAAAACTTTGCCTATGTAAGTGGCTTCTCTTCACACCAACATACTGTTTCTAGAAATCCTATGTTTGCTTGTGCAATCATAACTAAAAAAGATAAACCCACACTCATAGGAATGGATTTTGAGACACCTTCATTTAATCATGATGAGTTTAATGTCTTAAGTTTTAGTACTTGGGTTGGTAATAGAACTCAAGATGAGATTGATAATGAACACGTTTCAAAACCATGGATGAGTCTATTAGATCACCTCGTGACGACGCTTGAAACGCAGGGGTTGAGTGAATCTCGTATTGGGGTTGAACTTGACACCTTACCCGTTTCATTCTTTTCTCAGATGAGTGAGCGACTACCAAAGGCAACATTCATTAATATATCGTCTATGTTTTTAAAAGCACGTATTATTAAACAAAGTGATGAAATACAGTGGTTTAAGACACTCATTTCAATTAGTGATCAAGCCTTAAATAAGGTTGCGAACATGATAGAAGAAGGGATGAGTGAGCAAGATCTTTATGATATCTACTCACTTGAAGTTGCAAAATCACTGAAGGCTTATCCATCCACATGGTCTTCTTTTGGATCAGGATTTAATGCTGGAAAACTTGGATATTCTTCACCAAAAATCATCACATCTAAGGACGTGGTGAAATTTGATGGGGGAGTTCACGGTGGAACTAAGTTTTACACCACTGATTTCTCACGCAGTTGGTTAATGTCTGACGTCGATCCATGGCTAGTTAAGGTGAAAAAAAATCTACTTGAAGCTCACACATTAATGCTTAATGCTTTAAGACCTGGATTGTCCTTTAAAGATCTCTTTAATATTGGTTATCAGCATACCTTAAAAGAATTTCCATTCTATCAACGTGGTCATTTAGGACATAGTATTTCTATGGGACCACAGACTGCTGAAGCACCATTCATTTCAAACAATCAAGAGGGTGTACTAGAAGAGGGGATGATTTTGAGTGTTGAAAATCCAATGTACATTACAGGATACAATGGCTTCAATATTGAAGATATGGTATTAATCACTAAGAATGGATATGAGTTGTTGACACCTCTCACACCGCATGTTTTGAAAAGTGAGCTAAAGTATTTCTCTAAGATTGACGAATAATTTTAAAGAGCCAGTTCAGGCTCTTTTTAAGCGCTTTCATTAACGACTATAAGCGACAATGTGAAAAGATTCACACCACTTTCATTGTATGAAAACGGCTAAAATGATATAATTGACACGCTTAGGAGGAAAACACTATGTCAAAATTGACACTCAGAGATTTGGATGTGTCGAACAAGAAAGTGATTGTTCGCGTTGACTTTAACGTACCAATCAAGAACGGCGTCATTACGGACGATAACCGTATTGTACAAGCCTTACCAACGATTAATTACTTGCTGGAAAAGAAAGCAAAATTGATCATCATGTCTCATTTAGGAAAAGTGGATCATAAAGATCCTGAGAAAACCGCGTCAGATAAAGCTAAAAACAATATGGCTCCTGTAGCGGCTCGCTTAGGTGAACTTGTAGATGCTCCTGTAACGTTTGTAAGTGAAACTCGTGGACCTGCTCTAGAAGCTGCAGTAAATGCACTCGTCGGTGGTGATATCGTTGTTGTTCAAAATACACGTTATGAAAAAGGAGAATCTAAAAACGATCCTGAACTTGCGGCGTATTGGGCAAGTCTTGGAGAAGTGTTTGTGTTTGATGCTTTTGGATCATCTCATCGTGCTCACGCAACAACCTATGGTATTGCAGAGATTTTACCGAGTGGGTTAGGATTCCTAGTTGAAAAAGAAGTCGATGCTTTAGAAAAAGCAATCTTAAAACCTGCTAAGCCATTTGTGGCAATTGTCGGTGGTGCTAAAGTATCTGATAAAATTGCAGTGATTGAAAATCTATTAAACATTGCTGATAAGGTTCTTATTGGTGGTGGTATGGCGTATACGTTCTTAAAAGCATTAGGATTAAACATTGGATCTTCACTCCTTGAAGCTGACAAAGTTGATCTTGCGAAAGAATTCTTAGAAAAATCAAATGGAAAAATTATTCTTCCAGTAGACCATGTTGTGGCAGATGCATTCAGTGTTGATGCTAACATCAAAGTCGTCAACAATGATCAAATTGAAGATGGTTGGATGGGACTTGATATTGGACCTGAAACTGTAAAACTGTTTGCACAAGCTTTAGAAGGTGCACAAACTGTTGTATGGAATGGTCCTATGGGAGTCTTTGAATTAGCTCCATTTGCAAATGGAACTCTTGAAGTATGTAAAGCTATTGCTGCTCAAAAAGGTGCTATGACCGTCATTGGTGGTGGTGATAGTGCAGCTGCAGCAATCCAATTAGGATTTAAAGATGAATTCTCACATATCTCCACCGGTGGTGGTGCAAGCTTAGAATTCATGGAAGGCAAGACCTTACCGGGTATTGCGGTCATTAAGGAAAAAGCATGAGAAAAAAAATAATTGTAGGAAATTGGAAGATGAATAAAACCGTTTCACAAACCATTGAGTTTCTTAATGGTGTGAGCGAGCATCTTCATGATGATGTTACATTTGGAGTTGGAGCACCTTTTACTGCTTTAGCTGCAGGGGTTAAACATGCCGAAGGCTTATTTGTGGCAGCTCAAAATGTTCACTTTGAACCTAGTGGTGCATTTACTGGTGAAGTGAGTGTTGAAATGCTTCAAGAACTTGGTGTGGAATGGGTTATTGTTGGTCACAGTGAGCGTCGTACTTTCTTCAATGAAACAGATGCAACCGTCAACAAGAAAGTTAAAGCATTACTTAATGCTTCAATGACACCAATTGTTTGTGTTGGTGAAACTCTTCAAGAATTTGAAGCAGGACGTACTGAAGAAGTCGTTAGAAATTCAGTTGCGGAAAGCTTAAAAGACTTAACACCTGAGCAAGTAGCATCTCTTGTGATTGCGTATGAACCAGTTTGGGCTATTGGAACAGGTAAAAATGCAACTCAAGAAATCGCACAAAACACATGTGCAATAGTACGTGATGAAGTGCGTGTTCGTTTTGGACAAGCGGCAGCTGATGCAGTTCGTATTCAATACGGTGGATCAGTGAAACCTGATAATATTAAAGCCTACATGAGTGAACCTGATATTGATGGCGCACTTATTGGAGGAGCTTCACTTAAAATTGAATCATTCTTAGACATTGTTAACGCAGTAAAAGCGTAAGAAAGGAATTACACATTATGCCAATTATTACTGATATTTATGCTCGTGAAGTCATGGACTCCCGTGGCAATCCAACTATTGAGGTAGAAGTTACTACAGAATCTGGTGCATTTGGCCGTGCTATCGTTCCATCAGGAGCGTCAACAGGAGAGCGTGAAGCTTTAGAACTACGTGATGGTGATAAATCACGTTTCCTAGGAAAAGGTGTCTTAAAAGCTGTTGAGAATGTCAACTCAGAATTATTTGAAACATTAGTAGGATTCGATGTTCGAGATCAAAACCTCATTGACAAGACTATGATTGAACTTGATGGTACTAAAGACAAATCACGTCTTGGTGCTAACGCAATCTTAGGTGTTTCAATGGCAGCAGCTCGTGCAGCAGCTGACTACTATGGTATGCCACTTTATAAATATCTTGGTGGATTCAATGCTAAAGCATTACCAGTTCCAATGATGAACGTAATTAATGGTGGAGCTCATGCAGACTCATCAGTTGATTTCCAAGAATTCATGATTATGCCAGTTGGAGCTAAATCCATTAAAGAAGCAATTCGTATGGGTGCTGAAGTATTCCATGCATTAAAAGTTGTTCTTAAAAAAGCAGGACATGTGACTGCAGTTGGAGATGAAGGAGGCTTTGCGCCAAACTTATCTTCAAATGAAGAACCATTAAAAGTTATTATGGAAGCAATCAAAGCTGCTGGATATGTTCCAGGTAAGGACATTGCACTCGCAATGGACGTTGCTGCTAGTGAATTCTATAATGCTGAAAAAGGAGTATACATCTTCAAGAAATCTGGTGGTGCTATCAAGACTACTGATGAAATGATCGAAATGTATGCAGACCTTGTTGATCGTTATCCAATCGTATCTCTTGAAGATGGTTTAGGAGAACGCGACTGGGCAGGATGGGAAAAACTTACTGCTCGTTTAGGTAATAAAATCCAAATCGTTGGAGACGACTTATTTGTAACTAACCCTGCAATCTTAAAAGAAGGAATCGATCGTAATATCGGTAACTCAATCCTCATTAAAGTTAACCAAATTGGTACTTTAACCGAAACATTTGACGCAATGGAAATGGCTCGTAAAGCTGGATATACATCCGTAGTATCACACCGTTCTGGTGAATCAGAAGATACAATCATTGCAGACATTGCAGTTGCATTCAATGCTGGACAAATCAAAACTGGTTCAATGAGCCGTACTGATCGCTTAGCGAAATACAATCAACTACTTCGTATTGAAGATGAACTTGAAGAAGTTGGAATTTTCCCAGGCTTAGCAACATTCACTAATCTCAAACAATAATTCTTAACAATCACGTCATCATACGATGACGTGATTTCTTTATTAGAGTATTTGATTTTAAATCACCATAGTGATACAATGTTATGGCAATTAAAGGAGAACGTTATGCTCATTCTCGACGTATTATTAATGCTCGTATCAGGATTACTGATCGTACTCGCCTTACTTCAAAGTGGAAAATCAGAAGGAATATCCAGTGCCTTTACAGGAAGTGGTGGATTGAACTTGTTTGCTAACGCGAAAGAAAGAGGACCGGAAAAAGTGATATCTAATATCACGATGGTTCTAGGACTCGTTTTCTTTGCGCTCGTGATTTTGATTCGTGTAATTTAAGGCCATAGGCCTTTTTTCTTTAAGGAGAAATATGATAGAAACTCAACAGATATTCGACAACATTATTGACCCACAAAGTGCTAAGAAAACTATTCAAGAATGGGCACTTGTTTTTGGTGTAAGTGAAAAAGAAATGTCGCAAACTGTTAATGAGTTAATTGATCAAGGTGATCTAGCCCTAAGTCGCAAAGGAAAGATTATCAATCCTCAAGACATAGGACTATATAAAGGCTCAATTTTTATCAATACAAAAGGACATGGTTATGTCAGTATTGAAGGTCAAGACGATGATACGTTTATTTCTGCAAGCTATATTAAAGATGCTATGCATAGAGATATCGTTCAAATCCAAGTTAAAGTGGATCATGGAGAGAAGTTTACTTCAGTAGTTCGTGTCATTGAGCGTCATACCACAACCATGGTTGGAACAATCACCCTAACAAAACGAGGATGGGAATTTTTTCCTCTAGACGTAAAACTGCAAAAACGATATCCAATCATTATTCCTAAAAACATAAAAGTTAAATCTCTTGATATGATTATCGCTCGTATTAATTCATATCAACCGCTAAAATTTACTCTAGAAACCGTATTAGGTTCATCCAAAAATGTTGGAATGGACATCTTAGGTTTACTCATTGAACATAAAGTGCCGATTGATTTTTCAGCGCAAACGCTTAAAGATATTGAACATGTGAAAGAAAATGTTCCTTTTGAAGCAGGACGTGAAGATTATCGCAGCCACTTCGTTGTCACCATTGATGGTGAAGATGCGAAAGATCTCGATGATGCGATTAGTCTACAAGATGATCCAAAAGGTATTCGACTTCAAGTTCATATTGCAGATGTTTCGTATTATGTGGTCGAAAATACAGCACTTGATAAAGATGCTTATACACGAGGAACTTCAGTGTATGCAGCCAATACGGTAGTACCTATGCTTCCTGAAGTATTATCCAATGGAGTATGTTCACTTCATCCGGATGTTGATCGCTATACATTAACAGCTTCACTTCTCATAACATCTCAAGGACAGATTGAAGATATTCAAATCCATCCTTCAATGATTCACTCAAAACGTCGTTTATCTTACACATACGTTAATGCATGTATAAGTGATGAAACACTTCTTAGCGAAGAGAGTGAAGACTATAAAAATTTCTTAGCATTGGCACTTAAATGTTCAGATTCTCTTAATCAGCGCAAACGTCGTATGGGACAACTTGATTTTAATACTGTAGAATCTAAATTCATTATGAATGATGGCGAAGTTGTGGATATTGTTGCACGCCAAGGTGGAAGATCTGAGCGTATCATTGAAGATTTCATGGTTGCGGCTAATGAAGCAGTAGCATTTACCTTAAAAACGATGCAACTACCAGCTCTATATCGTGTCCATGATGATCCAGATCCAGAGCGAATAGAAACCATTGCTAAGCTTGCAGCAACTCATGGTGTGACACTAAAAATAAACAAATCTGGTGTACATCAAACTGCACTTCAAAAGGTTCTTAATGCCTTTGAAGACTCACCATTATTTTCATCCATTTCCACACTCATGCTTCGAAGCATGAAAAAAGCAATCTACAGTGAACAACCACTAGGCCATTATGGACTAGCACTTGCAGATTACACCCATTTCACTTCACCAATTCGTCGATATCCAGATCTTGTGGTTCATCGTATGCTAAGAAAATATGTTTTCTCCAATAAACTTGATGAGAAGATGTTTCAAGATGATCTTCGTGCTATGCCTAAGATTGCTACACAGTGCTCACTTACAGAGCGTAGAGCTGTAGAAGCACAACGTGCTGTAGAAGATATGAAGAAAGCTGAATACATGATTAAACATGTGGGAGATGTCTTTGAAGGCATCATCAGTAGTGTCACAACCTTTGGATTCTTTGTTATGATTCCTAATAGTGTGGAAGGACTTATTCATATGAGTACTTTACATGATGATTACTATGTCTTTGATCATGTCAACATGAGACTCATTGGAGAGCGTCGTCGCAAATCATTTTCTCTTGGAGATGAGGTTGTGGTAAGTGTTACTGGAGCAAATAAAGACACAAGAACGATTGATTTTAAATACTTAAAACACGTCAAGGTGAAACCATGAGTAACAAAATCGTAGCAAACAATAAACGTGCTTATCATGACTATTTCATAGAAGACAAACTTGAAGCAGGGCTTGCCTTAACTGGGACAGAAATCAAATCTGTTCGACTAGGTAAAGTTCAGTTCAAAGATGCATTTATTCAAATTAAAGATGGTCAAGCAGTACTAAAGAATATGAATATCGCCTTGTATGAATATGGAAACCAATTTAATCATGAAGAGGAAAGAGATCGTAAACTTTTACTTCATCGCTCAGAAATTAATAAGTGGGGGAAGAAGGTTAAACTTAAAGGATATACGATTGTACCTTTACAAATGTATTTAAGAGATGGTTTGGCTAAAGTTGAAATTGGCTTGGCAATGGGTAAAGCAGCTCATGACAAACGTCAAGTTGAAAAAGAGCGAGATGCTAAACGAATGATTGCGAAAGCGACAAAACAAAAGGCACGATAAATCGTGCTTTTCCTTTGTTTAGATTGTCGTCTTATGTATAAGACGAAAATATGCACATTTTGTCTTGTGCACAGGACAAAATAATGTTATTATTGTCTTACACGCAGGACAGAACAACCCTGAAACGGTTCTGCACTCACAATAGGAGTAACACAAATGGCTATTGATAAACAAATAATAATGAGAATAATTGTTGATCGTATTCGAAATATTAAAAAATTAAGTATAAAAACAAGAGAAACAAAAGCAATTGATCATTTATCAGTTATCTACACAGGTATAAGAAGAAGTGGTAAATCTTTCTTATTATATCAAGTCATGAATGAACTGGTTAAAAAGGGGCATGAGTGGGATGAGTTTCTTTATATAAACTTTGAAGATGAAAGATTGATTGGTTTTGATATTAATGACTTCGATTTACTTATTGAGGCCCATCACACCTTATTTCAAAAAGAACCTATTTTCTTCCTTGACGAAATTCAAAACATTAGTGGTTGGGAGAAATTTGCTCGTCGCATGGCGGATGAAAAAAGAACTATTTACATTACTGGAAGCAATTCAAAAATGCTTAGTCATGAGATGGAAAGAACTCTAGGAGGTAGATATCTAGCTATTCTGGTCTATCCATATAGTTATGATGAATTTTTAAGTGCAAAACAAGTACGTATTACAAATAGCACATTTTACTCAATTGAATCACGAGCAATACTACTCGGATTACTTGATGAGTATTTACACTTTGGAGGATTTCCTGAGATTACAGAGTTAATCAATAAAAGAGACTATTTAAGCAATCTATATAATAAGATTTTTCTTGGAGACATTATTTCAAGATATTCAATATCAAATAAAAGCGGTTTAGAGGTGCTGTTGAAGAAAGTTGCTGAATCTGTAAGACAACCGATTTCGTATTCTAGGTTACTACATATTGTTCAATCTGTTGGTTATAAAGTAGGAAAGTCCACAATTATTCAATACATAGAATACTGTAAAGAGTCTTATCTACTATTCTCACTAAGTAATCTTGGGGCAAAATTTGTTGATAAAAACTCTACTCCAAAATATTACTTCATGGATACTGGACTTTTGAATCTATTTCTAATTGATGCTAATCCAGCACTACTTGAGAATTGCATTGCACTTGAACTTATTCGCAACGAGGGTCAAGAAAATGTTTACTATTATCAGGATAATGTTGAAGTGGACTTTGTGATTCCATCTAAATCCACTGCGATTCAAGCTTGTTACTCATTAAATGATTTATTAACAAAGGAAAGAGAAGTTAATGCACTTGTTAAGATTTCAAAATTCATGAAAATTAAGAATAATATAATCATTACTTATGATCAAGAAGACACCATAACAGTAGACGACATTACAATACAAGTTATTCCTTCATGGAAGTGGTTGTTAAAGAGAAGGGATTAAATCATTACCTTAGTTATATTAAAAAATCTCCACTTAATTGTAGAGATTTTTTAAATCAGTATTTAGTAATGGGGTTACTTCCAACCACCACCACCGCCACCACCAAATCCACCACCGGAGAAGCCTCCGCCACCAAATCCACCACCGCCTTTTCCTTTGGAAGGAGCAGGAACAGTCATGGTTTGATTCATGGTGCCAAGGGTACGATTCAATGACCGCATCATGACGTAGGAATTAGTATAGGATGGACCAATGTACCAAGAAGGTGCATCAATCGCAATGGATTCAAATTGCTTAGACCAAACATCAGAAACATTTAAGACATAAGCATAAGGAAGAATATGATAGAAGTAACTTGGGTTCTCACGAACAAGCATTTCCAAACGTGCTTTCTCAGCCACTTCAATAAAGTGCTTGAAACCTAAGATTTCTCCTAACCAAGCATTACCTTGTGGTGTTCGTTTATCCATTTTGTTGTTGAGCCATAGTCCTAGGAAGAATAAGACACCATTCATGATGACATAAATAGTTAAGCCTTCATGCATTGAGACAATGAGTAAGCTGAACATCGTAATAATGAATGAACCAATAATAAATAATAGGTTTCTACCAATCTTACTCGCAGTTTTATAACTTGGTGAACGACGAGCCATAACAACATTAATAATATGTAAGATGAATGAACCTATGAACAGCATTATACTAAAGATAACTGCTTCAAAGGATAACGTTGTTTGAAATACACTTATAAACACATTGATCGCTAATGGGAATGATAATAATGCAGCAAATAGATATTGATAGAAAATTGATTTTGAAGAATAAATCTTCATGTCTGGATTATGTTTGAAGTGAGATAGAATATTTGATCGTGCAGCAACAATTGAATCATAGAATTTGTACTTCAATTGTGCTGTTGTCACATTATCTCGATTTCTAAACATCTCATCAAACATGATTTTCTCAGCTTTAATGCCTTCATCAAGTTCTTTTAATTTCGTAAACTTAACAGTGTTCTTATCAATCTCTTCAATCGTCATATACCCTTGACTTGCCCAATAGATAATTAAAGATAAGACATCTTTATTATCTACAAACCCATCAAAGACATAACCGACCATGGCTGAGGATAAACCTTTAGGAGGATTCCAACCAACAACTTCAGTGACTGGATCATCTTTACCATGTTTTTGGTATACAAGAACTAACAAGATGAACAAAGCTAACGAGAATAGAATTGAAATAAAAGTGTAGTCCACACGAGGTGTAAACTTAAAGAATGTAGTTGGAACATTCATATCAATCGTAAATGCTTCAAATGGATTGAGATATTGATCAAATGTTCCTGAGATTGAATTCGATGTAATGGTAAGTTGCGGGAAAACGGCAGTATTTGTATTAAAGGCCCCAGCATAGAAACTAGGAGTTAAGCCAATAATGCTTTGTTCAAACTGAACATTGAAGGAAACCTTTTCAGTTGGGATTTCCCATTCACTTCCAATAAAGTTTAAATAGAAACGTTGTCTTCCATCAAGTCTAAGATCTCGGGTATTCATGGTATAGGAGTAAACATAAGTTTGAGGTCCATTTACATAGACACCTTCTTCACCAAGCAATAATCTAACACCTTGACGATAACGCTCGATAATTCCAGGAGTAGCTTCAATTGAGATATTTGTAAGAGGGAAGAGATACTCTCTAACAAATGATTCCCCATCAATATCCCAGTTCATTTGATATGCTTGAGGGATATTAACGAATATTCCATAATATGGAGAAGAGAAAGTAACATTCAGAGTATGCTTAAAATCATACTGTCCGTTCTCTTTTACGAGAACATCAATATGATGATTATTGACGACGATGTCTTGATTGGCATGTAAAGGATTAATCCACAATACAAGCCAAAACAATGATAAGACGAATATTTTTCTAAACATTATTCTTTTGTAACCTTATTCTTCTTAGTCCATGTTACAAGTAGATCAATAAGTACACTTACAATTGATCCAATTAGAATAGTGTATATATACATGAGAGAACCAGTTAGTGATGCGAAAGCATTATTTCTTTGAGAAAAGAAGAATAACATCAGTGCACACGCAACTAGAAACGCAACTAGAAATAATGAGAATCCAATTCGACGTTGAGTCATGATTAATCCATAAATTACAATGGATGCATATAAAGCAAACGGGGTGAGCTCGAATACAACAGCAAATTCTCTTTCATAGCCTAGCAAAACATAATTAGCAACAGCAAATACAACTAGTGAAAGAAAAAATGATAACGTTGCAACGGGCAAGGCGTTTTTCTTATAAAATAATTGTGTCATATATTTCTCCTATTGCACAAAGAAAGGGTGTCCCCTTTCTAGAATTGCACTTTAACGTTTTGACGTTGACTAGCATCTTCAACTTCGAAGAGTGGCTTACGAGTAAATTTGAATAATCCAGCAACTACATTATTAGGGAATGTTTCAATCTCTGTATTATATTGACGAGTAGTTCCATTATAGAACTTACGTGATTGAGCGATATCATCTTCAATAAGTTTTAACTGGTTTTGTAGATCAAGGAATTGTTGATTTGCCTTAAGATCTGGATATGCTTCAGACAAAGCAAATAGACGAGATAACACACCACTAAACTCACCTTCAGCTTTCATCTTATCTTCAGGTGATGAAGCATTAACTGCCATGTTACGAGCTTGAATTACACGCTCAAGTGTTTCAGATTCATGTTTAGCATACCCTTTGACTGTTTCCACAAGGTTAGGAATCAAGTCATAACGCTTCATCATGAATACGTCCATAGTAGAGAAACCTTCTTCTACACGGTTACGTAGCAGTACAAATTTATTGTAAATAGAGACCAAAAATAGTCCCACGACGACGAATAAGCCTAAAATAACGAGAAATTCCATAGGTAATACCTCTCTTTTGAGTGTATTATATCACTGTTTTTATGCAAGTATGTTAAAGAGACGTGAAACTTACATAAATTATGTTATAATGTGCATGCAAACGGGGGTGTCATGGTTTCGACAGGTCGTTGTTTGATTCAAAGGGCAGTGGTGTGGCTACCTAAAGGCCAACAAAAAATATCTGGAAACAGACTTTCTTTCGCTGCTTAATTAGCTAAATACTGCTATCAGCGTGCACCTCATAGGTTGGTCTTTGGCTTATGAACGTGTATCAAAAACAAAGAATAAGGTTCACTAGTTGGCTCAGCGCGTGTTCCCGACAATCCCAGTGAGTTCATCATCTCTTGCTTGTCATGTCCTTAAGAGGTGATTAGAGCGATATGACTAAACTGTAGAACTTTGAATGTGAGACACTTCTTGGACAGGAGTTCGACTCTCCTCACCTCCACCAAAATGCAAAACAACCGCTGTAAGGCGGTTTTTGTTTGCTATTTAAATGTTTTATGAAGGGTCATTATCGGGTAATTGAAATTAATTGAAATCTATTGCAAAAAAATGCGTAAATACGCATAATATTGAAATATAAAATCAAAACATCTAAAAAACATGGTATAATTTAATTACAAAAAAATGCGTAAATACGCAAAAAAAGGAAATAGATATGAATATTAATCGAGAAATATATCTAAATAAAATCATTCAACGCAAACACAATCATCTCGTGAAAGTCATAACAGGTATCCGTAGATGTGGGAAATCCTATTTATTATTTAATATATTCTATAATTACCTTATTCAAGAGGGGATAAAGGATGATCACATTATTAGAATAGCCTTAGATGATTGGGGGAATAAAGAGTTTAGAAAACCGGATTACTTGTATGGTTTTGTTAAAGATACAGTAAAAGATGAAGATATGTACTATGTCCTTCTGGACGAAGTCCAATTAGTCGGAAATTTTGAAGATGTTTTGAATGGGTTAATGCATATTAAAAATTGCGACATTTATGTCACTGGAAGCAATGCAAAGTTTCTTTCAAGCGACATTATTACCGAATTTAGGGGGAGAGGAGACCAAATCCATGTTTATCCGCTTAGCTTCTCTGAGTTTTTATCTGTTTTTAATGGTAGTAAAGAGGATGCGTGGAAAGAGTATATGTTGTATGGGGGACTGCCAAATATTGTGTTTATGAAAAGTTCCGAGCAAAAGAAAGATTTTTTAATCAATTTGTTTAGTGAGACTTATTTGAATGACATTATCAACAGATATGAAATTAGAAATGATGCAGAGCTAGGTGAATTAATCAATTTTCTTGCTTCCTCAATAGGCTCATTGACCAATCCAAGTAAATTATCTGATACTTTTAAAAGTGTTAAGAAAACTGAAATATCGAATCATACAATTAAGAATTATTTGGACTATTTTGTAGATTCATTTTTAGTTCATAATTCTCTCAGGTATGATATAAAAGGAAAAAAGTACATCAATACACCTTCGAAGTACTATTTCGTTGACATTGGATTAAGGAATGCTAGATTAAATTTTCGACAGATGGAGGAGAATCACATAATGGAGAATATTATCTATAATGAGCTTAGAATAAGAGGATATTCTGTGGACATCGGTGTTGTCACACTAAACACGAAAAACAATGAAGGGAAAAGTATTAGGAAACAACTAGAGATTGATTTCGTATGTAACAAAGGCGATCAAAAGTATTATATTCAATCTGCTTTTAGAATGGATTCTGAAGAGAAAGAAAAACAAGAACTAAAATCACTTAATAGCTTAAATGATTCATTTAAAAAGATTATTGTACTTAGAAATAAAGAACTTGCGACTAAAGATGAAAATGGTTATTTAAGAATTGGTTTACTAGATTTTTTACTGAATGAAAAAAGTTTAGATTTATAGATTTATGGAATGGTGATATACGTGAATATCAAAACTAGTCCCATATTGTTAATTAGGTTATTCTCCTTCAATGACAAATCTGAAAAATGAAAAAATATGAAACAGTATCATGAAATACTCTTTTATTGAGTCATTTGTAATCGTCTTTTAATTTTCGATGTGTAAAGTCTCTTTTATGCTTGATTAAGCAATCGTATTACCTTGTTGTTTTCATTAAGTTCTATAACAAAATCCCCATTGAAGACACGTGAAACCCCTTGATCTTCCACCATAACGAAATACGTTGAGGTTAGATATTGGCCTTGACACCGCGCATCATAAATATTTATCCCCAGAAGCGGATATTCACCTTCAAGTAAACAGTCATCTTTTATTATTGCTGCTTGAATGATTTGGTTTGTTCGTGTGTTATAAGTATCAAGGTAATGGTCTATAAGAGAGTTAACTGAAAGTTTAATGTCTTCTGTCTCAACTTCTTCTAAAAGTGTTAAAGAAAATGGGATAGATGAAGGCTTTGTTATTCTAGAAAGCTCGCCCATCGAAAGACAACGTAAAACAGTTGCACCTATCGCATATGATATTACTCGGATAGGGAAGTAAGCTTTGGATTTAGAGTATTTTCAAACAAACGTTTCCAAGCACTCTGACCTTTAGATTCATTCAATTGTTCGAGTGCTAATAGTTCAACATATTGTGCAGTTCCCTCTATCTGTTCAACTTGTGACTCGTAAGTCGTTTCATATGGGAATGTTTGAAGTCGATGTTTGCGGCATTTCAAAAAATCATCAAATGATCTCCTATTTCCACTTATAAAAAAGGAATTCAAATATTGCGCTTCTTGCAGCTTTATGGATAGATTGGTTCTATCATAAGTGTATTGCATTAATGCTTCCATTTCATTGGGATAACGGTTTTCATGTGATTGTTGTTGAAAGGCATGGAACATTTCATGCACAATTTTTGAGGTTAGTTCGTCAAAATCTATTGACTCAAATGGTTCGTTAATTTTCCAGATAGCAATGAACTCTCCTTGATAGAGAATCGATGTATTAGCTAAAAACTCATCTGTTTTTGATATATATCTGCCATCAAAGAAACATTCTGAATCATTATAAACGGCAAATTTATAGAGGTTGAAATTATTCCAAATTGTTTTAAACTCAATTTGATGTAAACGTGTTGAAATTTCATCATATATGATCGATAGCATATAGAGCCCCATTTCTGATATGTATATAAATCCAACATAATTATTATACCAAGTCTTAGAGATTTCTGAAAAAGATAGGTTAAGACCAGCAAAAAACAGTTAAAAATAATGAAATTGGTAGACCTTATATTTTTAGAGAATAATCAATAGAGTTAATAAATTGAGAAATTACTGAATATTTGTGCAATTGGTTGAACTTAATGAGGAAGTGATAAGACCGACACGCCTCACCTCCACCAAAATACAAAACAACTGCTGTAAGGCGGTTTTTGTTTGCTTTATCACGTTTTATCACTCTGTAATGCGTTTTTGTATCGATCAAGCAACAACGCTCTAAAAAGTTCACCAGAATAATGATAATCTGTCTTCCCGTTAATTGATTGAGTTACTAACCAATGAAAATTGACATCATAATTTATTTTTCTAGTTTGCAGAATGCCATTTTCTATGTAATTGAAGAATGCATATCCATCATTAGCAAAATCCAATTGATTTCGATTTAATGACGAAATAATGCTTCGATTAGTAAGCTTCGAATAAGTACAGAGTGAATATTGTGAAAAGTATTTCTCGAGTAAAAATACTATTCTTTTGTCGGTTTTGTACAAGTCCATCAAATAGAGAGCTATGCTATTTGCAACATACTCCATGTCATCAATTTTCACGTCAAAAAGGAAAATAGTAAGTTTGCTCGCAAAATTCATGGCTTGTATACATTTTCGACGATCAAAATAGAACAATTTCAGACCCCACTCCAGAAGGGCATCTCCTTGTTGTTCTTTTAGAATTTGGTTAGAAGCGAGTTCAGAAACATGGTGCATTTGATGAGGCATTTTTATTTTGTATCTATCGATTGTTTGCTTAGTTGCGTATAGAATCATAATTATTGCTCCAATCTTCATTTTATTCAACTTTTTGATCTAGTTTTGATTTAGGTATAGAAAAATATTGCCACTGATTATCATGAAAGCTATGGTTTTAAACATCCAATTGGAACAACCATTACACCATCATTACGAAGATAACCAAGTTCTCCTCCGGTTAATATCATTTTGAATTGGGGCAATGGATAACCCTTAGATAATAGTAGTGACTCCAACTGAAGGAGGTGTTTAGCTGCAGAATCCTCCTCTTTTCCACCTAGTTTTATTTCTATAAGTGCATATCTTCCGTCATTTAAATGAATCACTGCATCACATTCAAGACCATAATCATCACGATAGTGACTTACCATTCCATCAATATCATCACTGTATATTCTTAAGTCGCGAATACATAATGACTCAAATAAAAGACCGAACAATTCAAAATCTTTCAATAAAGATGATTTTGTCTGTCCTAAAACAGCAGCAGCTATTGAAGGATCTACAACCCCTTTTTTATTAGATGTTCTAATGGCTGTTCTTGATCTAATATTCGGTGACCATGCGGGGGTTTCCTCAATTACGAATATTTTCTGTAAAGCACTTAAGTATGCATACAGGGTTGCGGCGTCAATTGAAATATCGTTTGCTTTCATATCTTCAAGTAAAGTTGTATTTTTTGTCAGAGTCTGGATGCTTCTAGCATATGCCCTAAGAAAAGATCGAACTCTGATTGAATCTCTGACAACTCCATTAGGCGTGTTTATTTCTTCATTTGTAATAGCCTTGACATATTCTCTTGCCATTAATAATGCGGAATCTTCTGGTTTATCTATAGATTGTGGCCATCCACCGCGGCATATGAGCTGAGCAATCATTTCTATGTTTAAGTTTGATTTACATGGATTAAACGGTGCTTTCTCGAATAGACTCTTAAGTGAAACTTCACCTGTCGACTCAAGTGATTCAAAAAGACTCATTGGTCGCATTAATAAACGTCCAAATCTTCCGGTTCCTGTATGTCTATTGGAATCATTTGGGGGAGTTGTAGATCCTGTTAATATGAATTGGCCGGAAGCCTGTGACTCATCGATATAAGAACGAATCGTATTCCATAAAACAGGTGCGATTTGCCATTCATCGATTAAACGTGGAGTGGCACCTTTTAGTAACAGCTGAGGTGCTGCATCAGCAATCTGTAAATTATTCCTCAATTGTGAGGGGTCTTGCATTTTTAGAGTACTTTTAGCATAGATACTGGCTGTAGTTGTTTTGCCACACCATTTTGGACCTTCAATTAATACTGCTCCAAATGTTTGCAGATAAAGAGAAAGTTTTTGATCAATAACTCTTTTAAGATAGGTTTTGCTCATCATATTGTCCTCATATTAATTATAGCTCCCATTATAGAATAGTCAATGAAATTCGGCAATTATAGTCAATGAAATTCTGGAATAATAATCGATGAAATTCTGATTCAAACCATATAATATAATAACATGAAAATCACTTAAGCTATTTGTTTCAATGTTAATTATTAAATTGAATGTAGCAAACGTAGTAATATGAATCCACTTTATTAATGCTCTTTAAAGTATATGAGAATGGACGTCTCTTATATTTTTCTTATAAATATCGGTAATATTTTTGTTACAAGGTAAGATTAAGTAAGATACACCTCCACCAAAATGCAAAACAACCGCTGTAAGGCGGTTGTTGTTTGCTTTAAATATAAACTATCTTCTAGGAATTCAATGATAAGTTTGAATAGTAGATATATGGGTCATAACTCGCTTTTTAGTTAGCATAAATAAACTATAAGGGACGTGATCATAGAAAGTAGTTAAAGAACTGATATTATTCATACCCTCACAAGTCACAGTTTGATAAGCATAAACTTCTTTAACACCGACACTCTCAAAATCGTCAAAACCTTGTTGAATGAGAATATCAGTAAGAAAAGTCATACTAATCAAATTTCCTTCTCCCTTGAAAGATTGATTAAAAGGTTTTGAAAATGATTCTTGATTTGAAGATTCATAACTTGCAGTTAGTCCATAGTCTTTCAACCGGTAGTTACACGAAAAACGTGAAGCATCCACATTCATTCCAATGATACCAAAGCTATTTTTTGGTAGACTTCCATCAATGAGCATTGCAGTTCGAGTTGTTAAAGTTGTGGTATCGTTAAAAGAATCATAAACATAATCACCATTGAGCTGAAAATGAGTGATGTATACTGTGGTTGCCCCCAGTTTTATTTCCTGCATATGAAGAATATGAAGATTAGGAAATTGACCATGACGTTGGAATAAATGGTCTAATACCATATTAGCAGATGCTCCACTCGAAAAAACATTGTCAACAATTGGTGCACCTTGAGGTGATTGTGTAGTCACATACCATTGATTCTTATGTTGAGAAATCGAAAATATAACTAATATCAATCCAATGATTATGATTAATGTTTTTGATTGCATATGGTTGCCCCCCGACTATGTAATTTTATCATAAATTAATTCAACGCAAAATAAGTTCAAGAAAATTAGGATTGGAAAGAAGAAACAAGGGTTAAAACTAAAACTAGAACTAACATATGAATAAGAAAATTAGAGAATATTAAGTCAAATCTTCTCAATATGCTAAAATAACATTATTAAATGCAAAAATTTATCAAGTTCAGTCATTACTTGTTTAGTAAAACATGAATTCTATATTAACTATTTCAAAATATTGAATGGAGAAGCACATGATATATATTCTTTCGGGTATAGCTAAATCAGGAAAATCCCTTATCGCTGATGACATCATCAAAACACATTATATGAGAGTCATTTCAACAGACCTGATTATGATGATGTTACATTATGGTAATGATCAATTATCTATTGATATCAATAAGAGCGATATCACTGTTAGTCATGCACTAAAACCATATTTGTATGGCATGATTAAGTCATTGTCAGGACTCAAGAAAAATTATTTAATCGAAGGAGTTCATATACAACCTGATTTTGCCTATGAACTTATACAAGCATTTCCCAATAAAATTAGGGTATTCGGATTTTATGGTGGAAAAGGGCTTATAAATCACCCTTCTCCAAATTCTTAATAAGTGTGGAAAAATCGACACCAAAGTTGTCTGTAATGTCGTGATCATTCACTTCATACCAATT